>JAEEGJ010016803.1_pt1 | contig 16702 bp, 13 predicted proteins | sample 8958761 | NCBI WGS metagenome assembly JAEEGJ01 (sample SAMN16246546, study PRJNA631951) | gut metagenome | biome: gut microbiome; feature: rumen; material: RS-attached | host: Bos | place: Iran: Karaj | collected 2018-10 | reverse complement strand
TAGAGAAATGTAAGAAGACCGAATACGATCTTATTCTTTTGGATCATATGATGCCGACGCCTGACGGAATAGAGACTCTTAAGATCATAAGGAACGATCCGCAGTCGCGTAATAAGAATACACCTGCCGTAACTCTTACGGCCAATGCGATGGCGGGCAGCAGGCAGATATATACGGAAGCAGGTTTTGAGGATTATCTTACCAAGCCGATTGATGCAACATTGCTTGAACAGACGGTTAAGAAGTATTTGCCTGAAGATAAGATTATGCCTCCGATTACTGATGATAAGTCCGGTGCGAACGATTCCGCGCTTATGCGTAAACTTTCTGCAATAGAGGGTCTGGATATCAAAGCGGCCCTGGCATACAGTGCGAATAACGAAGAGTTTTTGGCTGAGATAATATCAACAACCATAGCCGATGCCGAGGACAGAGCTTTAAATATGCGCAGGCTTTACACCGAAGGCGACTATGATTCCTATCGTATGGAGGCGCATACGATAAAGGGTCAGATGGCAACACTCGGACTTTCTGCATTAAGCGAAAGAGCAAAGAGGCATGAATATGCGGCTCGTGACAGAGACGAGGCATTCATGGCTTCGGATCACGACGAATTCTTAAAAGAATATGTTGATATTTGCAACAGACTGAAATAAAGGGCGGATATAAAAATGGCTGATGAAAAGAACATATTGGATATAGAGACGGTGGATCTGGACTTAAAGACGGATGAGCTTGTGATCATAGACCAGACACTTTTACCCAATAAGACGGAGATCATAAGATTAAGCAAGGCGGAAGACATATGGGAAGCCATCAATCTGCTTAAAGTCAGAGGAGCTCCGGCTATCGGAGTGGCGGCTGCCATCAGCATGTATGTGCTGGCCGTACGGATTAAGGTGGATGAGAATGCTTCCGATGAGTATGAGGTATTCTATAAGGAATTTGCAAGACTGAGGGATTACATTGATTCTTCAAGACCCACGGCCGTCAATCTTCATTGGGCACTTAACAGGATGGATAAGCTTGTTAAGTCTATGGAAGGCGAACCGGTTACCAAGATTCTTGATGCGATGAAGCAGGAAGCGCTTGATATCAAGGCCGAGGATATATGGGTATGCAAGCAGATCGGCGAGAACGGCTTAAGTCTTGTCAAGCCTCATGACGGTATCCTGACTCACTGTAACGCGGGCAAGCTTGCGGTATGTAAGTACGGTACGGCGACGGCACCGATATATCTGGGACATGAGAGAGGATATGAATTCAAGGTCTTTGCGGATGAGACAAGACCGCTTTTACAGGGTGCGCGCTTAACGGCGTACGAACTGCAGAGTGCGGGAGTCGATGTGACGCTTATCTGTGATAACATGTCGGGCCTTGTGATGCGTAACGGCTGGGTGAATGCGGTTTTTGTGGGCTGTGACAGAGTGGCGGCCAACGGTGATGTTGCCAATAAGATAGGAACGAGTATGGTCGCGGCTTTGGCCAAGCGCTACAACGTGCCTTTTTATGTTTGCGCGCCGACTTCCACGATAGATATGGATACGGCCTGCGGCAACGATATTAAGATCGAACAACGTCCATCAACAGAGGTTACGGAAATGTGGTATAATGAGCCGATGGCGCCTAAGGGTGTCAAGGTATACAATCCGGCTTTCGATATAACGGACAATGAACTTATAACGGCCATTGTCACGGAGTACGGGATAGCAAGAGCGCCCTATGATGTATCGCTTAAGCAGATAATGGATAAAAAGACAAAATAAAGTATAAGCGCGACGGGGGATAAAAGAAGTGCGAATACAGGGAGAAGGATTATGAAGAAATTGTACGTCGGTAAGAATTTAAGACGAATTATTAAGCATATGGCAGCGGTGTCGGCGATTACGCTTGCACTCACTGCCGGAACATATACATCCGACATGCCTGCTTATGTGTATGCGGCAGAGGAGATGAATGCCACGGGTACCGTCACCAACGATACTCTAAATGTCAGAAGCGGCCCCGGTACGGATTCGGATGTCATCGGTCAGTTGCATAACGGAGATGTTGTCGACATCACCGGAAGCGAAGACGGATGGTATCGTATCGAATTTGACGAGGAAGTCGGATATGTTGCGGGCAATTTCATAGAGCTTTCAGAGGGTTCGAAGGAGGCTTCGCCCGATTCCGAAGAGGTAAAAGAAGACGGCTCTGAGGATTCCGAAGAGGAAGAAGACAAAGAGATTCCCGATACGGACTATAAGATGCTGCTTATCATAGGCGGTGTCATACTTATGCTCGTCATAATAATCTTTGCAACTATAAAGAGTATCAAGAAGTTATCGGATGATGAGTACGATGACTATGACGAATATGATGAGTATGAAGATGAGTACGACGAAGATGAATATGAGGACGAGTACGAAGACGAGGAATACGACGATGAGTACGAGGACGATTATTACGAGGATGAAGAAGAGTATTACGAAGAGCCCGTAAGACCTGCTGAGAAGGCTGTAAGGGACGGAGCGGATCCCGCAAGATACATGAGCAACAATCCTGACGATTACAGGATAGACATAGACCCGAGTTATTTTGAAAAGACTGCGGCACTGCCCCCTCTTGACGATGAGTTTTTGGATGATACCGATGCACCGAGGCCGATAGGCGGTGATTCCGATGCACCAAGACCCATAGGAAGCGCACCCGCATATGATGAGCCGGCGGATGCTTCAAAGATTGATAAGGAAGTTCGAATAGAAGAAGCTTTAAAGAAGATGGAAGAACTTAAAGCTGAAATCGAGAGCATAAAAAATGAGCAGACATAAATAAAAGTCTGCTCATTAATTCTTTCTCTTAATTACTTTGAAGCCTTGGCTTTGGCTGTCGACTTTCTTACTACAAGCTTCGGACGCATCAGCGCCTTGCTTATGGCTATACCCGATATAAGGGATGTAAGCATTGCATATCCGCCCTTGCCAAGCTCAAGCCTGTTCTGATTGACGGTAGTTAATGCCGGTGTCATGGAAGATGCTATCGGTATATCGTCAAATCCGATGACGCTTATATCCTCAGGAACCTTAAGACCTCTGGCCTTACATTCCTCAACTACACCCGAGGCGATAAGATCGTTACCGCACATTATGGCTGTAGCACCGTTTTCTAAGAATGCGGGAACGTGATACTTCGCACTGTCGGCAACATAGTAACCGTATGCCAGAAGTTCATCATGAACTTTGAGTCCGTGTCCGGCCATTCCCTGAAGGAATGCATCCTGACGCTGCTCGGATACCATCGAATGAAGCGAACCGTTAAGGAACGCAATCTTCTCATGTCCCAATTTGTAAAGATGTTCTATTGCGTTATCGATACCTTCGTAATTGTCCGTTCCCACATAGCAGGTATTCGGATTGTTGCGAATGAAGTTATCGAATAAAACGGTCGGCATTGTGGTGGTGGCAAACTGCTTCATCCACTCGTCGTTAAGGGCAAAGCCCACGATGAATGCGCCGCTGTATCCGCACTTTAACATATAGGTGTCGTACTTTTCCTGAAGCTGGAATGTGGGATTGACGGGAATCACATCCACGTCCCAGTTGTTCTTGAAAGCATTCTGCTTAAAGCCTAAGATTATGTCATATCCGAAATCGTTCTCGCTGGCATAGTCCATGTTCTCTATAAAGAGAGCAAGCTTTCTGTGCTCCTGCTTACGCGAACGCTTGGTGGAATAGCCGAGCTCTACGGCCGTATCCAGCACAAGCTGACGAAGTTCTTCACTTATATCGCTGGCACCGTTTAAACTCTTAGACACGGCGCTGACCGATATTCCAAGTTTACTCGCTATATCCTTAATAGTTGCCATAACCCCTCCACTATGTTATATTATAAAAACAGTATATCACGAAAATTTACTAAAATACAGTATAAAATGGTGAGAAAATGAAGAATATTAAGAATCCCGTCAGAGGCGCGGGAATACTTATGGCAATAGGCAGTCTTCCGTCTGAGTACGGAATAGGAACACTCGGTAAGGCGGCCTATAATTTTATAGATCTTTTGGCGGATATGAAGATGCGTTACTGGCAGATCCTTCCGATAGGACCGCTCAGTTTCGGCAACAGTCCGTACCAGCCGATATCCGCGTTTGCGGGCAACAATTATCTTATCGATTTGGACGAACTTGTTGCGGCCGGTCTGCTTGAAGCAAAAGAGATCAGGTCTTACGATTGGGGAAGCGATGATCAGGATATCGACTATGCCAACATGTATCACAACAGGGGATTGATCCTTCGCAAGGCCTATAAGAGATTTGATAAGAATAACGAAGACTACATTGCCTTTGTCAAAGATAATGAATACTGGTTAAAGGACTATTCGCTGTTTCGTGCGATCAAGGAAAGCAATGCGGACAGATCATGGACCGAATGGGAGAGCGGATTAAAGGACAGAAATCCCCAGGCTCTTAAGAAGGCTGAAAGCGACCTTGCGGACAGCATTGATTTTTATTCTTTCTGCCAGTACATGTTCCATATGCAGTGGAACAGGCTTCACGCCTATGCTAAGAGTAAAGGTGTATCTATAATCGGTGACGTGTCTTTATACGTTGCACATGACAGTGCCGACGTATGGGCGCACAGAGATATATTTTTGCTTGACCATGACGGCGAACCGTCCTTGGTTTCAGCCATGCCTTCGGATGAATTCTCACCCAAGGGTCAGATTTGGGGAAGCCCTGTCTATAACTGGGAAGTTATGGATGCGGATGATTTCTCATGGTGGAGAAGCAGGATGGGTAAAGCCTGCGACATGTTCGATCTTGTAAGACTCGACCACTTTATCGGTGCCGTTAAGTACTATGCCGTAAGCCCCGGAGCCAAGTCTTCGGATTCCGGAAGATGGTATAAGGGACCGAGCAGGAACTTTATGGATGCGATAAGTTCTGCCATGAAGGACACCTTCCTTATCGTTGATGACGCCGGCCCGCGTACCGTTGTGCCGGGAGTTAAGAAGTTAATAGATAAGTGGGGACTCACCTGTTCAAGGATACTTGCCTTCGGATGGGACAGAGGCTCTGATAATGACAACCTTCCCCATAACTACAAGGATTCCAATATAGTGATATATACCACTACTCACGATACGCAGACGCTTTCGGGATATATTAAGTCCTGTGCCTTGGAGGGAAAAACAGAGGCTCTTGATTTTATGAGCAGATATCTGCATACGGATATTTCAGACGAACTGTCGGATTCGGGAGAGAAGATAACTTTATCCGATGAAGCAATTGAGAGATTAAACGAAGAGAATATAAGGCTTGCATACAGCTCCAATGCCGCACTTGCCATAATTCCCATTCAGGATATATTCGGTCTGGGTAACGAATCAAGAATGAACGCGCCCTCCACCACCTTCGGTAACTGGCAGTGGAGAGTCGGTACTCACAAGATAAGTGATAAGAAACGCCGCTTCCTTATAGATCTGGCTTTCTTATACAGAAGATGACTGCAGATTATCAAAAGAATAAGGCATCATCTCTTTAAGTGTATATATGCGGTCCTCTTTGCCGTTGCTTAGTATGATCCTGAAAGATTCGGGATTGCAGAACTCGGTCATTACCTGTCTGCACATGCCGCAGGGAGGACAGAAATCGGGCTCTTTGCCCTGAGGGGCGCCTACGATGGCTATGGCCTCGAAATCTCCGGCCCCTTCGCTTACCGCTTTAAAAAACGCGGTCCTTTCAGCACATATCGTTGCTCCGTAAGAAGCATTCTCTATATTGCAGCCAGTATATACCGTTCCGTCCGCACATAAAAGTGCAGCGCCTACGGTGAATTCCGAATAGGGCGCATAAGCCGTTTTTCTGGCTTCGATCGCTTTAGATATAAGTTCTTTATGATCCATGGCAATCCTCCTTTGACAATGAGAAGTTTACTTTATAAGATCCCAGAAGCTGGTGCCTTCGATATCGCTGCTTACTCCGAATATATCAAGTATGGTTGCGGCGATGTCAGCATATGAGTTCCTTGTTCCGAGATTGACTCCCGACTTGATGTTCCTGCCGTATACCAGAAGCGGCACCATCTCTCTTGTATGGTCCGTTCCCTTATATCCCGGATCGCAGCCGTGGTCAGCGGTAATCATTAAGATATCGTCATCTCTCATCCGCTCCGTGAAAGTCTTAAGTGCCGCATCCACTTCGCTTACGGCGTTCGCATAGCCGTCTATGTCACGTCTGTGGCCGAATATCATATCGGTATCAACCAGGTTTACAAAGCAAAGTCCCTTAAAATCTTCCTTCTGGAATTCAAGTGTCTTGTTCATTCCATCGGCATTGTTCTCCGTGCGCACCGTATGTGCGACACTCTTGCCTGCGAATATATCGTATATCTTGCCGACGCCGTATGTATCATATCCGGCTGCAAGCAATGCATCCATCATAGTTGTCTTGGGCGGTATAAGGGAAAAATCGTGGCGTCTGGGTGTACGCGTAAAATTGCCTTCACTGCCGATAAACGGACGGGCTATAACTCTTCCGACTCCGTGCTTTCCTTTGAGCATGCCTCTGGCAATCTCACAGTATCTGTACAATTCCTCGACTGGAACTATATCCTCATGAGCCGCAATCTGGAATACGCTGTCTGCCGATGTATAGACAATAAGCTTGCCCGTATTCATATGTTCAACGCCGTAGTCCTTGATAACCTCTGTTCCGGAATAGGGCTTGTTACACAGAACACCGCGGCCTGAAAGCTTCTCAAATTCTTCTATGACTTCATCAGGGAAGCCGTCGGGATAAGTGGGAAGAGGATTCTCGGATACTATACCTGCAATCTCCCAATGGCCAATGGTTGTATCCTTACCCATCGACTTCTCGGTAAGTCTTGCAAAGCATCCTGTTGGTGAATCACAACCTTCGGCATAATCCGTTCCGTCTATATTAAGCAGTCCCATCTGCTTCATTACGGGTATGTCAAACTTGTTCGAAGATGCTATGGTCTTAAGCGTATTGGCTCCAAGATCTCCGAATGCTTCGGCATCGGGTGCATAACCGCATCCGCAGCTGTCAATTACGATTACAAAAACTCTTCTGTCTGTCATCACAAATCCCTCCTTGCCATATACTGATTATAACATATATAATTACCTTATATAAGTCTGTGCTTGGGACATATACGGGCACAAATCGGAGAGGGACGGATGTCTGAGTATAAGTATGACAGCAAATTCTGGCCGAACTATGAGACCGGAGTGAATATGGAATGGTGTCTTACCAACGGACTCGGCGGCTATTGCAGCGGTTCGCTCATAGGCTCACAGAACAGGACGCATCAGGGATATCTTGTTGCGGCCCTTTTTCCGCCTACTCACAGATATGTAACACTCGAACGAGTACGTGAATCGATATCCGTTAACGGCAAAGAGTACGACCTGGATACCGCACAGATATATAAGAAGGGCACGGTAACCGAAAGAAGCGGATACCGCTATTTAACGGCGGTTACATATGATGACGCAAGTGTCAGTTTTGCATATGAATGCGGTGACGATGTTGTCATAAACAAGACTTTGGCCATGAAGCGAGATACCAATGCCGTGGCCATAGCCTATGACATGATCAACAATACTGATTCGGAAGCCGTGGTGACATTAACTCCCCTTATTAATTTCAGAGAGCATGACACGCTTACATACAGAGCGGTACCAAAGTTTAATTCTTTGCTTACGGGCAATACTCTTTCTTTAGTACCAAGAGTCAATCAGTTTGTAAGAATAGATATAGCCTTCAGCGGCGGTGAATACAGGGATAAGCCCGGCAAGTACGAATCGGGCACGAGGCTTAAGACCCAGGTCGATCTTGAGGAAGAGGGCCTTACAAGCCACAACACTCCTTGCGAGATTAAGGTTAAGATACCGGCACGTGAGCAGATATCGTATTCGATGTTATGCCATGTGGTATGTTCTGAGACGCTGCAGGGCTTTGCACTTTTACAGGACGGCGGCAATTATTTCTTAGAGCCGCGTGATGCGCATAAGATAGTCAAAGAAGCAAGACACTATTATGCCAATCTTGTTAAGAGAGCATCGGACAGAGTGGTAAGATCAAGAGCCGGTGTGGCCAAAGAGGGTGAGCTTAACGATGAGATATTTGCACGCCTTGCTTTAAGTGCGGATCATTTCTTGTCAAAGAGAACTTCCACGGGTACAAGTACGATACTGGCAGGCCTTCCGTGGTTCACGGACTGGGGAAGGGATACGATGATAGCCTTCTGCGGATTAACTCTCTGCACGAGAAGATACGATGAAGCGGGACTTATATTACTGACCTTTGCTCACTATATTAAGAACGGGCTCATACCCAATATGTTCCCGGATGACACTTCGGGACCCTTATACAATACGGCAGATGCGTCACTTTGGTATTTTGTGGCGATATACAGATACATCAAATACTTAAAGGATGATCCGAAGGTAGGGGACAATTACATGAAGGAAGTCTTGACCTTCATAAGGAAAGATATCTTCCCTGCGCTTTTGGAGATAATAGAGAATTACAAAAACGGTACGGACTTTTCAATCGGCATGGAGAGCAACGGACTTATTCATGCCGGAAGTGATCTTGATCAGGTGACCTGGATGGATGTGAAAAACGGTGATACCGTTATGACACCCAGACACGGCTGTCCCGTGGAGATCAATGCACTGTGGTATAACGCACTCTGCATAATGGAATATCTGTGCAAGATATACGGATATGACGGTACGCATTACGCATCCCTTGCGGGAGAGGTAAAGTCATCATTCGGCAAAGCTTTCTGGAACGATTCCAAGAACTGTCTGTATGATGTTGTCGTATATGATGCACAGACCGACAGTTATACATTTAAGGATGCGTCTATAAGACCGAATCAGATTCTGGCCATATCACTTCCGTTCTCTGTTTTATCGGTGACTCAGGAGAGGTCGGTAGTGGCCATGGCAGAGAAAAAGCTATATGTGGGAGTAGGATTGCGTTCTTTATCAACTGACAGTCCCGAATACCACGGAGTATATAAAGGTTCATTAAAGAAAAGAGATGAGGCCTATCATCAGGGTACGGCGTGGTCATATCTTTTAGGTGCTTACTTTACGGCATACCGTAAGGTTAACGGCCCGGGACGCGACTGTACCGAGAAGCTTTTGGAGATGCTTAAGCCCGTGCTTGAACATATGGAGTTTGAGGCGGCCATAGGAGGAATATCGGAAGTGTTTGACGGTGACAAGCCGCATCTTCCGGGAGGCTGTTATAACCAGGCATGGAGCGTGGGTGAGATATTAAGGGCATACACTGAGGACATAATGCCGTACAGGCAGAACATATAGCTTGAGAGACAGGGAAGTTAGAGTTTATAAGGAGAGTATCATATGAATAACAGGGAAATAGCACATTATATTGACCACACGCTGCTTAAGCCCGTGGCAACCGCAGAACAGATAGATGAACTTTGCAAAGAGGCTATAGAGTATGAGACGGCTTCGGTCTGCATTCCGCCCAATTACGTAAGGCGGGTTAAGGCCAAGTACGGCGACAGTCTCAAGGTGGCCACGGTCATAGGTTTTCCTTTGGGATATGAGGCGACTGAAGCCAAGCTTAACGAGTGTGAAGTTGCTTTGGAAGACGGAGCCGACGAGATAGATATGGTGATTGATATCACGGCGGTAAAAAACGGAGAGTATGCAGCCGTTACCGGTGAGATATGCAGCATGAAGAAGTTGTGCGGAGACCATATCCTTAAGGTCATAGTTGAAACCTGCTATCTTACTGAGGAAGAGAAGATAGCCATGTGTAAGGCGGTGACCGAGGCGGGCGCCGATTACATCAAGACTTCTACAGGCTTTGGAAGTGCAGGCGCAACGCTTGAAGATGTGAAGCTTTTTAAGGAGCATATAGGACCTGCGGTTAAGATAAAGGCAGCGGGCGGAATAAGGACCAAGGAAGAGATGGTTGCCTATATCGAAGCAGGCTGTGACAGAATAGGCTGCAGCAGTACTAAAGTGTTGTTTTAGCGGTAAATATATGATATATTGAAGGTGTATGGGGTTATTGATTATTCTGCAGATAGGAGGTTGCTATGGCACTTGATATCAATGTGAATAATAATGTTAATACAGGCGTTAATTATAATCAGGGTCTTAATGCGACCCAGACAGGTTCAAAGCCCGGTGTGACGGATGCCGTATCTGAAGCGGCCAAGAAAGCCGCTGAGGCGATGGATGTTAAGAATGCGAAAGTCGCAGAAGACAAGAAGGCCGAAGAGAAGATCAGAGAAGATGCCATAAGTGCTGTATCCGAACAGGGTGACAGACTTAATGTAACGGCTGAGGGAGCCGATTCCGCAAGGGTTGGCGGTACAGTGGTTACCAACGGCGAGGACGGTCTTGTTTCAGAGCAGAATGAAGTCAGCATAGAGGCTAATGAAGAAGCAATAGAGTCCATGCGTGCACAGATTCAGGAGACAAGAGAGAATCAGGCAAGAGCAATGGAACAGATGAAAGAGACCGCCGAGGCCAATGCAGAGAGAGCTGCGGAGCGTAACGATCTTCGCGATGCAGATAATGAAGCTGCCAAGGCGCGTAAGGATCTTCTTATTGAAGAGGCTGAGAACCAGGGCAATTCCGTTGTGGAGACAGCCAAGGAGCATGTGGACAATCTGACGGGTCTCAGCAAAGACCAGGTTGAGCAGTTATACAGAGACGGCAGGATTTCCCGCTATGAGTACCAGCAGAATATGGAAGCAAGAGAAGCCAGTGAGGCTCGCGCTGAAAAGGCCGGTGAAGAGACTGCACAGCTTACGAAGGAGACACTTGCTGATGAAGCGGTAGTGGAAGCCAGTGAGGCTTTGGTTACGGCAGTGGACAACGGCAACGGTGCTGTCATGGAAGCGGCTTTGGGTATCAACAATCAGGATGATCAGGCAGTTCGTGCAATCATGAGTTAATGATTTAACCGTTAAAGATGATTTAAGCCCGCAGTTATGCGGGCTTAATTATTCTGGATGGAAGATATGTAGTATTCAATACTACATATAATAGTTATTTTAACAATAATGTTTACAAAGTGAGGAATAGATAGTATAATATCACAGTGACTCACGTTTTTACGCATAAATAAGGCTATGCCCTAAACACCGGCATAGGATAAGAGGAGAAATTGATGTTTAAGATTATTACCGATAACGGATCTGACTTACCCGAAAGCTTTATGAAGGAGAAGAACATTGACTGCATGTACCTGAGTACGATACTTGAGGGTGAAGTCATCAACGGCAAGGATAAGCAGCTTCCCGCCGAAGAGTTCTACAAGATGTTAAGCGAGGGTGCGAAGCCTTCAACATCTCAGATCAATCCTGCTGATGCGAAGGAATATTTTGAAGCTCATATAGATGAGACAGACGAGTTTTTATATATCGGATTGTCTACCGGACTTTCGGGAACAGTCGGCAGTGTAAGAATAGGTGCCGAAGAGATAATGGAGAAGTATCCGGACAAGAAGATAGAGGTTGTTGACAGCTTAAGCGGTTCACTCGGTGAAGGTCTTTTAGTATGGTATGCAGCCAAGTTAAGAGATGAAGGCAAGAGTTTTGAGGAGACCGTTAACTGGTGTAAGGACAATGCCAAGAATTGTCTTTTGGCAATCACGGTTGATAATCTTTTCGATCTTTGGAGAGGCGGAAGAGTATCAAAGAGCAGCGCTGTTTTGGGAACGCTTGCATCTGTTAAGCCTTTCATCATAGTTGATGATGAGGGAAGACTTGAGGTTACCAAGAAGATAAGAGGACGTAAGAAGGCGCTTAACTATCTTACCGAATACATGCAGGAGCATGAAGGCTCACGCAAGGCAGAGAATAACGAGAATGTCGTTATGGTATGTCACGGTAATGTGCCTGAAGATGCAGCCTATGTTGAAGGTCTTGTGAAGGAACTCGGATACAAGAACGTGCTTGTAAGCAACGCCGGCCCCATGATCGGTACACACACGGGAGCAAGTCTTGTGATAATCGCTTTCCTCGGAGAAGGAAGAAATTAATTTCTATTGACAATTCACATGAATATGTGTAACATAATGTCGTTGTCCGTAAGGACGGCGGATGTGCGTGTAGCTCAGCTGGATAGAGCACTTGGCTACGGACCAAGGTGTCGGGAGTTCGAATCTTCTCACGCACGTTAAAAATGGGACCCCCAAGAGGAGGTCCCATTTTTAATGTGTGTGAGAAGCATGGCCTCTCCGAGAAGCAAGGCTTCTCGGGAGCCCAAAATGGTCCACCGGACCATTTTGCTTCTCACGCACGTAGCGCACGCACCCGCTTCGGGTCCTAAAAAGGTCCACCGGACCTTTTCAGCTTCTCACGCTTAGGAATTGTTGAGGCGAGGAACGTTGATTTTATCACGTTCCTCGCTTTTTGCAACTTAAATTTTCCTTATTCACTCTTATTCACTTATTAAACTCTTACTATGAAAGGCATATAGGTATATAATGTTATAAGGTAGTTTGCCCGGCGTAAGGACAGAGAGGAATGACAATGGAGAGAGATGCGACAGCAGAAAGAAATGCAGCAATAGACAGTATCGACAAAGGTGTGGGCAAGTTCGCGGCAGAAGCGAGCATCATAGTGGATGATGAAGTACCTTTGTTTGATATAGCTGATTATCCCAGGGAACAGCATAAACTCATAAGAGAGTGCAACCGAAGGATCGAGGAGGCGAACGGCAAATACAGGATTGCCAAGTTCAGAGAGGACATGTTCGCCAAGGGCATGAAGGCAGGTATGTATTTCTGTACTTTTGACCGGGAAGAGAACATGTTGAGCTTCGAGTTCAATGAAGAGACGAGGCAGATGCTGGGTTACGACGGTCTTGAAGATCTGCCCAATGAATTTGACAGCTGGGTGAAGACCCTTGTGCCGGAAGAGAGGGACGCCATTGTCAAACTGTTCTGGGATTCTGTGCGCATACATCGCGAACTGCCGGATATCACGCACGCCACCTATCGCATGCAGAAGAAGGACGGAAGCATCATCTGGGTGACGGGAGCCGGAAGGTTCATCAGGCGTCCGGATGACGGCTCGCTTGAGATATATATGGGCTGCTATCGAGATATCACCGCGCAGCAGGAATTGGAAGAATATCTGAAGATCATCGAGGCCATCGGCAAGGTCTTCAATTTCTCGATGTTTATCGATGTGCGTGATATGAGTTACCGCATGATCAGTACCAATGAATATGTGGAGGCGGCTCCTAAGGATCCGAACGCTATCAGGTTCCTTAAGAACAACGTGGATTCGTCTGTGGCGGAGAGTTTCCGCAAGAGCCTGCATAAGTGGCTTGATAAGGATAAGATCATCAAGGCCATTGAGGAACACGGTTCAACGACGATGGAATTCTATAGTGAGAGTGCACATCGCTGGTATGAAGGCATATTCATGGTCGGCGACCGCAACGAAGACGGCAGTCTTGCGCACATAGTATACGGCTGTATGGATACCACGGATGCCAAGCTGCAGAATCTGGCCCAGCAGAAGAAGATCTCCGAGTTCGAGATGGAAGTCTATACGGATTCGCTCTCTCAGATACGTAACAGAAGGTTCCTTGACGAGAAACTGGTATATGAGCCCTGCAAGGCTGTAGTTATGGCAGATATAGATCTGTTCAAGGAAGTCAATGATACGGCAGGTCATCAGGGCGGTGATGAAGCGATCAAGAAGGTTGCAGCTATGCTCGAACAGTCAGTCCGCAAAGAAGACGTGGTCCTTCGTTACGGCGGCGACGAGTTCATGATGGTATTCTTCGATATCAGCAGGGAAGATCTGGAGCACAAGCTCTCATACATAAGATCAGAGATAAAAAAGATAGTGATCGAGAACAGTCCCGAAGTCAAGATATCGATGAGCTTCGGCGGTGCATTGGGAACGGAGCTTGTGAACAATCTGATAGGTGTTGCGGATAAGGCACTCTATGAATCCAAGAAGACGCGTGATACCTATACCGTGATGGAGATCTGATATTAAATGAGTGTGATAAGGAGTCGGATGCGCGGCTCCTTTTTATTCAGACATTAGAGCCGTTTAAGACCCCCGTAAGATCAAAAGACGGGATAAAGCAGACATCCGAAGTTACGCCTTCCTGAATATAGGCATTCGTTATCCCCAAAGAGACGGCATGATCTATGAGACTGCGGTATTCCCTGTCAGTGACAGACCTGTCTATCTCAGGGAATTCTTTAAGGTTTCCGTTCGGAGTGTATTGATTCATAAGGCTTAGATAAACTCTGTCGCCGTATTTTTTGTACAGATAAGAGACAGTCATCTTGGCCTGAATGAGCATCCCGGGCATAAGAAGGTGCCTTACGATGACACCCTTCTGCAGCATACCTTTTGCATCGAACACACAATCAGGGTGCTGCCTTACCATCTCGTCTATCGCAAGCTTTGCGCAGTCCGTATAACCGCGTGCGTTGCTGTATCTTAGGGCGTCTTCATCGCGGATGTATTTAAGATCGGCAAGATAGATGTCGATCAGCCCATCCATCGCCTTGAGCGCATCCGGACGGATATAGGAGGATGTATTGAGTATGAAAGGGAGCTTAAGCCCCTGATCCTTGGCCTTGGTGACGGTGCGCGCGATCGCCGGCAGATAGATATCGGCGGTCACGAGATTGATATTGTGCGCGCCTTTGTCCGCAAGCTCAAAATAGATATCTGTAAGCCTGTCCTCTGATATGGGCTTACCTGTATCGCCTCTGCTTATCTTTATATTCTGACAGAAGACACAGCCCATGTTGCAGCCGGCAAAAAAGACGGCGCCTGACCCACCCTCACCCGATATGCACGGCTCTTCCCACATGTGGAGTGAAGCCCTGGCAATTGCGGGAGCAGATAAGGCTAAACAGTAGCCCGTATTTATCTCTCTGTTAACACCGCATTCTCTCGGACAGAGCATGCAGTGTTCTGTGCTAAGTATATCGCTCATTTCTTTTTAATATCCTTGCATCCCTTATAATGTGCTATTATATATGTGGATCGCCTGATCGTTCAAGTGATACATTATACAGTATTTCGGAGACAGACATATGAGAAAGAATCCTTTTAGCGAGAAGAAGTGGGCGCCCATGGCTATGGCCATATGTATAGGCGTGTTGTTCTATTACCTCTTGGAACACATAGGCGTGATCTGGTCGATTATAGTCGAGATAGGGTATTTTATATATCCTGTGGTAGCGGGACTGATCCTGGCTTACCTTATCAATCCGCTGATGAGGTGGGTCGAGGCTAAGATATTTAAGAAGATAAAGAAAGAGAAGGTACGAGACCTGTTATCGCTCGTAACGGCACTTTTGATCGTCATCGCATTTATCACCCTTATAATAGGAACGCTCGTGCCGCAGTTATATGACAGTATCGTTACATTGTACGGCAACAGGGAAGGATATATCGAGGCATTGTCGGACTGGATCGCCGATGTCGGCGGTGATAAGGTGCTTAAGAATTTTGAGGGCCTGTTCTCGGCATCAAGGAACTTCCTCGAATACATATCGGAATATGTAACTGAGAACAGTGAAGAGATCGCTTCGGGAGTAGCCAAATTCGGCGGACACATCGGTTCATGGCTCATTGGTATCGTATTCTCCGTATACTTCCTTGCCGGCAAGAATAAGGTCAATGAATTCGGTGCCAAGATCATAGGGTTGATACAGAAGAATCCCGACAAGACAGCCAGGACACTGACACATATTAAAAAGATTGATTCTATACTCACAAGATACTTAGCCTTCAGTATAATAGACGGTATCATCGTGGGACTTATAAATGCACTGTTCATGGCCGTAGTCGGAATGCAGTATACAGGGCTTGTATCGGTGATCGTCGGAGTGACGAATTTAGTCCCGACCTTCGGCCCGGTGATCGGTGCACTCATCGGTCTGCTCATACTCATACTGACAGACCCTCTGCATGCGCTGTATTTCCTGATATTTACGCTCATCTTACAGACCATAGACGGATATATACTTAAGCCCAAGCTCTTCGGAGAGACTTTCGGAATATCCGGATTATGGATACTCATAGCCATCATAGTAGGTGGCAGGATATTCGGGGTGATAGGTATCGTATTGGCGATCCCTTTTGTTGCGATCGGCGATTATCTGATCCGCAACGTGATAATGGCGTCGCATACAGCAGAGACACCTGCGCCTGAGAAGAAAGAAGACGGAGCTTAACGAAGCAAGAGCAATGAAAAAAGATATCATTAAATCGATCGTGACGATGATCCTTGTCGCAATGTTAGGCTGTGCGATCGTCGGCTGCACAAAAACGGCCGAAACTACAGAAGAACAGAGTGACGATAGCGAGCAGATTGCCGATAGCGAACAGACTGCCGATAGCGAACAGACTGCAGAAGACGATAAAGCTGACAAGGATGACGCAGTCGTAAAAGCGGATAAAGAAGCATCCGCAAGTTCAGATGTAGGATCGGACGCAGGTAATGCAGAAGAGATCGATGAATGGAAGGGTTATGAGAGTATAGAAGCCGTTCTGGACAGATATATGAAGAGCCGGGATAAAGAATGTGACGGATATGTCATGTTTGATGTCGATGCAGACGGAACGGAAGAACTCATACTCACTGATCATGGCCGGATTTATAAGATATTCTCCGAATACGATGACAGAGTAAGATGTGGCTTTGG
>JAEEGJ010016801.1_pt1 | contig 16702 bp, 13 predicted proteins | sample 8958761 | NCBI WGS metagenome assembly JAEEGJ01 (sample SAMN16246546, study PRJNA631951) | gut metagenome | biome: gut microbiome; feature: rumen; material: RS-attached | host: Bos | place: Iran: Karaj | collected 2018-10 | reverse complement strand
TGGAAAGCCCCGCCGCCATCGCGACCGGGTTACCCGAAAGCGTACCCGCCTGGTATATACCGCCGAGCGGTGCAATCTGCTGCATCACGTCGAGGCGGCCGCCGTATGCACCTACGGGCATACCGCCACCGATAATCTTCCCGAAGGTCGTGAGGTCCGGCTTGATGCCATAAAGGCCCTGCGCGCAGTGGATACCCACGCGGAAACCCGTCATGACCTCGTCTACAATCAGGAGCGCACCGTGCTTCTTGGTTTCTGCGGAAAGCGTCTGCAGGAACTCGGGCTTCGCGGGCACCACGCCCATATTCCCTGCCACAGGCTCCACAATGACACCCGCAATCTCGTCGCCAATCTTGTCGAAAAGTTCCTTCACGCCCGCCACGTCGTTGTACTGGAGCGTGAGCGTGTACTTGGCGAGGTCCGCCGGAACGCCCTTGCTGCTCGGCTTGCCCGTAGTGAGCATGCCCGAACCCGCCTTGATGAGCAGGCTATCGCTATGGCCGTGGTAACAGCCCTCAAACTTCACAATCTTGTCGCGACCGGTAAACCCGCGGGCAGCACGGATGGCGCTCATCGTCGCCTCGGTCCCGCTGTTCACCATGCGAATCATCTCCACACTCGGCACGAGGCTCATCACGAGTTTCGCGAGTTCAGATTCGAGCCCGCACGGAGCCCCGAAACTGAGGCCGTTCTTCGCCGTTTCTGCAACAGCACTGATTACCGCGTCGTGCGCATGCCCCAGGAGCATCGGGCCCCAGCTGCCCACGTAATCGATATAGTCGTTGCCGTCCACGTCGTAGATGTGGCAGCCCTTCGCGCGGGCAATAAACGGAGGAGTGGCCCCCACGTTACCGTAGGCGCGCACCGGGCTGTTCACGCCACCGGGCATCAGGTTCTTGGCTTCGGCAAAAAGTTTTTCGCTTATCGAATGTTGCATATTGATTCAAACGTTCATTTCGGCAAGCTCAATGAACTTGTTAAGCCATAGAGCCTGCCAAAGGATTAATTACAGCAAGCCCTTCTCCAGCGCTTCCTTCGCGTGGTAGGTAATAATGATGTCAGCACCGGCACGCTTCATTGCAAGCAGGTTCTCGCGGATGATGGAATTCTCGTCAATCCAGCCCATCTTCGCGGCAGCCTTCACCATCGAGTACTCGCCGCTCACGTTATAGACAGCCACGGGGACGGTGCTGATTTCTGCGGTCTGGCGCAGGATATCGAGGAAGGCAAGCCCGGGCTTTACCATCACGATGTCGGCACCCTCTTCGATATCGAGGGCCACCTCGCGCATAGCCTCGCGACCATTGCGCACGTCCATCTGGTAACTCTTGCGGTTACCGAAATGCGGGGCGGAATCCGCCGCATCGCGGAACGGGCCGTAGTAGGCGCTTGCAAACTTCGCGCTGTAGGCCATAATCGGCGTGTTCGCGAATCCGTTCGCATCCAGCTTTTCGCGAATTGCAGCTACGCGGCCATCCATCATGTCGCTCGGGGCAACCATGTCAGCACCCGCACGCGCATGCGAAACAGCGGTCTTCGCCAGGAGTTCGAGCGTCGGGTCGTTATCCACGTCGCCGTCCTTGATAATCCCGCAATGGCCGTGGCTCATGTACTCGCAAAGGCACACGTCCGTAATCACGTAGAGCGCGGGGAACTTCGCCTTGATGGAGCGCACCGCACGCTGCACAATGCCATCGTCGTCGTAAGCCGAAGTCGCCATCTCGTCCTTGGAATCGGGAATGCCGAACAGGAGGATGGACTTGATGCCCGCGATGACGCAGGATTCGAGTTCCTGGAGAATTTCATCGATGGAGAACCGGAACTGGCCGGGCATCGACGGGATTTCTTCCTTGACACCCTCCCCCTCGACCACGAACATCGGGTACACGAGGGAATCGGGGTTCACTGCGGTTTCCGCAACCATGTTGCGGATTGTTTCATTCTTGCGTAAGCGACGAGGACGGATAATCATATCTTTTGTAAAATGAGGAATGTGGAATGATTACTATTTAATGTAAAAAATCGCGTTCGACCTGTTCGAGGCCTTCGGCCCATTCGGATTGGATTTTCTGCTTGAGTTTCTTGGCAAGTGAGGGGGCGCGGCCCTGCGTGGAGACGGTCACGGCGATGTTTTCGCCGAAATCCATGCGGGCGGGCACGATAAAGTCTCCATCGAGGTAATCACAGGCGTTGTTGACCAGAATGCGGCGGGCACGGGCATCGTTGCTGACCTGTGCATTGACAGCGGGCTTGTCGGTGCAGATAAAGACCATGAAGATTCCGCGAAGGTCGAGCGGTTCGTAGGGACGATTTTTCAAGACGATAGACGGGATCGTGGTAAATTCAGGATCGATTTGCGGGGCGACAACGGTAATGTGCGCGCCTGTCGGGAGGAGCGTCTTGACCTTGCGCAGTGCAATGCGGCCACCGCCCACAACGAGAACGTTACGGCCTTCGAGATTCAGTTCGATGGAGAAGAGGTTTGATGTGTGAGATGTGGAATGTGTAGTGTGCAATGTGGAATTTGACGACTGACGTACAGTTTCCTTCTGAGCGTTGCGGATTCCGTTCACAACCATAGCGGCAAATTCGCTCCAGTCGCCGAGGCAAGGCATAAGCGTTATAGGAATCTGCGGAAATTCCTCCTGTAGCTTAGCGACCACGCGGGGAACATCGTTTTTCGTATGCTGGCCGTTCAAAAGCAAAAAAGGCAGGAGCGTCACCGATTCCACATCTTCGCGGAGGAGCGTGCGCAGGTCGTTTTCCAAATCGAGCAAGCTCGTGCTTGCCACACGCGTACCGGGCAAATCATGATGAAGTTTGTCCAAAATACCTTCGAAGCCCTTGTAGGCCCCAGGCAAAATGCAATGATGCGCAATAATCAGGATAGCTTTCATACAATGTGGAGTGTGAGGTGTGGAATGTGGAGTGTGGGATTAGGATTCTTTTTTGTAATGCTCCACAATCTTTTTTACGAGGGAATCCATCGTCGTCTCGTCGGAGGTGACGGTTTCAAAGCCATGCTTGCGGGCGGCAGATTCAGTCATGCGGCCAATGCAGAATGCGAGACGAGGAGAACAAAAAGCAGGCGTAGTCAAAGATTCTCTATTAAGATTCTTCGACTCCGAGCTACGCTCTCCTACCCAAAGGGCATAACTGCCACTAAGGGGCGAAGCCCCTAGTGTCGTATAGCTCAGGATGACACTGCAGAAATTTTCGACGGCGCTGGTGCTCGCGAAAACGACGGCATCGGCGCCGACAACGGCCTCGCGTTTCCATTCGGGGAGTTCAGCGACCGGGAGCGTTTCGTAGACCACCCAGCGGGTCGCCTGCGGGAGCAGCTTGAGCAGGGTATCGTCAGCGAGATTGCCCTGCAGGAGGAGTATGCGGGATTCAATGAGATCCTTCGACTCCGAGCTACGCTCTCCGCTCAGGATGACACGTTCCTCCTTGTTAACCACATCACGTAACAAACGACCTAGTCCTTCGCCGGTGTGGTCTTCGGGCACGTAGTCGCAGCGGATGCCGTATTCGAGCAACTTCTTTTCGGTAATTTTGCCGACGCTCGCAATCTTCTTGCCGGCAAGCACGCGCACGTCGTAACCTGCGGCGAACAGCTGCCTGAAGAAACTTTCCACGCCGTTCGTGCTCGTGAAGGCGAGGATGTCGAAATTCGCGAGGGCATTGAAATCGGCTGAGGAGATCCCCGCCTTGGTTCGGCTTCGCTCACCACAAGTCGCGGGGATGACAGATGAAGTCGCGGGGATGACAGATGAAGTCGCGGGGATGACATCCCTGGTTTCAATCATCGGGGTTTCGATGACTTCGGCGCCGAGGGCCGTGAGGCGTGCGGAAATCCCGCTGGCCTGCTTTGCGGCACGGGTCACCACGAGGCGCTTGCCGGCAAGAGGCAAGTTCTTTTTCCACGCGAGCGTTTGCCCGAGTTCCACGACGCCACCCATAATCGTAATCGCGGGGGCAGTCACGTTTTCGCGGGCAATCGTCGCCCCCGCAGTCTCGAGCGTCGCCATGACGGTGCGCTGGTACGGGGTCGTGCCCTTCTCGATAAAGGCGAGCGGCGTTTTCGGGTCCTTGCCGCATTCCATAAGCCGGCGGGCAATAAAATCCATGTTGGCGATGCCCATCAGGAATATGAGCGTGCCGGGGCACTTCGCGAGAGTCTCGAAGTCAAGAGAGAGATTCTGGCCTGGATCCTTCGACTCCGCTTCGCTCCTACCCAAAGGGCATAACTCAACTTGAGAACTAAAGTTCTTAGTTTCGTATAGCTCAGGATGACACGTTCTTCCATCCGCCTTTTCATGGCCGGTGATGATGTGAAAACTTGTCGCGATCCCGCGATGGCTTACAGGTATGCCCGCGTACGCAGGCACGGAGATTGCAGACGTAATGCCCGGAACCACCTCGAATTCGACACAGGCAGCAACAAGTTCCAAAGCCTCCTCACCGCCACGCCCGAACACGAACGGGTCGCCGCCCTTGAGGCGCGCTATCACACCGCCGGGAAATTCGCAAGCAAATTGCACCAGAAGCCTGTTGATTTCGGACTGCTTGACCTTGTGGTGCGTCGGCATCTTGCCCACGTCCACCATCTTGGCCTTCGGATTGCACATGCCGAGAATCGCAGGCGAAACCAGGCGGTCATAGACCACCACGTCGGCCTTTTCCAGAATTTCCTTGCCACGGAGCGTCAATAGCCCGGGATCGCCGGGACCTGCACCGATTAAATAAACGGTTCCTTTCATCGAGTGTAAAAATAGAAAGTTATAGGGAATCAGCGCGCAAGCTGTTCACGGATTTTACCCGCAAGAGCAATTCCCGCGTCGCGGGCCTGCGTCACAGCATTTTCAAACGATTCGCCCACACCGGATTCAAGCGCACCAAACTGCACGCCATTTTCCGCACGGAGCAATCGCTGTGAAGATTCGTCCCAGTAGATGCCATGGATTTTCATAATCTGCTGGCAGCCTTCCTCCCCGCCATGAATTTGCGAATCGTTCGCAAATTCGCCTTTCCCTGCAAGAAAAACGAATTCGGCGAAACTCGCCACCGGGAACTGGCAGCCCGCATTGAGCGCCTTGAGGAAGGCCATCTCGGCAACGGCAATGCAATAAGTGGGAGCGTCGTTCACGCGGGAAAGAATGCCCTGGATTCTATCGGTCGCAAGGCTCCCTCCAGAATGACAATCGGCCAAAGTTTCAATCGCGAGGATTCCCTGGCCAGATGCAGGCAAAACCTTGTCGGTATCGAAGTATTCGGTCACCTGGTCTGCAAGGCCCATGCGCTTGAGGCCTGCAGCCGCCAGCACGACTCCGTCAAGTTCATCAAGTTTCGAGAGGCGCGTCTGGATGTTCCCGCGGATGGGCACGTATTCCAAGTCCGGACGGAGCGCCTTGAGCTGCATCACCCTGCGGATGCTGCCCGTACCGACACGGGCTCCCGAGGGCAAGTCCATAAAGTGCACGCCGTCTGCACCCTCGCGGGCAATAAACGCATCGCGCGGGTCTTCGCGCTTGAGGACAGCGGCCAGCCTGAATTCCGGCAAGACTTCTGCCGGCATGTCCTTCAGGCTGTGGACCGCAATATCGGCGCGACCTTCAAGCAGGGCGACTTCGAGTTCCTTGATGAACACGCCCTTGCCACCGAAGCTCGCAAGGGACTTGTCGAGCCTTCGGTCGCCCTCGGTCGTCATCGTCACGAGTTCGTACGTGAGGCCCGGGTTCGCCGACACGAGGGCGTTGGCGGCAAGCGTAGTCTGCGCCACGGCAAGGGCGCTCTTGCGCGTCGCAATCCGCAGCGGGCGCACATTTCCGCCCTGCGAAAAAACGGCATTATTCATCGCTTGCCTCCAGGCACTTGAGGAACACCTTCACGTCTTCGGGCGAATTGCCCGCCTTTACCTTGTACAGGTAATCGTTCGCCATCTTCTTCGCAAAGCGTTCGTACATCATGCGGATGCGTTCGCGTTCATTTTCCGGCAAGTCGGGCATCGAGCGCAACAGCTTTTCGGATTCCTCGTTCGCGGTCGCAACCATCCTGTCGGCATGCACACGGATATCCTTCGAGACCTCGTCCATGCGGTACCACTGCAAGAACTCGTCCAGGCCTTCCTTCAAAATTTTCTGTGCGGCCTCGAGTTCCACCATGCGCAGGCGGCGGTTTTCCGAAACAATCTTTTCGAGATCATCGACGCACACGTACTGCACACCAGGAATCTCGCCAATGGAGGCTTCCGCATTGCGCGGGCTACCGAGGTCAATAATCAAGCGTTTCCGTCGGCCGGTCACTTCGGCTGGTTCGGCAGGCTCACCAACCAGCTCAGTGACCTTCTCGAATTCATCCTTCGTGATAAGGGGTTCCTGGCAGATGCTGCACAGTACGACAACATCGCACTTGCCCAGCACCTTGTAGCGGTCCTCGAGCTTTACGGGGGTGAGCACGTCCGCAAACTTTTCGGCATTCGCGAAAGTCCTGCTGCTCGCAAAAATATTCGTGGTATATTCCTGCACGTACTTGAGCATCAGGGAACCCATCTCGCCCAAGCCCACGATATACACGGAACGGTTTTCGAGGTCATCGAACGTGCGCTGCACCTGCTTCATCGCCAAAAACGGGATGTTGCAGCTGAGCTTGCTCAGGTTTGTTTCCGTCTTGATGCGCTTGGTTGTGTGGATTGCCCCCTGGAACAACTTGTTAAGGCTGTTGCCCGTCGCATGCAGGCTATGCGCCGTCTCGTAGGCACGGCCAATCTGGTGCAGAATCTGGTCCTCGCCCACCGCTACCGAATCAAGCCCCGCACACACGTTCATCACATGATGCGCAACGTCATCACCCGCCTTGAAGTAAAAGAACTTCGCAAAATCCTCGAACCTTTGCCCCGCAAGCTTGCACACGTACTGCACGAGTTCCGCCTCGGCAATTTCCCTGTCCGATGCCACGTAGACTTCGGTACGGTTGCACGTCGCAAGAATCAGGAGTTCGTCAAACGGAGAATGGCCGAGCGCTTCCGTCTTCACATCCATCGGGATGTAGAACTTTTCGCGGACTGCGATTTCGGCCACCTTGTGGCTCATGCCTGCCATGTAGATTTTGCGCATGGCCCAAAGATAGAAAAAGAGGCTAGATTATTTGCAATTTCCCAAGCGGCCGATGGAATAGAATACGAAATCACCCGTAGAACCGGCTACGCCTTGGTACTTTAGCTTGATTGCAGCTGTCTTTCTAAGTACAGAATCAATTACAACCGTTTTACCCCAACCGACCTCTTGCTTAAATTTAGACCAAGGGTAGTCAATGGTAGTCATATTTGCCGAGCGTGCAACGGATGCCTTATAGTTATTGTATTCCGTAACTGTGGCCTCATCTTCTACTTGCAATTCTATTGCAAAATTCAAGTTGGATGAATAGACCAGGCAGATTCCTTCCCAACGGGAGATATCCGTGCCCTCCTGATCTCCGCTCACAAGATTAAAGCCCAAGCCGACATAAGGGTAATCATAGCCAGCACCTATTAAAACAGTACCCTTGATTCCTTGATACGCTTCAGTGAGCGGGCCGAAGAAATTATCATATTCATTCACCGAGACATCGGGCGGATAAGAGATAGAAGACGTACCGAAGTCGTTAGCATCATTGAATTCAAACCAGTAACCGGCTGTTTCATCATCAGAGCCTGTTTCAACCTTGCCTTCCGTATCCGTAGGTCCGCACCACAGGTCGCCACAAGGAATTTTACTGGATAAAGATGGTTGAACTGACGACGGATTCTGTACCGGAGCAGTATCTTCAACCGGAGCCTTGTATCCGAAACTTACCGAGGGACATTGAACAGTGCCAGCCAAAGCCTTACCATCACCATACGTAAGCAAAGAAGTGGAAACAGTACCACCAAGTAAAGCGTTCTGTGCAGTTTCGTTCAGTTGAAGATCCGCCCACCAGACACCCTCCTTTTGATAAACATTGTAGGATTCTATGAACATGTTTTCGTAGTATCCCGTTAGGCGTTCAACCTTATCCGGCATGTTTGCACAATTTACGAGAGCGTAGGAAATCGTTGGGAAATTGGACTCCGTATTGTAATACAGCTGCCCACCATTCTCGACAAGGTTTCCCCTGTTCACTTCGCAAGAACATCCCGAAGAGAAAACGAGTTCCGACGGATCATTTTTTTGACCATTTTCGTACATAGCATTTAGATTATCCGCGCGTTCTTGCTGAATATCCTCAATTTCAGCCACATAGTCCGTACAGGCAGTCATCATGGCTGCGGAGAGCATCACAACAGACAAACGAATCTTTTTCATATTCACCTCGACACTCCTGCCTTAGAAAACAAATGAAAGACCAACACCGATTGCACCGATAATCGCGAAGCTCACACCGATTGTACGATTTCGCTGGTAATCCTGCACGGCCTTCTTGCTTTCTTCATAGCCGGTGCTACCATTTTCAAACGCATCCCTTTCATCCTTCGCCTTCTTGTTGAACACGCATGCAACGGCAACACCGCCAGCAAGTACGGCTCCCGAAATCGCAAGCGGAATCCAGTGAATAGACTTCTTCTTGCCTTCACCTCCAGCGGCATCACTTGCCGCCTCGGCAGCAGAAGCCTCGGCAGCGGCTGTTTCATTGTTTTCTTCGGCGATGGCACGTTCAAGTTCAGCAAGTCCCTGCTTGTACGTAAGGGAGTCTTCGGCCGTCATGACTTCGGATTCTTCGTGAACTTCCGTCTTGACAACTTCATCGGGCAACTTTTCCTCGTCCCAAGCCCAGCGGCCAACCATTTCCATCTTCTTCAACTTCTTGAAGACTTCCTTGCCATGGAACTTCTGGATTTCGGCATCCTTGGGCTGGTTCAGAACGGCCTTCTTGTTCTTGATATCGAAGAGGAGGTTCGACTGCTTCTGGTCAGCGTCGATGGTCTTTTCGAAAAGGCGCACGCCGTTCAGGTAGTAAGCGCCACTCACCGGCCTACGCATATCTATGCGGAGCATAAGCGTCTTCTTGTTCAGCATGAATTTCACGTTCGAGCCCGCCTTCTTCAAGGAATCGTTCTTTACCTTCAACGTGGCGATAAACATCGGGGCAAATTCCGACCCGGACTGGCGAACCACGATAGGGCCGCACTTTTCAATCCAGAGGCTCGCTAGGCGCTGTTGCTGTTCCACACGCGCCGGGTCATAGGAAAGCGAGAAGATATATTCGGCATCAAAATCGCCTTCGAAGTTGATGGGTTCCAGGTACACGTTACCGCGAAGGCGGAGCAACTGTTCACGGCTAATGATAATGCTGGTCAGCGCTTCGGAGCAACTCGCCAACTGGCGGGTACGTTCCTCAAGGGTGGTCGCCATGCGCATGGAACCGAGCCTGATCTCGCCCGTCACTTCCATATACTCGTTTTCGAACGCGGGGAGTTCCACTTCATAGAAGCGGGCACATGTCGTATCCAGGAGGTCATTCAGCGAAATGGAGGCGCATCGGTCGTTCATCTCCGCTACGCGGTTCGCCCTCTTCAAAAGAGCCGCGACCTCGGGGTTCGAATCCCCCACCATGGTCTGCAAGTTCTTCAAGTCCTCCTGCAATGCACGGATTTCTTCGGGGTTCTTCACGAACACCGATATCGTGGAGGAATTATCGTCCTTCTTTTCGACGTTGGTCGAAGCCTGCAGGGGCACTTCCGTGAAGGAGGCTGGTTCCTGCGCAAACACCATAACGGCAAAGAATGAAACGAGAAGGGACAAACGTTTAAAAAGCATAGATTGCTCCATATTGTTATAGCATAAAACTAATTTATTTCCATAACCGCTCAGATTAGGGCCTACTTTTTTCTTAAAAATTTCCGACTTTTTCTTTATTTTTCCTCTTTCAGTGTCGTTTCTATCCAGTCAAAGCGGTCCTTCATCCACTGGACCATGACATCGATAGCCTCGTCGTAATCCTCGTAGGGGTCCTTGAGCGCCCAGTTCTCGGTATTGCTCATGATAGGCCAGCGCCGGTACTCGTTCTTTACGGCATCCTCGATAATAGACCTGTACAACGGCACGCTATCTACCAGGGCACGGAAGGTTTCGCGGTGTTCAAACCAGTACTCCCTTATTTGCGAACGGATAGCATCGTCCCTGAAGAAATAGTAGAACCAGCGATAACTGCGAATATGCCAGTTTTCAAACTTGCGATTGAGCTCACGAGACTCGTTGCCGAACGAAATGTCAAAATCCCAGATGGGGCCAAAATGGATCGGGTTCCCCTTCTGCCAAGTCATAAAAATGCTCCTGGCAAAAATGGCGTCCTCGTTCTTGGAAAATTCCTGCACCCAGTAGTAAGGCTTGAAGTCGTCCATGTCAATCCACCGCGCGATAGCCCCCGTATCGGAGGTACTGAAATGCAGCAAGACATCCTCGAAATCGGCGAGATGGCTGCGCAAGAGTTCAAGCGATTCCTCGGAAGGATTCTTCGGGGACTTTACATGGAACGCATACCCGATGCTCGAGCGGATAAACGGTTCATCGATTTTCTTGTCGTTTTCCTTCTCGAAGAGGAACGTGGTATCGTTTTCGGGAATATTCACGCGTTCGCGAGCCACCTTCACAGTTTCCATGAGAAGGTAGAGGCCCACATAATTGCGGTTCAGGTACACCTCGACAAACTTGCATCGCGGGGTATAGGGCATGCCCAGCCATTCCGAAAGGCGGGTCGCCATGTAGTTCCGCAGGTGACTCTTGTCACCGAAATTCGCCACGAGCGCCCAATCACGGTTCTTGGGCATCCCGAACAAGCTTACTTTGTCCTTAAATTCAAGTTTCATGCCGTACTTGGGCATCTTGAAACTGGAATTGCCCCGCCCGCGCACGGTGAGTTCGTAGACTTCGCTTTCGGGGGCGTCCTTGCCATATATCTGCAGGCGTGAAGGGATTTCCGTTTCGCGGTCACGAATTCCGGCGAAATTCTCCGTCTCGATGACAATGCGGGGCAGATTCGCATACGGGTACACGGAATCGTCCATCGGGAGAAAATCCGGCGATGATTCGGTGGGCTCGTCCAGGCAGGCGCACAGACAAAATAACGCCGTGACTACGACGAGTTGCACAAGTTTAAAACGCGCATGCAACGTGGGTTTAAAACGCGATTGTAACGCAGGTTTAAAATGCGCGGCCGCCCTATGCAGGATAAATGAAAGCATCTGCAAGAAATATAATATAAACAAGGTGCATGGCAACAAAAATTTGATATATTTCCATACATGAGCAAAGTTTTCGGATGCATATTACCGTTTCTCTGTGTGGCAGCCTTGGCCACAGAGAACCTGCACCCGATTTTGCCGCCTACAACGGGAATTGCCGTGCAGGGGGCGTTTGAGCTCGACGAAGACGTGTACAGCCTCGATATGGACGTTGCGGCGGAATACGCGATAATCCCGCGATACCTGAGCCTCTATGTGGACGGGGCATTCAGATTCCTGGGCGTGAGTTACGAGTATTCAACAGAAGGGTATCTCCACAACTACTGCAACCTGCACGTAAACGGGTTCAACGAGACATACGCCGGAATAAGGGCCCTACCCGTATCTTTCCTGGGGCTCAATGCGGGCTGGCGGTTCCCTCCCGGCGAGGGCTCGCAAAAGAACCGCTTCCACCGCCTGAATATCGAACCGTTCAGTTATTTGCAATTTTCGAGAACGCTTTCGCTCGGGACTGCGTTCCGGTACAATGCCTTCCTCGAAGACAAGAACTACAAGCCCGGTGACGAAATCGGGTTCAAGGCATCGCTCGTGTGGAAACTCGGCTGGAACGACACCCTCCATACGGGTTGGCAACTCAGCGAAGTTTTCCTGTACCAAGCACGTATCGAGGAGTCCGAAAACAGGAACCTCGCCCGCGCGTACCGCAAGATGGACGACAAGTACCACGGCTACAAGATGAAGTTCGACGTCACGCGATTTTTCCGCATGTTCGGGCGCTCCGTCGGGTTCGGTATAAACTACGAGATTCACGACGGCACGATTTTTGGCTTCGAGGCCGGCCACCGCATCGCAATAGAAACTAAATTGTATTAGGAGGATATATGAAACTTAAAGTTATTCTCTTGTCACTCATGCTTTCCGCTGCAATGTCTTTCGCACAGGAACAGGAGAACTATACCGACGTACAGCCCGAAACAGAAAAGTCCGTCAAAAATGAACACGAATTCAAGCGCCATTCCATAAGCATCGGCTACGGCATCTTGACCATTTCGGACTTTGTCGGCATAGTTGGCTCAGCAATCATAAGCATATTCGACGAAGAAGACTCCTTTGGAATCCTGGGCGCAGTTTCCATAGACTACGGCTACAAGGTCAATGAAATATTTGAAACAGGCCTCGTCTTCAACTACTCCATGCCTATCAAGGACGAGTCGCTCTACACCATCATGCCAAGGGCAAAACTGAATTTCAACGTAAACGGGTTCGTGAACCCGTTTATGGAGCTGGATGCGGGTGTTGCGTTCAACGAAAATGGTGCTGCACCCATGTTCCATGCGACCCTGCTCGGGCTTGAACTGGGAAAGACTCTACCCCTGACACTAAACTTGCTGAGCTTTGGGCAGCGGGGTATATTCTACGCCTCGCTCGGCTGCAAGTTCTAGCCAGGAATCACGCGAAGAACCTGAAACTCGTCTTCTTAAGTTCCTTGACGGAATGGAGCACCGCGTATTCGGGATTGCCGATGGAGACAGCGGCATCCTTTATGAACGCATCCAGTTCTTCGGCGGTCTGTGCGTGCATCATCGCATAGAGCGTGTACGGGAAGCCTTCGAAGGAGGGGCGCTCGTAGCAGTGCGACACATAAGACTTTTGCGCGAGGATTTCGCCGGCATCGGCAGGAGCATTAAAGCAGAGCATCGCATTATACGCGAAGCCGGCGTCCTGATGCCGGAGGATTGCCCCGAAGCGTCGCATTCTCTTTTGCACGAGGTCGTCGCGGAGTGCTTCGCATGAAACACCCCAATCCGCAAACGGCGTGAGCGTGCGTGGAATATCGTCACAGGCAATGCGAATGCGTGCCTTGTCGGACGACGATAACGCAGCAATGAATTCCCCACCTCGATCGTCATTCCCGCGGCTTGTGCTGAGCATTGCCGAAGCAAGGCGGGAATCTTCATTTTCTTTCAAGACGCGCATTACCGTGTTTATCTTGAACTTCTTCGTCGCGGTAAGGATATGCACGTCGTGCAGGCCCGTACTTGCGCAGAGCCCGTCAACAATTGCGCGGATTTCGCCTTCCGACTCCGCAATGGCGGTAAACCACACGTTGTATTCGTGGGAGCGCACGTAGTTGTGCGTAATCGCGGGAATCCCGTTGACAGCGGATGCGAACTTATCGAGGTCGGTAACCTTGCCCGCACAGAGGCGCGAAATAAAACCGAGCCTGCGGGAATCGTAGATGCCACCGATACGGCGAATAACGCCCGAGCGTCGCAGGTTCTCGACAGCATCGAAGACCGCTTGTTCCGTGAGATGCCCGCGAGCATCGCCGCCAGCACACGCTTCCTGCGCGTTCAGCATCTCCGCCAAACGCCTGTACGGGCGTTCTTCCAGCGGGAAGGCGTCCTGGATAATAGCGAGAAGATGTTGGTCTAGAGCAGTCATAAAGAATGTGTGATGTGGAATGTGAAATGTGAGATTATTAATTAGTCATTACTCATTTCACATTACACATTTGTAATTTCCTCGTCCGTCAGGTAACAAGCCGGGTCCTGTTCCCAGAAATCTCCGGTCACGGCATCGGCGCGGGTGCGGAAGTTGCCATTACACAGGTTCAGGTAGGCGCACTTGGGGCAGCGTCCCTTAAGCAAGGGCTTACGGTTCTTGAGACCCGCCATAATCGGGTTGCTCAAGTCTGTCCAGATTTCTCCGAAGTTCCTTTCGCGCACGTTCCCGAGGGTAATGTACTGCGTGAACTGGTCGGGGTGAACATTCCCGATGCTGTCGATGTTCCCGAAGGCCATACCGCTGCGGTTACCGCCATTACGCTGGATAAGTTTCAGCACCTTCTCTGCTCGGGCAGGGTCCTCGCGTTTCATGCGCAAATAAAGGTAGACTGCATCGGCGTGGTTATCGACGGTCAGAATTTCCTTGTTTATCCCGCGCTTCTTGAAGTCAAGCGTGCGGTCAATAATCAGGTTCATCGCCTTGCGGCTCTCTTCGTGGTTCAGGTCATTTGCGACCATCGCGGAGCCACGCCCGCTGTAGACCAGGTGGTAGAAACACACACGGTCAATGTTCTCGCTTTCAAGCAGGTCAAAAATCGCATTCAGGTCCTGCACGTTGTAGCGCGTAATCGTAAAGCGTAGCCCCACCTTCTGGCCGGTCGCCACACAGTTACGGATACCGCGGAGCGCAAGCTTGTAGGCGCCCTCCTTGCCACGAAACTTGTCGTGCGTCGCCTCGCAGCCGTCCAGGCTGATTCCCACGTAGCCCACGCCCATGTCCTTCAACTTCTTTGCAACGTCGGGCGTAATGCAGGTGCCGTTCGTGCTGATGGTCGGGCGGATTCCCTTGCTTGCCGCATAGTTCGCAAGTTCAAAAAAGTCGGGGCGGAGCAGCGGTTCACCACCGCTAAAGAGGATTACCGGCACCTTGAAATCGGCAAGCTGGTCGATAAGCGCCAAGCCTTCTTCGTGCGTCAGTTCATTCTGGTACTTGATGGCTTCGGAGCGGGCGTAACAGTGCACGCAGCTCAAGTTGCACGTCTTGGTGCAGTTCCATACCACCACGGGGCCGCGTCCCGGCGCCACGCCATTCTTGCTTTCGTGGGCACGAGGTTCGTAACGCAGCTGATCCCCGTAATTCGGGGTATCCATCAAGAGCTTGGTAATGCTAATCATGGGCACAAATATAGAAAAACACCCTCGGCGAACCGAGGGCGTTCTAAAGTCTAAAAAGTCAGATTACTTTTCAGCAGCGAACTTCTTGGATGCGGCCTTGACCTTCGGGTCGTTCTGGGCTTCCTTGATTTTCTGCTTGATGCCGTCCTCGATGGACTTCTTGAGCTTAGCAGCGAGGTTGGGGAAACGGTCTTCCAGGGAATCACTGAAGATGGCGGGCTTCTTGGCAGCAGGAGCGGCACCCTTGCGCTTTGCGTTCATCGGGCGTTTCTTCTTGGCCGGAGCCTTCTTTTCTTGAGATTTTTCTGTAGATTTCGGTTCCTGAGGCTTGACTTCTTCTGTGGATTTGACTTCTTTTTCTTCTGCCATGATATACCTCTTGGAATTTTGTCTTTAGACAATTATGTTAATTTGACGGCGCAAAGATAGCAATTTTTGCCGAAATTATCAAGTGAGCGTGCCTCGAGTTGGCAATTCTGAGACACAAGCCCGCAGTTAGCAGGACTTGTTCTCGAGCCAGTGCGCAAGCACGGTAATATCGGCAGGGCGTACACCGGGAATGCGGCTTGCCTGGCCCAGCGTGAGCGGCTTGTGGGCGTTCAGGCGCTGGCGGCTCTCGATACTTACGGCAGTCACCTGCATGTAGTCGAAGTCTTCGGGCAGGCGCACGGATTCCATCTTCTTCTGGTCCTCGATTTCGCGGGCCTGCCTGTCGAAGAAGCCCGCATAGATTTCCTCGGCGTACATAAACCACTGGTCGCGGCGCATGAGCGGCAAATCCGGAAGGGCAACCCTGAACAGTTGTTCCGGGTCAATACCCGGGCGACGGAGCACGTTAATCCAGCGGGTGCGCTCGGTCGCGGGCGCCTGGCCACCGGCCTCGAGAATGCGGTTCGCCTGCTCGGGGAGCGCGGATTCTTCGGCGAGGCGCATGCGGGCCGTTTCCACAAGGGAGCAGCGGCGCTTCCAGTCGGCGTAGTCGCTGTCCGAAATCATCCCGATTGCGTGCGCGCGTTCCTTCAGGCGGGTTTCCGCATTGTCGCTCCGGAGGAAGAGCCTGTATTCGGCGCGGCTCGTGAACATCCTGTACGGCTCGTCGAGCAGGATGTTCGTAAGGTCGTCCGCCATCACCCCGAGGTAACTGTCGGAACGACCTAAAATAAAGGGCGAATCGCCCTTTATTTTCAGAGCCGCGTTGATGCCGGCCAAAAGCCCCTGACCCGCAGCCTCTTCGTAGCCGCTCGTACCGCAGACCTGGCCCGCAAAATACAGGCCCGGAACCTTCTTGCATTCAAACGTCGGGAAAAGCTGCGTGGCATCTACGGAATCGTATTCCACCGCATAGCCAATCTGCAACACGCGGGCGCGCGTGAGGCCAGGAATCGTGTGGATTGCAGCAAGCTGGATATCTGCAGGGAGGCTCGAACTGAAGCCATTGATGTACACGCGACCGATGTCCGCCTGTTCCGGTTCAAGGAACAGCTGGTGACCGTCGCGGTCGCCAAAGCGGTTAATCTTGTCCTCGATACTCGGGCAGTAGCGCGGGCCCTTGCCGTGGATACGACCGCTGAACATCGGGCTATCCTTGAACCCGCTCCGCAGAATGTCGTGCGTCTTGATGTTCGTACGCGTAATCCAGCACACGCAATCGTTACGCACAAACTTGTTCGTAGCGTCGCCCCAGAAATAATCCGCATCGCGGCCAGGGACCGTTTCTGCAACATGGCGGTCACTCATGGGCCAGGCCACATCGTCGCCGTGCTGCACTTCGCATTCATTAAAGTCGATGGTATCCGGGTCGAGTCGGCTCGGCGTACCCGTC
>JAEEGJ010016800.1_pt1 | contig 16702 bp, 15 predicted proteins | sample 8958761 | NCBI WGS metagenome assembly JAEEGJ01 (sample SAMN16246546, study PRJNA631951) | gut metagenome | biome: gut microbiome; feature: rumen; material: RS-attached | host: Bos | place: Iran: Karaj | collected 2018-10 | reverse complement strand
AATGGGCTGGAAGGTGCCCGACACCGTGATTATCCCGGGCGGCAACCTCGGTAACGTGAGCGCACTCGCCAAGGGTTTCGAAGACTGCAAGGCTATGGGCCTTATCGACCGCATCCCGCGCATTATCGTGGCTCAGGCCGAAAACGCCAACCCGTTCTTCCAGGCTTACGAACGCGGCTTCGACAAGCTCGTTCCGATGCAGGCCAAGAAGACGCTCGCTAGCGCCATTCAGATCGGCAACCCGGTCAGCTATCCGAAGGCCGTACGCGCCATCCAGAAGACGAACGGCATGGTCGTGAGCGTTACCGAAGAAGAACTTGCCAACGCCGCCCACCGCGGCGACCGTATCGGTCTCTACTGCTGCCCGCACACTGGCGTGGCTCTCGGCGCCCTCGAAAAGCTTGTTGCCGCTGGCAAGATCGATAAGGAAGAAAACGTGGTCGTCATCAGCACGGCACACGGCCTCAAGTTCACCGAATTCAAGGTCGGCTATCACGAAAAGAAGCTCGAAAACATCTGCTCCAAGTTCGCGAACCCCGTGTTCAAGGCTCCGGCAGACCTCGGCGCCGTCATGGACATCTTGAAGAAAGAAATGGCTGAAAGACGTCGCTAATGCGACAGCATTAGCAAATGGCTTTCAGACGTCGCTAATCGACAAGTCGAAGGCCTCAAACCTTAGAAAAGCTCCGCATTTCTGCGGAGCTTTCTTGTTTTAGGAATTCTGAGCGGAATCCAGCCGTTCCCCGATGACCAGGCTCAAGTAAGCAATTGCGGCCGATACCGATGCGACAACGCTACCAGAACCGTAGAACATGACTCCAAACACAGCCGGAGCGAGCATCAGGAGCGAAGAAAACAGGATGTTGTTATTTGCAATGCTAAAACGATTCATAATTTACCTCTCTTTTACGCATACAAATATACCTTTAAAATTGTGACAAAAATTGTCATTTTTAACATCATTTTTGAAAAGGTTCTCTCCGCCCAGCCCTTTACAGAAAGGGTAATTGGCACAAAGCCCACATTTTACTATCTTTACGCCCGCAAAAAAGGTGTAAAATGAGCGAAAACTACAAATACGGTTTTGTAACGGATATCGAAAACGAGGCCTTCGAGAAGGGTCTGAACGAAGATGTTATCCGCAGGGCTTCTAAGCTCCGCGGTGAACCGCAGTTCATGCTCGATTTCCGCCTAAAAGCGTATGAAAAGCTCAAGACCATGGAGCAGCCGAACTGGGGCGAACTGAATTTCGCACCGGTCGACCTGCAAGACATCGTCTACTACTCCGCCCCGAAGACCAAGAAGAGCCACGAAAAGATTGAAGACGTGGACCCGGAACTCTTGGCCACCTTCGAAAAACTAGGCATTCCGCTGGACGAACAGAAGCGCCTTGCCAACGTGGCCGTAGACGCAGTCTTTGACTCGGTCAGCATTTACACCAGCCATAAGCGCAAGCTCATGGAAATGGGAATTTTGTTCTGCAGCATTAGCGACGCCATCAAGGAATACCCCGAACTCATCGAGGAATACCTGGGCTCGGTGGTGCCTGCGGGCGACAACTACTTTGCGGCACTCAATAGCGCCGTCTTTGGCGACGGAAGCTTCGTCTACATTCCGCCTGGAGTCAAGTGCCCGATGGACCTTTCCACCTACTTCCGCATCAACAACAAGGAAGCAGGCCAGTTCGAACGCACCTTGATCATCGCCGACGAAGGCGCATCAGTGAGCTACCTCGAAGGCTGCACCGCGCCGGAATTCAGCAGCAAACAACTGCACAGTGCCATCGTGGAACTGATAGCGAAGGATAACGCTTCGATTAAATATTCGACCGTACAGAACTGGTACGCGGGCGACCGCGAGACGGGCGCCGGCGGCGTGTACAACTTCGTCACGAAGCGCGGCAAATGCGCGGGCAAGAACAGCCGCATCAGCTGGACGCAGGTCGAAACAGGTTCCGCCATCACGTGGAAGTATCCGAGCTGCGTGCTGCTGGGCGACAACTCCGTCGGAGAATTCTACAGCGTGGCCCTCACCAACGGGCACATGCAAGCCGATACCGGCACCAAGATGATCCACATTGGCAAGAACACCAAGAGCACCATTATCAGTAAGGGTATCAGCGCCGACTACAGTAGCAACGCCTACCGCGGCGAAGTGAACATTCACAAGTCGGCCACGGGTGCCCGCAACTACACCCAGTGCGACAGCATGCTCGTAGGCGACAAGAGCGCGGCCCACACGTTCCCGTACATCACGGTAGCAAACGCCAGCTCCACTACCGAACACGAAGCCACCACCAGCCGCATCAGCGAAGACCAGCTTTTCTACTTCGAAAGCCGCGGCATCAAGCGCGAAGACGCCATCCAGGCAATGGTCGGCGGATTCTGCAAGGACGTGTTCAAGGAACTCCCCGGCGAATTCGCCACGGAAGCCCGTCAGTTACTGACACTTAAGTTGGAACACAGCGTCGGTTAACGCGCCACGACCTGCTTGCGGATTTTTTCCGTAAGTTCACGGCCGCCAAGCTGTGCAATGCATTCAAAAGCAAATTCTTCGGCAGAGCCTGCGCCACGGCTCGTGACAATGTTCCCGTCTACGACCACGCGGTCTTCGACGAACTTTTTACAGACAAGTTCACTTTCGCTGCCCGGGAAACATGTCGCAGTCTTATCGGCAAGGATTCCCGCCTTGCTGAGCACCAGCGGGGCTGCACAAATGGCAAAAATCCACTTGCCCTTGTCATTGAATTCGTGGATGACATTTTCCACTTCGGCAGAGGCCTTCAGATTCTTGACGCCAATGCCGCCGCCGGGCAAAAGAACGCCGTCAAAAACAGCCGTATCGGCACCCGAAAGAGCAAAATCCGTCTGAATTCTAAGGCCGCGCAACCCAATCACTTCGGCCCTGCCAGAAACGCTTGCGAGAGCGACCTCAAAACCCGCCCGCTGCAGGTAGTCGAAAGGAGTCACGAATTCGGTTTCTTCGAAACCATCGGCCAACAAAAATAAAATCTGCATTGTTTACCTCTTTTTAAAAGAATTTAATAAAATAAAAAAGCTATCTTTGGGCCATGAATTTCAAGGACCGCATTATCCGCGCTACGGGCAAGAAGACGCCCTTCCGCCTGATTGTCGTCGACTTGACCGCGACGATGAACGAAATCGGCAAGAAGCATAACGCACAGGGTTTCGCCCTCAAGCTCTTGGCCGAAAACTCCATCGCAAGCATTTTCTTGAGCGCCTCGCTCAAGTTCCCGGGCACCGTGAGCTTTACCACCCGTTTCTCGGGCGAAATCACGTTGGTGCAGTCGGACTCCACGCCGCAGGGGCTGGTGCGCGCCATGATTCCGCAGCCGGAACTCCAGGCGGTTGGCGGTAACGAACCCGCCCTGATTCCGCAGAGCGTCCGCGTCGTCAAACTGAACGAACAGGGCAAGCGCGTCCACGAAAGCATTATCGAGGCACCAGCCGTATCGATGGGCCAGAACCTCGCCACCTACCTTCTGCAGTCCGAACAGATCCGCTCGGCCGTGGGCATCGAAGCCGCCTTCAACAAAGAAGACCCGAGCAAGCTCGACTACGCCGCCGGTTTCTACATCGAAGCCTTCCCCGACCTCGAAGACAAGGACATTAACCTGATCGAAGTCATCATCCAGAACTTGCCGAAGTTCTGCGACATGAACACGCCCGAAGGCTTTGACCTCGACGAACTGTTGGACCAGCTGCGCGGCCCCTACGAAATCGACATCGTCAAGGAAATCGACCCCAAGGCCTACTGCCCCTGCAGCCGCGAACGCACCGTGGCAACGCTTGCAACGCTCCCGCTCAAGGACTTGCAGGATCTCGAAAAAGAAGGCAAGGACCTCGAAGTGATTTGCGACTTCTGCCGCACCCCGTACCAGATTACGCTTGCGGATTTGCGCTCCATCATCAACGAACGAAAGAAATAGCCCTATGTTTACCAAGCAATGTGTCGTTACCCTGGACCTTGAAGGTGTCCTCGCCCCTGAAATCTGGATCGCCGTCGCCGAAAAGACCGGCATCAAGGACCTGCGCCTCACCACCCGCGATATTCCCGACTACGACGTGCTCATGAAGGGCCGCATCAAGATTCTCGAACGCGAAGGCATCAAGCTTTCGGACATCCAGAACGTGATTGCAAACCTCGGCTTGCTCGACGGCGCCCGCGACTTTATGGACCAGCTCCGCGACGAAGCCCAGGTGATTATTCTTTCGGACACGTTCCAGGAATTCGCCTACCCCATCATGAAGAATCTCGGATTCCCGACTATCTTCTGCCACAACCTGGAAGTCGAAAACGACATGATCAAGGGTTACCACCTGCGACTCAACGACCAGAAGACGAAGGTCGTGAAGCACCTGCAGGACCTAAACTTCAAGGTGTTCGCGAGCGGCGATTCCTTCAACGACACGGGCATGCTCAAGCAGGCCGACAAGGGCTGCTTCTTCTGCGCCCCAGACTCCATCGTTGCCCAGTTCCCGCAGCTCGAAGCCACCAAGACCTACGCCGAACTATTGGAAAAATTCCACCAGTTCCAGGCAACGCTGTAATTAAATACAATTACGACCAACGCCTTATTTAGGCAGACAAAATGCACCCGTTTTCGGGTGCATTGTTTTATATTTAGAACAAACAAAAAGGAGAACTTATGAAACTGTATACAACTGACTTTATCACTGGCAAAGAAATCGAAACGCTTCAGATGGTGCGCGGGAGTGTTGTCTTTAGCAAGAACGTGGTGCGCGACGTATTTGCCGGGCTCAAGACGCTTGTAGGTGGCGAAATCGCCGGCTACACCGAAATGCTGAACGACGCCCGTCAAATTGCCATTGAACGCATGGAAAACCAGGCCGGGATGATCGGCGCCGATGCCATTGTGAATGTACGCTTCACGACCGCCTCGGTGATGGCAGGTTCCGCAGAAATCATTGCCTACGGAACCGCCGTCAAATTCAAGAAGTAGTTTCTACTTACCCGCGATTTCTCTAGCCTTCGCCTCGATTTCGGCGATGGCTTTTTTGCGGCCTTCGGCAGAGTCTTCGTTATTGAGCACGATGTTCACGAACACGGAGCCCGCGACCACGGCATACACATGCTTGCTAAGCACCTTGGACTGTTCTCCGTTACGGATACCGAAGCCGCCGAGCACCTTGGCGCCACCCTTACCGACGGTGTCGATAAAGTCGAGTGTTGCCTGGTCAATCGTCGTTTCGCTACCGGTCGTACCTGCGCGAAGAGCAGCGTAGATATACTTGAAGCCCTTGGAGGCCATTGCTTCGAGGCGTTCCTTGGTCATGCTGGGAGCGGCCACCGGAATGTTTTCAAGGCCATGCTTCTTGCAAGCTTCAGTCAGACCTTCGTCACCGTCGAACGGCAAGTCCGGAATGATGCAAGCGGACACGCCAGCGTCCTTGCACATCTTGACAAAGTTCTCAATGCCCGGCGTAAAGGCGAGGGAACCATAAGTCATGATGTAGATCGGCGTTTCAGGGTGACGTTCGTGAATCTTCTTCACGATTTCGAGCCCCTGCATGGTAGAATAGCCCTTATCGAGAGCAATGGTCGATGCCGTCTGAATGGCCGGACCGTCGGCACTCGGATCACTGAAGGCAAGCTGAATTTCAAGGATATTTGCGCCACCCTTCACAAGTGCGTCGGCGATGGCGATAGAAGTTTCTGCGTCAGGAAAACCCGCAATAAGATGAGACATTAAATTCATGGTGATTACTTCCTTGTCATAATTTCGGCGTCGTGGATGTCTTCGTTGTTTTCGAGGCGAACAAGTTCCGCCTTCAGGAATTCCTTCCACTTTTCGGGGCGGAACACCGGGCTGGTGATAAAGATGTCCTTGTCGCCGCGGCCACTCATATTGATGACGAGCGCCTTGTCCTTCGGAAGTTCCTTCGCAATCTTCATGGCGGCTGCACCGGCGTGAGCGCTTTCGAGAGCAAAGAGAATGCCTTCGTTGCGGGCAAAGAACTTCACCGCTTCAAGGGCTTCCTTGTCAAGGATTGCAGTGAATTCCACGCGGCCGGATTCGCCGAGGGCGGCAAGCTGCGGGCCGATTCCCATATAGTCGAGGCCGGCCGAAATGGAACGGGTCGGCAGCGACTGACCGTCTTCATCAATGAGGAAGCGGCTCTTGTAACCCTGCAGAATGCCTTCGCGGCTCGCGTTACCCGTCATGCGGGCAGCGTTTTCACCCTTGTTCGGGCCGATGCCACCGGCTTCGGCACCAATCAGGCGCACATTCTTGTCTTCGATAAATGGAGTGAACACGCCGATAGAGTTGCTACCGCCACCCACGCAAGCGACAACGGCAGCGATGTCGATGTTGCGCTCAGCGGCCTGGCGCTTGACTTCTTCACCGATGATGGACTGGAAGGTACGAACGATATCCGGGAACGGAGCCGGACCGAGAGCAGAACCGAGCACATAGTGGGTGTTCTTGAAATTTGTAGCCCAGTCGCGCATGGCTTCGTTCACGGCATCCTTCAGGGTGCGGGCACCACTCGTGACCGGCACGACCTTGGCACCGTACATTTCCATGGTCGCCACATTCGGCTGCTGACGGCGCACATCGACTTCACCCATGTAGACAACGCATTCGAGGCCGAGCTTGGCGCAGGCTGCTGCGGTGGCAAGGCCGTGCTGACCGGCACCCGTTTCGGCGATAATGCGGGTCTTGCCCATCTTCTTAGCCAAAAGGCACTGGCCGATGGCGTTGTTGATCTTGTGGGCACCCGTATTGGCAAGACCTTCCAGCTTGATGTAGATCTGCGCACCGCCCAGGAGTTCCGTGGCAGTCGGGGCAAAGTACAGCGGCGTTTCGCGGCCAATGTAGTCGCGCTGGATGATACGGAGTTCTTCGAGAAATTCCGGATCATGGATGTACTTGTTGAAGGCCGCTTCGAGGTCGTCGAGCGGACGGCGGATGATTTCGGCAACATACTTGCCACCGAACTTGTCAAAGAAACCGTTATTTGAAGAAGTTGTCATATTGGGTTCTGGGGTTTAGGTTTAAAATCTCGGGGTAAAAAATTAAAGGCCTTCGGTGAGTCCGAAAGCCTTTTACAAACACTTGATGAAATCAGCAAAACGGACTCTATTTAGTAGAGCCCCACCACCAGCGGTTGAAACGGATTGCTGAATTCATCTTCATGTGCACCAATTTAGGAAGTCTAATTCTATTTGGCAAGGGGTTGAGCTGAATTTTTTTCTATTGCATCCGTAACCATGGGTACTACGTGCGTCTTGCGGCTCAACGTTTCCGCAGAATAGCAAATTCCGTCTTTCACGGATTCCCCGAATGCGCTTTCGGCGATTTTCTTCGCCTTTTCAGCATAATCGCCTACCCCATAGTACAAAATATAGGTACCGGCATTCAAATACAGGCTATCTTCCGAAGCCGCCGGATCCGGATTTAGCGTATGCAAGTCCACCTTGGACAACAGAATATCACGGTCCTTTTCCTTGGCAATTTCCGGCATGACCACAAACATCCGTTCAAAAAATTCATCCTTGGTCGAATCGTCATACCAATTTTCACTCGCGATACCCAAATCAAAGCCGCCGATAGTATAATCCTTATAATCCGCCAGGAAAATTTCCTTGTCGGTCATCCCGCTCATATCGTGTGAAGCGTCAGACATTCCCCTAAAAAGACTCCGCACACTATCCGAGGACATCTTAAGCTGATTCATCAACTCACCGAGCACAACGCTATCCGCACGGGTCGTATTTACCTTGGTCAAGTTCCGCGTATCAGAGAGAATCCCCGCGAGCAAGATTTTAGCAACCTCATCGTCCAACTTTACATCAGCCTCCTGATAAAGATACTTTATCAGCGTACAAGTAGACCCCCAAAGTTCTCGCCGCACATAAGCAGAAGAATCCGCATCAATATCCCCCGGCGTATGGTGATCGATAATCTGCAGAATTTTCGCCTCATGCGCCCCATCAACAGACTGTACGTACTCAGCATGGTCGGTCAAAATGAGCCTAGTACCAGGCTTCACCGACACCATTTCATCTGGCAATTCAAATCCCAACTGTTTCGCAACGAACTCTGTCTCTCGATTAACAGGACTCGAAACCTTCGCAACCGCATTGTGCCCCATGGCACGCATCAACGCCGCATAAGCCAAGGACGACGTCACCGCATCCACATCGGGAGTCTTGTGCCCGAACACATACGTCGTATCATCCCCCCAATCCATAGCCGCGATACTTTCTTTAAATTCAAAATCACACTTACAACTCGCATTCTGCCCAGTAGAAGAATCATCTCCACAAGCATATATCAGGGTTCCCATCGCCACCCCCAAAAACAAATTCGACAAAAATTTATCTTTCATGCCATAAATATAAGAAAGACTCTCGACGATCGAGAGTCTTCTGTTAAACACTTGATGAAATGGCAATGCCTAAATCCCTTCTTTGAGAACCTCGTCGATAGCGGCGCTAGCGTCAAAGCGGATTGCCAATTTCATCTTTATGCCTTCAATATATATACTAATTCGTTGTCTGTCAATAGGTTAGCGTAAGATTTTTGTAAAAAATTCTTTCATAATTTGTACAAAAAGGCCTAATTTCGGCCATTTGGGGCATTTTACGAAAGAGCTGCAAACAACGCCTTCAGTTTTTCGCTGTTTTTGATCCCGGGGGCGTCTTCGACACCGCTGGAAACATCGACGAGTTCCGGGCGGAACTTTTCGACAATCGCACCCACATTTTCGGGCGTGATACCGCCGGCAAGCCAGAGCGGTAACTCGCCCGCTTTTTCGCGGAGCAAGTTTTCGGGAATAGTCTTGCCCGTTCCGCCAGGGATTCCTTCAACCTTGGCATCCAAGAGAATGCGAGGTTCGCCATTCTTGCGGAGAGCGGTCACCTTATCGAAATCGGATTGTTCGCCAACGCGGGCGGCGCAATAGTATGCATAATCAGCGTCTTTCGGGTCAACTCCATGAAGTTGGACTGCATCAAGCACGCCTTCTTTGGCAAGCTTGATGGCAATTTTGCCTTCAACAGATTCGGGATCGGTGATGACACCAACAAGGAGAGGAGATCCTTCGACGCGCTGCGCTTGCTCAGGATGACACAAGCGAATCTTTTCGACAAAGCTGCGCACGAATTCTTCGGTGGTCAGGCGCTTGGTGGTGCTGAATACAAAGCCGAGCATGTCGGCGCCGAGTTCAGCGGCAAGCTTACCATCTTCGTCGCGGGTAATGCCACAAATTTTAACGAGCGGGCCCGCCTTTTTGGCAGCCTTGCATTCAGCAAACTTTTTCCAGAACTTGCCGCGGGCATTTTCGGAGCCCGATTCAAACGCATGCTCCACTTCTTTAGCAAGCGGTGGGTTCTTGGCAACCGCCTCGCCCACCAGGATTCCCGTAAAGCCGAGGTTGCGCGCATAAGTCGCATCGGCCGAGCACAAAATTCCAGATTCAAAAACAGCCTTGGCCGGAAGCTTGCTACGTACCGATGCCGGCACCAGCGGGTCGGTATGGAAGGTTGCCAAATCGCGAGAATTCACGCCCGCGACAATCGTCTTGGCTGCAGATTCGCCAAGTGCTTCGGTCACGACTTTCAGCTTGCGCAAGTCGTCAGTTTCGCGGACTTCCACAAAGGCCTGCATATCAAACGATGCAGCACGCTTCGCCATGCGCACGAGCTGTTCGTCATCAAGAATGCGGGCAATCAAAAGCACTGCATCGGCACCGCAACGGTAAGCAATATCGATTTCATCTTCGAATAAAAGAAAATCTTTGCGAAGTACGGCGCAGGCATGCAAGCCCTGCTTGCGGCGGCTATCCATCAGGTTCGCCACGGCAATCAAGTCACGCAGCGTTCCCTTGAAAAAATTCGTTTCAGTAAGCACTGAAACCGCCTGCGCATGAGCCTCGGCATAAGTCGTCGCAAGCCCTACCGGATCGAGATCCGGCGCGATATCGCCCTTCGAAGGCGATGCTCGCTTGACTTCGAGAATCGCACCTGCATTACCGAGGAATTCGGTATGGCCCACCTCGCGCTTTTCAGGAATTTCAATTCCAAAATTCAAGCCAAGCCGCTCGATATCCTCGCGGCGCATCCGTACGATTTTCGCTAAAATGTCTTCGCTCATTAATTTCCCTTAGGCTTCAAAGTCAAGGTTTTTGAGAAAAGATAGGAAATTACAAAAGACACGACGACAGAAAGCAGCGTGGGACCGAGGAATACCGATTCCAAATGGGCCGCATACTGGTACACCGCAAAGCCAACCAACCAGGCGAACAGGTTTCCAATCCAGAACGCCTTGCCGACTTTGCTGTGGTCGGTGAGGTAGAACGACACCAAAAGCACTGCCGCCATAGGAGCAAACACCGAGGCTATAAGGTAAAGGAAGCTGATATAATGTTCCATAATACCCGATATGGCAAGAACGGAACTCAGAAGGGCAACAACAACACCCGCCGTCTTGTGCTTTACCTTACCATGAATGACCTTGATAGATTCACCCGCAGAGTTTGCCGCGAGAAAATTGGTCGTAACCGTAGATGCAACCACAATGATAATCCCCGGAACGCCAAAACCGGCAAGCAAAATAGCCTGGGCAATATCGTTATTCACGCCGAGTCCAGAAATTTCAACACCCAGAATATACATCCAAAGGCTTGCAATCGTATACGCGATAGCAGATGCCGCCGTGGCCGAAAGCGGATTTTCAGCATCTTTCGTATAGTCCGAAATCACTGGCAACCAAGAAAGAGGCATGGCAATCGAAATTTCAAAAATGGTCCAGAAACCAAACAGGTGCTTTGCAGTAGAGCCTGTCGGCGCCACGTCGATTCCAAGCAACTTCACCGAGAAAGCAACAAGCAAAACCGTAAGCGCTGCAACAACGACCGTCGCCACATTTGCCGAACGCTTGAGACCAACCTTGACCCAAATGGCAATCAGTACCGCAAGAATCACGCACGAGGCCGGGAACGATATCGGTAAATTCAGGCCACCCAGGGCGCGGGCACCTTGGGCGTTCAGCACAGCCACCCACGCAAGCAACTGGAATGCGTTAAGAGTCGCAAAGAACTTGGAACCGTATTTTCCGAATGTAGATTCCGTAGTCTGCATGGCATTCAGGCGAACGCGGGCACCGATAAGCCCCACGAAGAACAGTAAAATACCACCTAAAATATGCCCGAGCACCAAGGGTAGCCACAGGGAATCGTGAGCGGATTCTGCACCTATTTCGATACCGGCTTCAATTTCGGAAACCGAAACGGCTACACCGAACCAAACAATTCCATTCGTAAGCAAGCCATAACGCTTTTTCATGTCTATAAACTCCTGATGAATAACGCGCGCAAAATAAAAAAGCCCATGCCCTTATACAAGGTTTGGGCTCATACTGTTTTTTGATGTTTCGTTATAGTAAAAATCGATAACTACGCATTGCATGTTGCAAGATAACGTTGTAACTCTTCGACATAGCGCTCTCCCACCAAGCCGAGCAACATGTTGCGCTTGGCGATGTAGCCGATTTCCATGACGCGGCGGGATTCTTCGCTCTTGTCCTTGAAGGGTACGGCCAAGTAATCGGAACCGTTCAATTCTTCGCAGATAATGCCGGAACAAAGCGTGTAACCGTTCAGGCCGATCATCAAGTTCAGCATGGTGGCACGGTCATTAGCCTTAATGGTACGTTTGTATTCATTTGTACTCAATATTTCTTCGGCAAAATAGAACGAGCTGTTGTCGCCCTGTTCAAAGGAAAGGCACGGGTATTCAGCCAGTTCATCGAGCGTAATGAACTTGTTGTTGGCAAGCGGATGCCCCTTCCACAAGTACACATAGGCCTTACAGTCAATGAGTTTATGAAACGCGAGGTCGCGGGCATTCAGCAAGTTCATGATAACCTTGCGGTTGAAATCGCTCAGGTACAGAATTCCGATATCGCTCTTGAACGAGGCCACGTCTTCGATGACTTCTTTGGTGCGGGTTTCGCGAATGGCGAATTCGTACTTGTCCGTATCGAAAAGCTTGACTGTTTCCACAAAGCTCTTGACCGCAAAAGAATAATGCTGCGTCGAAACGCCGAATTTCTTTTTACGCTTGCCGATTTTGCCGTACTTGTCCAGCACCGTTTCGTAGTGATGGTAAAGTTCGCGGGCGTACGAAATGAATTCTTCGCCTTCGTTAGTGAGCTTGACTCCGCGGCTGGTACGATTGAAGATGAGGATGTTCAGTTCATCTTCAAGATCCTTGATGGCGGCGGTCAGCGACGGCTGCGAGATATAAAGCTTTTCGGCGGCCTTATTGAAAGAGCCTGTTTCTGCAATGCCGATGGCATAACGTAATTGTTGTAGAGTCATGTTTTTCGGCCTCCTGTTAAAAATCGTAGCTTTTTATTTTCCTAGTTGTTTAGTAGGAATAAAAATATAGTTAAAAACTATAAGGTTGGCAAGGGGTTATAAAACCCTTTGCCAACCTTACCTATTTACGAGTTCGTCGCGACCTTGACCTCTTCGATTTTCTTCAGCACTGAGCCGTCTTCCATCGCCTTCATGGCCTTATCGAAGCCTTCCTTGAGGCTGGCAGCCTTCTTGCTGATGTAGAGGGCGGCACCGGCGTTCAGGGCGCAAGCGTACTTGATGCCCGGGCGGCCCTTGCCGTTCAGCACGTCGAGAGCGAGGTTGAAGTTGTCGACGCCCGTACCACCGGCGAGGTCTTCGGGGTCCACGGCCGGGACGCCGAAGTCCTTCGGGTCGATGCGGTATTCGCGATATTCACCGTCTTCGAGGATTTCGGCAATGGTCGTCGGAACGCACGGAGAGATTTCGTCGTAGCCGTCATCGGAAATGGCGACCATCACGCGCTTGGCACCGAGGGACTTTGCAGCCTTGGTGAACGGTTCCAGAATTGACTTGCTGTACACGCCGAGCATGAGGTACTTGGCTTCGGCCGGGTTCGTGAGAGGTCCGAGCAAGTTCATGATGGTTTTGACACCGAGGGCACCGCGAACCGGTCCGGCAAAGCGCATGGCACTGTGGTAGACAGGCGCCATGAGGAACACGAAGTTCGTCTTGTCGATGACGCTGGCAGCCTTTTCTGGAGTCATGTCAAGTTTGAAGCCCGCTGCAGTGTAGAAGTCGGCAGCGCCGGACTTGCTGGAAACAGCGCGGTTGCCATGCTTGGCCACCTTGGCGCCGCAGCTGGCGGCAATCAGGCCGGAGAGCGAGCTCACGTTGAAGCTACCCTTGCCGTCGCCACCGGTACCCACGATGTCGGTGAGTTCGTCACCGCTGTACGGGAACTTACGCTTCTTGCTGCTAAGCACCTTGGCGCAGCCTGCGATTTCTTCGGTCACGGGGCCCTTGCTAGAAAGTGCTGTAAGGATAGCGGCCATCTGGCGTTCGTCCATGATACCGTCGGTCAGGTCTTCCATGAACATTTCGGCGGTTTCGCGGCTCAGATCCTTGCCTGCAGTCAGCGTATTCAAGATTCCGCGAATGTCGAGCGGTTCACGACGGTAGTTGAGGAAAGCCTTGAAGAATTCGTCGGCACGGCCGCTGGCGATGGATTCTGGGTGGAACTGCACGCCTTCAATCGGGAGCGTCTTGTGGCGAATACCCATGATGTCGCCGTCGGTCGCGCGGGCGGTCACTTCGAAGTCGGCGGGGAGCGTCGCTTCGTCGATGACGAGGCTATGGTAACGCGTGAAGATGTTCTTCTTGCCGATGGTGCGGAAGAGGCCCTTGCCGTCGAGGTCAATTTCTTCGGCGATGCCGTGCTTGATAAACTTAGCCTGCACAATCTTGGCACCGAAGGCATAACCGATGGCCTGGTGACCGAGGCAAACGCCGAGAATCGGGAGCTTGCCCGCAAAATGCTTGATGGCTTCCACGGAGATGCCGGCATCTTCGGGGCGGCCCGGGCCCGGGCTCACGATGAGGCGGCTCGGGTTCAGCTTTTCGATGTCTGCAATGGTGCATTCGCGGCTACGGAGCACGCGGATTTCTTCAGTAGTAATCTTGGCCAACGCCTGGTAAACGTTGTAAGTAAAAGAGTCGTAGTTGTCGATAATGACGATCATCTTAGTTTTCTCCTTCGAGCACGGCGCGGATGGCACCCAATTTTTCATTCGTTTCTTCAAATTCGCGGTCGGCGTTCGAGGCCGCGACAATGCCACCACCGGCCTGCAGGCTGATGGTCTTACCCTGCTTTAAGCAGCAACGGATTGCAATACAGAAATCCAAGTCACCGTCGGATTCCATGTAGCCAACTGCACCGGCGTAGAAACGGCGCTTGACCTTTTCGAGGCCAGAAAGGATTTCGATAGCGCTGATTTTCGGGGCGCCGCTCACCGTACCTGCCGGGAAGCTGGAGCGCAACACTTCGATGGCCTTCTTGTTCTTTGCCACACGCCCCTGCACGTCAGAGACCAGGTGAATCACGTGGCTGAACTTTTCGCATTCCATGTACTTGGTCGTTTCCACTGTACCGGCTTCGCAGACGCGACCGAGGTCGTTACGAGCCAGATCCACGAGCATCAAGTGTTCGGCGCGTTCCTTCGGGTCGCCCTTCAGGTTTTTCATCAAGGCTTCGTCTTCTACATCATCCTTACCACGGCGGCGGGTGCCTGCAATCGGGTGAATCGTCGCGATGCCGTCACGCACGCGCACGAGGCTTTCCGGCGATGCACCGATAAACTGGTGCGTTCCGTAATCGAGGAAGAACATGTACGGAGACGGGTTCACCGTGCGAAGGCGACGGTAAATGTCGAGAGCTTCGATATCGCTTGCAAACTGGATGCGGCGAGAAGGCACAGCCTGCACGATGTTACCGGCGATGATATGCTTCTGCAGGGCTTCGACCTTTTCGGTGTATTCCTTGCGGGACTGTTCCAGGTCGGTCATCGTGATGCCCTTGCCGTACTGCTTTTCCGGAGCGAGGTAGCTGAAGTCCAGGTCAGCGAGGCGGGCCTTCACCTTTTCAATCGCAGCCTTCAGGTCAATCTGGTGTTCTTCGTAGTTCAATGCGAACAGGTGAAGCTTTTCGGTAAAGTGGTCGAACACGATATAAATGTGGCCCACCAGGAATTCCGCTTCGGGAATATTGAGTTCGTCGACCTGCGGGGCGAGGCGAATGGTATCGCAGCGGGCGCAGAATTCGTAGCCGAGGTAGCCCACACCCGAAGAAGGAATAGGAATCTGGTTAGGCGGCACCGTATTTTCGGCAGAAATCAGCGTCAGGGCATCAAGAATGTCACCTTCGCCTTCCTTGAGGAACACGCTTTCCTTGCCGTCAACAACGATGCTCACGTCCTTGTCATTCTGGCGCAGACGGAAGCCTTCGTCCACCATCAGGGTCGAATAGCGGCTACGACCGTGGGAGAAGCTTGCGGATTCGAAGATAGCCTTCGCACCAAGCTTTTTGCCGAGCGAAAACGGGGTGTAACGTTCACCGGGCAGTGCCACGTAGATACTGTCGGTACGGGGTTCGAAGTTAGGGCTTTCAGTAATGTGCCTTATATTCGTTGTCATTTTTGATCCTCTGGTTTAAAAATTCGTTTGCCTTTTCGTTTCGGGTTCCGCAAAGGCTTAGGTCCCGGAGGATTTCGATATTAAAAAAGGAAGGCCTCCGTGAGTCCGGAAGCCTTTGCTTTAAAATCTTGGGTGATTTGCGACAAATACCGGGCTCTATGTTAGAGTCCGCGCCACCAACGACGGTTAAGGGTTGCTGCTGTCACAAAGTTCATCATGGCTCCAAAAATACCTAACAAAATTTCCCTTGGCAAGGGGTTTGCGATGAATTTTCGTAAAAAAATTGAAATTATCGAATAAAACAAGCAAAAAACAACCCTAGCTATCACACAATTTTGCCCCCACATTGCAGGGTAATAACCATTTATATATATTCGTTATCGAGAGACACTAAGAAGGGAGAACTGTATGTTCTACAAGCATTGGAAAAAGATCGCGCTTGCCCTGACCGGATTTTTCTGGGCCAGCTGTGACGATTCCGCCTCATCGGCCGTATGCCTTTATGGTCCCGACCCCAATTACAGCGACCCCGCCGAAAACCCGGTGTCAAGTTCCAGCAAAACGACCGGAAACGAAACGAATTCCAGTTCCAGCGTAGCGACTGAAGCAAGTTCCAGCAGCGTTGAAAAAACATCGAGTTCTAGTAGTAATGATTTCGAAAAAATGGTACCGCTATACGGCATTGAAATGGACAAAACTGTATGCACCCAGGTCAAGGGCAAACCTACGATAAACTGTAACAATGGTGTAACCTGCACCGAAAGAACTGAAGAGCGTTTGGGAGATTCCCCCTGCAACAGCGACATCTGCCCTGATTACGGCGTAGTACAGATTTCCGAAAACACCTATGAATGCGACGGCGTTAAATACAACGAAGCTCAATTCCGCACTCGCTACGAAAAGCTGGTTATAGACAAAGAACCAGAACAAGATTCCACCTTCAACGGCGAAATGCAACCCGCCCTTTACGGTCCGCCTTGCGTATTCAACGGCACCTGCGACGACGAAAAAGAATAGTCTTTGCTAAATGTTAGGGAAAGAAGGACATGTTCTACAAGCACTGGAAAAAAATCGCCCTTACGCTGACCACCTTGTTCTGGGCAAGCTGTAGTGAAACAAACGAAGACGCCGTACTTTACGGGTGTCCTCCGGACGGTTGC
>JAEEGJ010016798.1_pt1 | contig 16703 bp, 15 predicted proteins | sample 8958761 | NCBI WGS metagenome assembly JAEEGJ01 (sample SAMN16246546, study PRJNA631951) | gut metagenome | biome: gut microbiome; feature: rumen; material: RS-attached | host: Bos | place: Iran: Karaj | collected 2018-10 | reverse complement strand
TCGTAGCACAGCAGAAAAATATCGGAGCTCTTAACGGATTCATCGAAGAGATGATGACAGGACAGAAGGTTGTCAAAGTCTTTAACCATGAGCAGGAGAGTATAAAGAGATTTGATGAACTCAATGAAGAACTGTTCCAGAGCGCATTTAAGGCTAATGCATATTCAGGAGCGCTTGGCCCTATCAACGCTCAGCTGGGTAACACAAGCTATGTACTCTGCGCTATGATCGGTGGTGCCATTGCTCTTTCTGACAGCATTGCAGTTGGCTTTACAGTTGGTGCACTTGCCAGCTTCCTGACCTTTAACAGAAGCTTCTCAATGCCTATCAACCAGGTAAGTATGCAGTTTAACTCAATCATCATGGCTCTTGCAGGTGCTGAGCGTATCTTCAAGCTCATCGACGAGGAGCCTGAGACTGATGAAGGTTATGTAATGCTGGTTGACGCTGAGGAGAAGGACGGACAGGTAGTAGAAGCTGACCACCACACAGGAAAGTGGGCCTGGAAGCATTATCACAAGGCTGATAACACAACAACCTACCAGCCTATGGAGGGTGATGTTACCTTCAATGGCGTAGACTTCGGATATACAGATGAGAAGATGGTTCTGCATGATATCGTTCTTCATGCTCATCCAGGTCAGAAGATTGCCTTTGTCGGCTCAACTGGTGCAGGTAAGACAACTATTACCAACCTGATCAACAGATTCTATGATATTCAGGATGGTAAGATCAGATACGACAATATCAATATCAACAAGATCAAGAAGGCAGACCTTAGACGTTCTCTTGGTATCGTTTTGCAGGATACACATCTTTTCACAGGAACGGTTATGGAGAATATAAGATATGGTAAGCTCGATGCCACAGATGATGAGGTAATTGCAGCAGCCAAGCTTGCTAATGCGCACAGCTTCATTAAGAGGCTCCCTGAAGGATATGACACAATGCTCACAGGTGATGGAGCTAATCTTTCACAGGGACAGCGTCAGCTTCTTGCAATTGCTCGTGCAGCCATCGCAGATCCTCCAGTTCTGATTCTTGATGAGGCTACATCTTCAATCGATACCAGAACAGAGAAAATCGTTCAGGATGGTATGGACAAGCTCATGAAGGGCAGAACAACCTTCGTGATTGCTCACAGACTTTCAACAGTCCGCAACAGTGACTGCATCATCGTTCTTGAGCAGGGACGCATTGTGGAGCAGGGAACTCACGACGAACTCATTGCCAGAAAGCAGAGATACTACCATCTCTATACCGGCATGAAGGAAGAGGGAGTTACAGCATAAAAATATCAGGAATCTCACAGATAATTATTATCTGTGAGGTTCTTTTTTTGTTGTACAACTGCCTCTTAATGGCTGTATAATGGTTGTGTATTGTGTAGGTAACACATGCGAAGGTAAACATATTCACAACGTAGGGGACAATAGGAGGAATCTTGTATGAAAAAACTTTCAGTAAAAACAATTGTTGCAATTGGTATCGGTGCAGCTCTTTTCTTTGTACTTGGCAGATTTGTAGCTATTCCAAGTCCTGTACCTAATACTAATATTTCAATCCAGTATGGCCTTCTTGCATTTATCGCAGCTGTATTCGGACCTGTTGCTGGTGCACTTGCAGGACTTATCGGTCACTTCTTCATCGACTTCAGCTATGGCTGGGGAGTATGGTGGAGCTGGGTTATCGCTTCTGCTGTATTTGGATGCCTTATGGGCGTTGCTACAATGCGCCTTAAGATTGACGAGGGCGAGTTCGGCACTAAGGGAATCATCACCTTCAACGTAGGCCAGGCTATTGCTCATGTTGCTGCATGGGTTGGTGTTGCACCTATTCTCGATATTCTCATGTATCAGGAGCCTGCTAACAAGGTATTCGTTCAGGGCGTAACTGGAGCTATCATCAATATCATCACAACAGCAATCGTTGGAACACTTGTATGCCTTGCATACTCCAAAGCTATTCCTAAGAAGGGCAGCCTTAAAGAGGAAAATTGAGCGATTTATTTATGAACGACGTAATTATTGAATTTAATGATCTTGGATTTCAGTATAGAGCGCAGGCCAAACCTACGCTCTATAATATTAATCTGACAATTAGAAAAGGTGAGAAGATTCTCATCGCAGGCCCATCAGGCTGCGGCAAATCTACCATGGCAAGCCTTATCAACGGACTAATTCCATTTTCCTACAAGGGAGAGATTACGGGATCTCTTTTGATAAAAGGAAAAGAATCAAGGGAAATGTCCATGTTTGATATCTCACATATCGTGGGAACAGTGCTCCAGGATAGTGATGCCCAGTTTGTTGGTATGACCGTGGCTGAGGATCTTGCTTTTGCGCTTGAAAACGACTGTATTCCTCAGGACGAGATGAAGAACAGGGTAAAAGAGGTGGCGCAGATACTGAATCTTGACAGCGTGCTTCGCCATGCACCATCTGAGCTTTCTGGTGGACAGAAACAGCGCGTATCAGTTGGCGGAGTAATGGCCAGTGATGTAGAGCTGTTCCTGTTTGATGAGCCCCTGGCTAACCTCGATCCTAAGACGGGCAAGCAGGCTATAGAGCTTATCGATGACCTTCAGAAGAGGACTGGCGCTGCGGTTATCATAATCGAGCATCGTCTGGAGGATGTGCTCCATAGACCTGTTGACAGGATAGTTCTCATGAATGAGGGCCGTATTGTATCTGATACCGCTCCCGATGAGCTGTTATCATCAGAAAACCTTGCAAACTGTGGCGTCAGAGAGCCTCTGTATCTTACTGCGCTTAAATATGCCGGCGTAGATATAAAGGCTGAAATGCACCCGGCATCTCTGGATGAGCTTACTTTATCTGAAGCTGATAAGAGCAAGGTCAGGGCATTTTTTGAGCAGAATAATAAGGCAAAAGAAAAGGTGGATAGCGAAGAGCTTCTGACTGTCAGAGACCTTTCTTTTACCTATGAAAAGACAAATAAAAAGACTCTTGAGGATATAGCAGCATCCATCCAAAAGGGTGAGATGGTGGCTGTCGTCGGCACTAACGGCGCCGGTAAATCCACATTTTCCAAGGTTGTCTGCGGAATGGAAAAAGAGGATAGCGGAGAAATTCTCTTTAATGGTGAGGATTTCAGGACTCTTTCCATCAAGGAGCGAGCCGAGCATGTGGGCTATGTCATGCAGAACCCCAATCAGATGATCTCCAAGGTTATGATATTTGATGAAGTTGCCATGGGCCTTAGACTTCGCGGAGTTCCTGAGGATGAGGTTAAGACCAGAGTTGAGAAGGCACTTGAGATCTGTGGCCTTTACAAGATGCGCAACTGGCCGATTTCAGCTCTTAGTTATGGCCAGAAAAAGAGAGTAACAATCTGCTCTATTCTGGTGCTGGAGCCGGAGCTTATGATCCTGGATGAGCCTACAGCAGGTCAGGATTACAGGAACTACACGAGAATCATGGAATTCCTTAAGAGCCTCAATGACAGGGGAATTACCATTGTTATGATCACCCACGACATGCACCTTATGCTGGAGTATGCGGACAGGAGCATTGTCTTTAACGGGGGAAGGATAATAGCAGATAAGAGCTGTGCTAAGGTTCTGACAGATACAGATATTGTCGACAAGGCGAGCCTTAAGGAAACCAGTCTTTATCTCCTGGCAGGACTCTGCGGAATATCAGATGGAACTGCCTTTGTTCAGGGCTTTATAGATTACGAGAGGGAAAACGTCAGGAAATGAATAATCTCTTTAACTATATAGAAAAAGAATCACCTATACATGGACTTACAGGGGCTACCAAGCTTGTATGCCTGCTTCTATGGAGTCTTGCAGCTATGACAACCTATGACACCAGACTGCTTCTTGTTCTGGCTGTTCTTGGCATAGCTCTTTTCCCTATAGGCAGAATCGGAGTTAAGGATGTGTCATTTATGCTGTGGTTTACTCTGGTATTCCTGGTGCTGAACACAGTGCTGGTATATCTTTTCTCTCCTCAGCATGGAACGGAGGTTTACGGTACCTGTACGTATTTGTTCGGACTGTCAGGGCACTATGCGCCAACAGCTGAGCAGCTCTTTTTCCAGCTCAATTATATTCTCAAGTACTTTGCGACTATTCCATTTGTGTTACTGTTTGTTTGCACCACCAATCCAAGCGAATTTGCAGCATCTCTTAATAAGATTGGAGTGAGCTATTCTGTTTCTTATTCTGTAGCTCTGGCCCTTCGCTATATTCCTGATATTCAGAAGCAGTATCATGAGATTAGTCAGGCATCTCAGGCAAGGGGCGTTGAGCTTAGTAAAAAAGCTTCTCTTGTAAGCAGACTTAAGTCGGCTTCTGCGATTCTGGTGCCACTTATTCTCAGCAGTATGGACAGAATTGAGATCATATCTAACGCCATGGAGCTTAGATGCTTTGGTAAGAATAAAAAGAGAACCTGGTACATGGCCCAGAAATTCAAAGCGCTGGACTATGTGAGCATGATCGTGTGCGCACTTCTTCTGGTGGCTTCACTTACACTGACGCACCTGAACGGCAGCAGGTTCTATAATCCGTTTATACATTGATATAAATGATCGAAATGGCTATGAAATACTTTATGATAAACGAGAAATACGTTTGATAGTGATGTACAATAATAGAACTGACATGAAATTGTCAGACAACTATTATTGCAGGGGTATGCAAAAAGATTAAAGGAGGGTAATTCAAAATGGCAGATCGTATCGTATTAAACACCGTGTCATACCACGGCTCAGGGGCAATCAAGGAGATCGTTGGTATCGCACAGAACAAGGGATTTAAGCATGTGTTTGTTGCTTCAGATCCAGACCTTATCAAGTTTGGGGTAACTGCTAAGGTCACAGATCTTTTGGACGAGGCTAAGATTCCTTATACCGTTTATTCCAACATTAAGCCTAATCCAACTATTGAGAACGTTCAGAGTGGTGTTAAGGCATTCAAGGAGTGCGGAGCAGATTCTATCATCACTATCGGTGGTGGTTCTTCTATGGATACAGCCAAGGCTATTGGCGTAATCATCACAAACCCTGAGTTTGAGGATGTAAGATCTCTTGAGGGCGTTGCTCCTACCAAGAATCATGCAGTTCCTACAATTGCAGTTCCTACAACAGCCGGAACAGCTGCTGAGGTTACTATCAACTACGTTATCACAGATGTTGAGAAAAAGCGTAAATTCGTTTGCGTAGATACTAACGATATTCCTGAAGTTGCTATCGTTGATCCAGATATGATGAGCTCAATGCCTAAAGGACTTACAGCTTCCACAGGTATGGATGCTCTTACACACGCTATCGAAGGCTATACAACAAGAGGCGCATGGGAGCTCACAGATATGTTCCATCTTGAGGCTATCAAGCTCATCGGTGCGAACCTTCGCGATGCTGTAGAGAACAAGCCAGAGGGAAGAAAAGGAATGGCTATGGCTCAGTACATCGCAGGAATGGGCTTCTCAAATGTAGGTCTTGGAATTGACCACGCTATGGCTCATACTCTTTCAGCATATTACGATACACCTCATGGTGTTGCATGTGCTATGTTCCTTCCAATCTCCATGGAATTCAACCGTGACTTCACAGGCGAGAAGTACAGAGAGATTGCAAGAGTTCTCGGAGTTAAGGGTGTTGATGAGATGTCTCAGGAAGAGTATCGTGACGCAGCAATCAATGCTGTTAAGCAGCTCTCAAAGGATGTTGGAATCCCAGAAAAGAACGAGAAGATTCGCGAAGAGGATCTTGATCAGCTTGCAACAGACGCTCTTGCAGATGCTTGCTATCCTGGAAACCCAAGAGAAGCAACTAAAGAGCAGGTTATCGAAATGTTTAGAATGTTGATGTGATTAGTAGCATAACGTCCTGGTGAGTTACCAGTAAAACTGAATTAAATGTAAATTGTCCGCGCTGCATATGATATGTGGCGCGGATTTTTTTGTTGCAATATCGAAGGGTAATTGATATATTATTGATGCACTGTATTCGAATAGTTCGAAACGGTAGCTTTTTTATTCAAAAGGAGAATTGAATATGGATAACATGACAATGCTTGGCCGCAAGACTGAAGAGAAGTCAGCCGGACTTAGCAGCAAAACTCGTTACATGGTGGAGACTGCCCTCATGATCGCAATCGTATTGATCATGGGCAACACAGTACTTGGTACTATTCCTACACCATTTCTTAAGGTTTCTATCGTAACCGTTCCAGTTGCTCTCGCAGCAATGCTTATTGGACCGACTGCAGGAATCATCTGTGGTATCGTATTTGGTTTCAACAGCTTTGCAGGCGCTCTTACAGGAGCAAGCGGAATGCTTTCAACACTTTTCACAATAAGCCCAGCAGGCGTATTTTTCACAGCAGTAGTAGCAAGATTTCTTGACGCTACAGTAGTAAGCTTTATTTTCCAGGCTCTCAAGAAGGCTGGACTTAAGCAGGCTTCTTACTATATCACTGGCGCTCTTATGCCACTTTTCAACACAGTATTTTTCATGGGCGCACTTTGCCTGTTCTTCTATAACACAGACTATGTACAGGGACTTGTTGCCAAGTACAACGCAGCTAACCCATTTGCATTCGTAATCGCTATGGTTGGCGTTCAGGCTACTGTAGAGGCTGTTATTGGATGCCTCCTTGCTGGAACACTTGGTGTTCTTCTTTCTAAGGTACTTAAGAGAGCATAATATAGGATTTGTAAAATGGTATTAACCGTAGATATTGGAAATTCGAATATCGTAATTGGGGCTTGGGATAACAATGCCCTACAGTTTACAGGCAGGATTCAGACCAGAAGAGACTATACTGAGGATGAACTTATGACTTCTTTTGAGGAGTTACTCGGTGACATCCAATCGAATATGACTTCAGATACCGATGAGAAATCTGATGATCATAAGTTTGCCTGCGCCTATGAGGGGGCGATTTTGTCTTCTGTTGTGCCTGAAATAACTAACATTATAATAAATGTACTTGAGAATATAACAGGGAAGAGGCCTCTATTAATGGGGCCTTTTCTTCATACAGGGGTGGATATTTCAGATTATGCCCCTGGTGCCATCGGAACAGACAGGATAGTAGATCTGTCTGCGGCTCTTGCAATGTACGGCGCACCTGTTATGGTGTGCGACCTTGGAACCTGCACCACCATCACGGTGGCAGGGGGCTTAGATTCTGAAGATATGAATTCAGATGATGGATATGATAAATCAGGCAAGAGATATATGGGCAAGCTTATTGGCGGAATGATCTGCCCTGGAGTGCAGCTGTCTCTTGATGCTGAGGCCCAGCGTGCTTCGCAGCTTCCACAGTTAACTGCCGGCAAGGTAGATCCTCTTTTGGGAAAAGATACAGCGTCCAATATGATGTCCGGAGCAGTGGCTGCTACAGGACTTATGTTGTCTGAGCTGGCTGACAGGCTTATGGATGGACAATCTACAGGCATGGAGATTGGAACATTGCCTGATCTTAAAGTGGTCATTACAGGAGGTCTTGCCCAATATGTAATACCATGGATCAAGTGCAGCGCAGAAGTCCATTACGAGCAGGAACTGCTCCTGCGAGGACTCTACGAGATATACTGCTGCAACAGCTGTAAATGATAATTGGAAAGAGAATATTATTGTACTTTCTTGAATTATTTACTTATGAAATGCGTGACATCTTATTTGCATCGAATTTTAAAGAAATAGCAATTATAGATGCATATATATAGACAATACTGGTAGTGAGTGCATCGATAATGTGATAGTTGCTGATTATTGATGCAGCATAGCCGCGTTTTGGAAGAGAAGTTGCATCGATAAAATCAAAAGTTGATTATTCGATGCATGTGATAAAAATGAAGCTGTGAAATGAGCATCGATTATGAGCAAAATGGGAAAATTGATGCAGAACCAGAACAAATACAGCTGAAGGAATATCCCAATACATAGAAATGCACAGACACATAGATTTATACTAATATATAGATTAAAGAGGTAATACAATGCTGAAAGGAAAAAACATATTACTGGGAGTGACTGGTGGAATAGCTGCATACAAGTCAGCTGATCTTGCATCCAGGCTGATCAAGCAGCATGCAAATGTAGATGTGATCATGACTGAGAATGCAACACAGTTCATTACGCCACTTACATTTGAGGCTCTTACTCATAACAGATGTGTCACAGATACCTTTGATAGAAATCACCCATGGGAAGTGGAACACATTGCTCTTGCTGATAAAGCGGATGTACTGGTAATAGCGCCTGCGACAGCAAATTGTATTGCCAAGATTGCATGTGGACTGGCAGATGACATGCTGACAACGACAGCGCTTGCCTGCGACTGTACCAAGATAATAGCACCAGCCATGAATACCAAGATGTATGAAAATCCTGTAACACAGAGAAATCTCAATACACTTAAGGAACTTGGCTATATTATAGTAACTCCAGGAGATGGTTATCTTGCTTGCGGAACAGTTGGTAAGGGCAGAATGGAAGAGCCGGTTAACATTGTTGATGCCATAATTCATGAGATTGCATGCCCCAAGGATATGACAGGACTTAATGTCCTTGTGACAGCTGGTCCAACAAGAGAAGCTATTGATCCAGTCAGATATATCACCAATCATTCAACCGGAAAAATGGGTGTGGCACTTGCCAAGGCTGCAGCCTGTAGAGGTGCTAATGTAACTCTGGTAGCAGGACCTATTGATATAGATATCCCATCATATGTGAGTGTTGTGCGAGTATCATCAGCTCAAGAGATGTTTGATGCTGTCACAACAAGGTCTGATGAGCAGGATATCATCATCAAAGCCGCTGCAGTAGCAGATTACACACCTGAGACAGTAGCGGATGATAAGATCAAGAAATCTGATAATGACAGTGATCTTTTTATTAAGCTTGCAAGAACTCAGGATATCCTCGCATGGCTCGGTGAGCACAAGAAGAATGATCAGCTTCTCTGTGGCTTTTCCATGGAAACAAGAGATATGCTGGAGAATTCCAGAAAGAAATTAGCCAAGAAAAACCTCGATATGATCTGTGCAAATAACGTTAAGGTTGAAGGCGCAGGTTTTGGTGTGGACACTAACGTAATTACTATCATCACCAAAGAAAAAGAAACTGAGCTGGAACTGATGAGTAAGAATGATGCAGCTCACTGTATCCTGACACAGTTACTGGAACTGAAATAATCTATAACTTGTAACGGCAACATGACTTGAGACAGGGGGTAGTAAAAGTGAAAGTATTTATGATAGGGGGTACAGGTCTCCTTGGAAGCGAGGCAGCAAGGGTACTTATTGAAAGAGGTCACGAAGTAGTGAGCGTGGCTCTTCCTCCATTGCCAACGGGTGCAGTCCTTCCGCCAGAAATGAAAATAGAGTATGGCAACTACCTTGAGATGAGCGACGATGATATCAGAGGATATATGCAGGGCTGCGATGGATTTGTATTTGCAGCAGGAGTAGATGAGCGAGTAGAAGGACCGGCGCCTATCTATGATCTGTTCAAAAAATATAATATCGATCCGCTTAACAGGCTTCTTACAATAGCAAAAGAGTGTGGTGTCAAACATGTTGCTATATGTGGCTCATACTTTGCTTACTTTGCCAAAGTCAGAAAAGAATTGGAACTGACTAAGTGGCATCCATATATTAGAAGCCGTATAGATCAAGAGAATGCAGCACTTTCTTTTGCTGATGATAATTTTGATGTGGCTGTTTTGGAGCTTCCTTACATATTTGGAACACAGCCTGGAAGAAAGCCGGTATGGGTATTCCTGGTCGAGCAGCTTCGTGCAATGAAAGGAGCTACTTTCTATCCAAAGGGCGGTACGACAATGGTAACTGTTCACCAGGTTGGCGAAGCTCTTGCTGGGGCTATCGAGTACAACAAGGGTGGTAACGCTTATCCTATAGGCTATTACAACATGACCTGGAAAGAGATGCTTGGAATCGTGCATAAGTACATGGGATGTCCAGATAAAAAGATTATTACTATTCCCACATGGATGTACGCTATAGGCATTAGAAATATTCTTAAGGAGCAAAAGAAAAAAGGGATTGAAGGTGGTCTTAACCTGAGTAAATTTACAGACCTTCAATGTGCAAAACTTTTTATAGATAAGGAACTTGGATGTGACAAACTGAAAGTTACACCAGATGATATAGATGCGGCTATTGGTGATTCAATAAAGCTTTGCATTGATGTAATTGATGGCAAGGCGGAGGTTATCGGAATGAGAGGAGAATGACAATGTCTATGAAAAGAAAAGTCGTTTTCATGACAGGTGCTGGTGGCGGAATGGGTTCTGAGAGCTTTATACAGATGCTTCCAGATCTGGGAAACCTTTATGACCTTGTTATTCTTGTAAGAGATAGTCAAAAGAATCATGATCTTTTTGATAGATATGAGAAAACTCAGGGACTGAAGATAGTTTATGGAGACCTTCTAAATCAGGAAGATGTGGAGAAGTGCGTGTCCATGTCCGATATGGTTCTGCACATAGCTGCTTTTGTCTCGCCTGCGGCAGATTATTACCCAAAGAAAGCTATGGAGAATAATTATGGCTCAGTAGTAAACATAATAAATGCCATAAAAAAGTTTGGTAAGCAGGATAACTATAAATTTGTGTACATAGGAACGGTTGCAGAGACTGGAGACAGAATGCCGCCTATTCATTGGGGAAGAGTAGGTGATCCAATAAAGCCCAGCATGTTTGACTACTATGCAGTTTCCAAGGTTGCAGCAGAGCGCTATGTGATAGAGAGCGGATTATCCTACTGGGTATCACTCAGGCAGACTGGGATCATAGGCCCGGCAATGGCCAAGATTCGCGATGCGATACAATTTCATAACTGCCTGTTTAATGTGCTTGAGTATGCTTCCGACAGAGACAGTGGAAGAGCTATGAGAAATCTGGCCGCGTTTGATGCGGATGGAAGCCTCCCGGAAGATTTTTGGTGTCATATCTATAACGTTGGAGGCGGAAAGAGCTGCAGAGTCAGCACCTGCCAGATGTATCAGGAATTGTACGGGATTCTGGGCTTTAAGAGTCTTGACCCGGTTGTGGATCCTAAGGTTTATGCTACCAGGAACTTCCATGGTCATTTTTATCTTGATTCTGACAAGCTTGAAAAGTACCTTCACTTTAGAAGCGATTCCATGCAGTATTTGTATGATGCTTACCTTAAGGAACTTGGAGGGGCTGTTACGGCGGCTAAGCTGATCACCAAGTTGCCCGGCGGGCAAAAGCTTATGGGAAATATTATTAAGTCGTCTTCCAAGAAGGACCTTGTTTCTGAACATGGTACTAAGCGCTGGATAGATGAGAATATAGAAGACCACATAGAAGCATATTGGGGAAGCAAAAAAGCATATGACATGATTCCAGACAAACTCAGTCAGATGGAGGCATTTACGGATTGGGATAAGGTAGTGCACATAGATCATGGATATGATGAGAGTAAACCTGAGTCAGAGCTTACATTGGAAGATATGAAGGGAGCTGCCGAGTTTAGAGGTGGTTCCTGTGATTCAAAAGAGATGACGAAGGGCGACTGGAAAACACCGCTTGAGTTTACCTGTCAGTTTGGTCATCACTTTAAGGGAAGCCCCAGGCTTATTTTGGAGGGCGGACACTGGTGCGATGAATGTGAGAGAAAGTCATGGAACTATGGCATGAGAGCCAAAAAAGACAAGTTTTTTGCGCAGGTATGGAATCCGCTTCATGATGACAGCGAGATTAGGGAGTATCCCAAAATAGTAAACGAGTTTACGGGGAAGTGAAAACATATTTTTGAGGGAGGAATTATGCAGCAATACGAAAAAGAGCATCGCGCACTTGTACTGGATAATGCAGCTGAATGCACAGTTCTTTTGAAGACCGATGGTAAATTTCCACTAGGTAAGCCTGGCAAGCTTGCTGCCTACGGCGCAGGAGTCAGATATACCGTTATGGGTGGAACGGGATCTGGGGAAGTAAATACAAGGTTTTCATATACGATCGAGCAGGGGCTTGAGGAAGCAGGCTTTCAGATCACTACAGGCAAGTGGCTTGATGAGTATGATATTGTCAGGCAGGAAGCCAGGAAGGCCTTCTATAAGTCTCTTAGAAAAGAAGCCAAGGAAAAGCGTGAAAATCCGATCATGTACACCATGGGCAAAGAAATGAAGGAACCTTGGCATGAGCTTACTATAGAAAAAGACGGTGATACCGCTATCTATGTTCTTGCCCGTAATTCAGGAGAGGGGAGCGATAGGAGCACACAGCCAGGGGATGTAAGGCTCGCGGAAGCTGAAATCAGGGATATCCTTGCTCTTAACAAGTTGTACGACAGATTCATGCTGGTACTTAATGTTGGCGGCGTAGTGGATCTTTCTCCTGTCATGGAGGTTTCCAACATTCTCTTATTATCTCAGCTGGGAATAGACAGTGGCAGAATTCTTGGTGATATTCTGACGGGTAAAAGAAATCCATCAGGCAAGCTTTCTACGACCTGGGCCAAGTGGGAAGACTACAGCAGTGAAGGAACCTTTGGCGATTGGAATGATACATATTACAACGAAGGCATTTATGTAGGCTATAGATATTTTGACTCTTTTGGCAAAAAGCCACTGTTTCCTTTTGGTTATGGTCTGTCCTATACAGAATTTCAATATATGACAGAAACTGTAGCCGCAGATAAGGATATGGTGACAGTTAAAGCTAAGGTGACTAACACCGGCAGTGCTGAAGGTAAGGAAGTAATGCAGGTCTACGTATCACTTCCTGATGGTAAGCTCGATAAGGCATATCAGGAGCTTGCAGGTTTTGCCAAGACAAGCTTATTAAAACCAGGCGCAAGTGAGATAGTAACTATAAGCTTTAGACTATCAGACCTTTCCTCCTATGACGAGGAAATGCAGCGCTACATATTGGAAAAGGGTGAATATATCATAAGAGTAGGTAACAGCTCTGATAATACTGTAATTGCTGCAGTAGTTACGCTTGATGAAAATGCGGTCACATTGAACGCAAAGAACTGCCTTGGAAAATCAGGCTTTGTTGACATTAAATCCGGTAAAAAAGATAGTGCTAAAATTCCAGCTCTTGCAAAAAGACTTAGGATTTCTGCCAAAGATATAGAGTCGGAAACAGTAGAGTATGACAAAGAGCCTGTGATTGATCCAAGGGCGAGTGCTCTTAGCGATAAAGAGCTTGCGTTCCTTGCTATTGGTAATTTCAGCCCTGATCAGAAGGGCCTTAGTATTGTCGGAAATGCAGCTACCCACGTTGCTGGGGCAGCAGGTGAAACTACTTCCCAGCTTGAAGATAAAGGAATACGGCCTGTTATCATGGCAGATGGACCAGCGGGGCTTAGACTTGCCAAGGAATATTATGAAGACAGTAAAGGCGCTCATGATGCCAGCGGAGCAGGCATGATCCCAGAGAGTATGCTAGAAGCAATGAATCCTGTTGTCAGATTCCTTGCTGGAATGATTGTAGGTGGCAAGAAACCACCTAAGGGTGCTACTATCAAGGAACAGTATGCTACCAGAATCCCTATAGGAACAGCTATAGCCCAGAGCTTTAATACTGAGCTGGCGAGGGAGCTTGGGGATATGGTTGGAAGCGAGATGGAGCTGATGAAAGTAGATCTTTGGCTTGCACCAGCCCTTAACATTCACAGGAGCATCCTGTGCGGCAGAAACTTTGAGTACTACTCAGAAGATCCTCTTTTATCCGGACTTATGGCAGCAGCTATCACGGAAGGCGTGCAGAGCCATAAGGGATGCGGCACTACGATCAAGCACTATGCTGCCAATAATGCAGAGACGAACAGATACTGCAACAACAGTCATGTAAGTGAGCGAGCTATGCGTGAGATATATTTAAGAGGCTTTGGAATCTGTGTCAGAAAAGCTCAGCCAGCTGCAGTGATGACCAGCTATAATCTCCTAAATGGTATCCATACCTCTGAGCATAGAGGGCTTATTGAAGATGTTCTTAGGTCTGAATATGGCTTTGAGGGCATTGTTATGACAGACTGGGTTATTGCCTTCATGGATAGTAAGAAATCCGTATATAGAAACGCTCTTTCTAATGAGGTAGCCAAGGCTGGCGGAGATCTCTTTATGCCTGGCTGTAAAAAAGACTATGAAAATGTCATGAATGCTCTGGCAGAAGGAAGACTTAGCAGAAAGCAGCTTGAGATCAACGCCTCAAGAGTAATAAGCAAATTTTAGAATTAGGATATAATTATTTCAATCTGACCCTCCGATATAGAAAATGGTTAAAGGGAAAACTATTTTTTGTCGGAGGGTCTGTAAATGGATTTTGGATTCCTTGCATCAGCAAATAGCATTACAAACAAATATTTGAATCAGATGTCAGCTGAGAAGGCTCTTTCTCAGGTGCAGTCTATAGATGATGAGACCAGGAAAAAGTTTGGAAAAGAGTTTGAGGAAGCCTACGATTCAATGATGGCTACAAGAGCTCTGAACGAGAATATGCGTAGCAGCTATGAGTTTAATCATCAGGATACGCTCAAGGATCATGCTACAAGACTTGGCTATTCAATAGATAATCGTGTTATAGATATGCTCCATATTCAGTTGTCTGATGACATGAATGAGAAGGTGAGCTCAGCAATGAACAATGCCATAAAAGAGCTTGGAGAATCAATCTGATATAAGGAATAATAAGATATTACTAAGGTTTATGATCATACAGGTCATAAACCTTTTTTCTATGTAAGCCTGATAGACAATAGAGAATTTCATATCCAAAAGAATCTGGTCATATAAAAGAACACTGATTTGGTATTTTTTATATTATCAGATTGGTGCTATATTGTGTAAAGTTTAAAAAATCAAAAAGAACGAAAACACTACGCGAGACTCGAAGGAGGAGACTATGAAAAACGACAACGTAAGAAAACTCACTTATGCAGGACTTATGGCAGCTCTTTGCTATGTTGGATATGCAGTATTTCCTGCAATCAATGCATCTGGCACTAAGGTACACCTCGGAAATGCATTTGTAGTACTTGGAGCACTGCTTCTTGGCGGTTTATACGGCGGACTTGCCGGTGCAATAGGTCTTTCAATTGCTGATATTACACTTGGTTATACAGCATCTGCTCCCAGAACATTTATATGCAAGCTTGTAATTGGCATCATTGTTGGTCTTGTTGCTCACAAGATCGCCAAGATTTCAGAAGATCACAAAAAGGGATATATTCTTCAGTGGTCTGCAATAGCTGCTGTAGCAGGACTTGCTTTTAACTGCGTATTCGAACCAGCACTTAAGTATGTGTGGTTCACAATTCTTACTCCAAATGCAGAAAAAGCAGCGTCAGCCATCAGTGCACTGCTTGCTGTAACAACTTATGCAACTATCATCAATGCGGTTATCAATTCAATTCTCGCAGTAGTTATCTATAACGCACTTCGTCCAGCACTTAATAAGGCGAATCTTTTTCCCACACTTGCCAAAAAGAGCGCCTAAGAAGTAATGTAATACATTAACAATATGAGAACACAAAAAATGCGCAGCCTCTAATCAGATGAGAGCTGCGCATTATTTTTTCGCATCAGTAATAATTATCCAATGGCTTTCTTAACCGCTTCAAGAACACGATCTGCCTGGAATGGCTTAACGATGAAGTCTTTAGCTCCGGCCTGGATAGATTCAATTACCATTGCCTGCTGACCCATAGCAGAGCACATAATGCAAACTGCATTAGGATCTGCAGCCTTGATTCCCTTCAAGGCTCCGATACCATCAAGTTCGGGCATTGTGATATCAAGAGTAACAAGGTCGGGCTTCAACTCATTATACTTTTCGATTGCGACTTTACCGTTCTCCGCTTCGCCAGCAATCTCGTATCCATTCTTGGAGAGGATATCCTTAAGCATCATGCGCATGAAAGCGGCGTCATCAGTAATGAGTACTCTTTTTCCCATATTGAACCTCCAATAAGTAGTTTTAGTTGCTAAGAAAATAAATGCAATTTTCTTTTTCTTATCATAAATAATTGTTGTTCAGTACATAATCTATTGTAACACGTATTTCTAAATATGAGCGTTAAATCGTTATGCTAAAAATTAAAATTTGATAAAGTCTTAGGGAAATTGTTTTAAATTTTATCACTTATTTAAAAACAGGAAGCGTGTAATCATAGTCATTATCGCTGTAATTCACTATCTGCCACTGGATTATTGTGTAATCTGAAATAAAATTGGCGGAATTTTCTGTTTTATTTGAAATTAACGCAATATCAAGCGATTGATTGTCGGTTATTGGTATACTTTTCTTTATTATATCATCTTGCATGGTGTCCGTATACCCTGAATTTACAGCCGCAACAAAAGCATTTCCTTTGTGGCAGGCATTGTAATATGAGGTCTGCCTATTGGCTAAATTAGTGCTGAGTCTGTAATCTGCCTTTGAATTGACCAGAGCAAGGGTGGCAAAGGAGATAAGGCTCAGGACGGCGAATATTAAAAGAATTGATGCGGTGCCAACATGGGCACCCTGAGGTCTTCTATAAGACATGTTTAATCCTCTTTAATATAATGATCAACGGTTACGCTATAAATGACAAGGCTATTGTCTTCCGGCATCTGTGAAAAGACTTCCGTAGACCTTCTGACATCAAGAATCGCTATTTTTCCAACAAGTGCATTACCGATAAGCTGCGTGCCGTACTCGTTTACATCGGCGTAGACGTCAG
>JAEEGJ010016796.1_pt1 | contig 16703 bp, 9 predicted proteins | sample 8958761 | NCBI WGS metagenome assembly JAEEGJ01 (sample SAMN16246546, study PRJNA631951) | gut metagenome | biome: gut microbiome; feature: rumen; material: RS-attached | host: Bos | place: Iran: Karaj | collected 2018-10 | reverse complement strand
AGTTCATAGAGTGGAGTATGTCGCCCGAAATCATGTATATCCTTGAGGAAATCTCCATAGGAGTGTCTTCTTTGATATTCGCAGCACCCTTGCGCAAAGCCTCCAAGGCACCGGCATCGTCCTTGTTAAGATACTTCGCAAGTCCGAGATAGTAGTAAAGTACTGGTTCCTCCGGAGTATAGTCAATGGCTTTTTCACACTCGGCAATGACTTTCTCATCAATGGTATCTCTCCACATGATGTCGAGCCTCTGGAGACGTGCCGCTATATTCTCTGGATTGATAGCAAGTACCTTGTTCAGACCTGACAGGATGGAGTCGTTAGGCATGTGCTTGAAGTTCATATATGCCACATGCATCTCCGCCATGTCACTCGTCAGCTGTGGAAGGGATAGTATGCGTGAGAAGATGTTGAGTATGCGGGTAGAGTCTCCCCCGCCCTGCTCGTTGTCTGCCACCACCTGACGCATCAGACTTATGCGTGTCTGTGCCTCTGTCTCCGGGTTCTCAAGAATCTGATACAACAGGGTGTCAGCCTCAGCAGAATTTCCCGTGGTGCGATAGTAGTCCATCAGCGACATCTGAGCCTGCGGATTCCCTGGCTCTTCCTTCAACACCGCCTTATAAGCCTTAAGAGCCTCATCCTTCCTTGAGTTGGCAAGAAGCCAGTTACCCATCATCACCTTGTAGTTGAGGTCATTGGGATGTCTCTTCACCAGTCGTAACAGTTCCTCGTATGCACCTTTCTCATCACCCATGCTTGAATACACCTGCATCTTACTAAGGGTGAGATTCTCGCTCTCTCCCTCTGCCTCTTCAAGACGGTTGAGGGTCTCGAGCATCTTCGGATAGTCCTTTTTGAACTGGTATATGCGTGTCAGAATGTCGAGGAATTCTGAGCGGTCACGATGTATGTCCGCAAGCCTTTCATACACACGTGTTCCCTCTTCAATCTTGTTCTGCGAAAGATAGTATTGTCCGAGGCGCTCGGCAAACTCGTCATTCTCAGGCTCAAGGCTGTTGGCTTTCTTCAGATGGTAAAGCGCAAGCGTGTCCTTGTTGATCTGCGAATAAAAACCGGAGATGGCAAAATGTGCCTCTGATGCGAGTGAGTCAATCTCAAGGCAATGACGGTAAAGCTCAAAGGCTTCCGTAAAGTTACCCAATCCCTCCTGACGTATAGCCTCAAGATAGAAATACTGGTATCGGCGCAAGTCATTATCATTCAGACGCTGTTCCTGCTTTGGGATCACCGCCTGACGTTTCTTCTCCTTCTTCTTTCCATAGGAAGGAAGAAGAGCGCATAATATGAGTGATATGAAGATTAGTCTTTTCATTTATTAAGGCACAAAAATAATAAAAAAAAGCGGAAAAGCCAAGAAAATGCCTCAAAAAGGCAAAAATTCGTCCTAAAAGGCACTAATTACAACTTTTTAACTTCATTTTCCACTATTTTTTTGAGTAAAAACATCAAAGTATGCGAAAGCATAAATCCTCTCAATAGCAAGGGTGAAGGGTGTGTGTAAAAAATATGTTACCATGTTACCATGATACCAAAAGATACATCACAGCGAAAAAAAGAGCCAGACATTTGTCTGACTCCATTTATTGTTTAGCAAAATTCTGTTTTTAGTCTTCATCCTCATCGAAATAGAATGAGCCAAAACCTTTTGAAAGTTCCTCATCATTTTCACCTTGCTTAGATTCTTCCTGACTACTGCCTGCAAGCATTGATGCGGTTGACCTTAATTGATGAAACCTAACCTCTGGAGTGTAATAATTCTTTTTCATTTGTTTGTATTATGATTACGTCTTTATGTCTTCTGTTTTATTAAACCTCTCCCTTGCCCTTATGGGAACGTCAAAGATATCGACGACCCGAAGGGAAGAGAAAGAAAAATTGAATATTAGGAGACTTACTTTTTATACATTTTCTTGCCATTGACAATATAGATACCACTTGGGAGAGTCTCAAAATCTGTTACCTGACGGCCGTCTAAGGTGTAGATTTTATCATTCTTCTGTGCAGAAGCCTTATCCTCAAGAGCAACTATACCTGTTGTCTCATCCTCACCGTCAATCAGTATTTCGATTGGACGAGCATAGTCTTCATGCTCTTCTCCCCTTGCCATACGGTCTCTAACGGACATATACCAACGGTAAGAACCGAGATTAGTGTCTTTGGTATAGTAACTAAAATTACCTTTGGCACTCATTGTGTAATATCCCTTGATATTTGTTGGCTCATAAACACCAGTCAAAGAATACTCTTTTTGCATAGTCGAACAAGATACCGTCACTTTTTCCGCTGCATGAAGAGTTGTATTCTTCGCAGTTACAGTAAGGGTACTTGCAGCTTTTGGCTTGATATAGTATGGCATATTTGCGTGCATCACCTGACCTGCTGGTATCTTGTTAAGGAGCATTACCAATGGCTCATTATCTTCAATCTCACCATTGCCATTCTCATCCTTCTGGCTGATCATATAAAGCCTATAGAATGTATAGTCTTCCAAAAGCTCATCTGTCACCTCTACATCAAATGGGATATAGAAACACTGGAAATGATTTGCATATTTCTCTGCATAGGTGCGAGTATATGTAATCTTCTCTGCATCGAAATCCTCTACGAGCTTATAAGCATCACCGTCTGTCAGTTCCACTTCTCTTGGCTCAACAAATACAGTAAGCAAATAAGAGTCTGCATTTTCTGTCACAGCTATGATACTAGAACCAGTTTCAGGAGTGGTTGTATCACCTTTATACTTGTAGTCGCAAGAAGATAGAACACCATTTTCCAGCGTAACAACATCTGGGTTTGAAGACATCACAAATACAATCTTGCCTGATATATAAGCATCAACATCACGTTCCTCAAGAGTCTTCATATAACATGTCTTATAAGACAATGGCCCCTCCTCTATTTTAAACTCTCTCCATACTTCTGATGCTGCGAAAGTAGCTGATGAGGTATAGGGAACTCTCAGTGTAATCTTGCTTGGATTTACTGCAACGCTACCTGTTGTTGAAGGAGCTCTTTCCGGACACAGACACACAATACGTTCAAGTGCAGGGCAATTATAGAATGCACCTTCTGCTACGCTTGTTACACTTACTGGAAGTATTATGTCTGTTGCATACTGAAAATATAAGTTTGAAATCTTTGTTGTCGTAGAAGGGAAACAGACTTTCTTTACGTTAGAGAAAAATCTAAGTGCATGGACATTATACGTAATACCTTTTGGGATATAGAATATATTATTAGCATTATGAGCCGTACCGTTAATCAACAATGTCTTTTCCTCTGCCGTGCCATAATTACTACTGGTAAGATAGTTAAGATTCTTTATGGCATTGAAAGAAGCAAAATCTACGATGTTGATATTTTTAAGTTTTGAACAGCCTTCGAATGGATAATATTTCTCATACGTATAATATGAGGATGTTGTAATATCTTCAAATCCTTTAAATCCTGCACCAACATTAACACGGGTCAAAGACGAGCATTTATAAAACACACCATTGCCGATAATAGAACCAATATTGTTGAGAGAGACCATTTGCAAGCTTGTGCAGCCTTCAAACGCACCTTCGCCTATATCACCTTTATTCTTGAGTGCGACGGTTCGCAAACCTGTACAATCACGGAATGCGAAATCTCCAACATTATTCACCGTTGATGGCACTACTATCTCCGTGAGATACTTGCACTTAGAGAAGTCTGCGCCTCTAATCTCCTTAACAGATGATGGAATCTTTATCTTTGTCACATTCGAGAAATATTTAATAGCTTCTGCATTAACATAAGTCACACCTTCAGGGATTTCTAACTCGCTTGTAGAGCTAAAAGGCGTACCGTTAATAAACAATGTCTTTTCATCTGCCGTGCCATAATAACTGCTGGTAAGATAGCTAAGATTCTTTATGGCATAGAAAGAAGCAAAATCAGAAACATTTATAGTTGTTAGTTTTGAACAACCATAGAATGGATAGAAGATATTCGATAATACAGATATGAATTCTGTCAATCCTGTACCGATATTGACACGGGTCAGAGATGTGCAGTTTTTAAATGCAGATGCATCTATGGTTCCTTTATTGTTGAGCGTAACCTCTGTCAAATTAGTACAGTTTTCGAATGCACTACTGCCTATATAACCTTTATTGTTGAGTGTAACCTCAGTCACATTAGCACAGTTTTCGAATGCACAACGGCCTATATTACCATTGTTGTTGAGTGTGACCTCTGTAAGATATTTACAATCATGAAAGTGTGATTGGGGAATATCCGCTACTGTTGACGGGATATTTAGCTTTGTTACATTCTTGAAATAGCGAATGGCTTCACTCTTGATTTCTGTTAATCCATTTGTGATATTTTGATTAGGAGTCAAACCATTAACCAACAAGAGTTTTTCTTCTGCTGTTCCATAATTGCTATCAGTAAGTAGATTTAGATTTGAAATCGCATTGAACAAAGCGAAATCAGGAATATTGATTGTTGTCAGTTTCGAACATCCTCTAAATGGGTAAAAATAAGTCCCCAAATAATATTTCTCTACTAAACCTGTCACTCCTATGCCAATATTCACGCGGCTCAGAGATGAACAATCATTGAATGCACCATAATCGATAATACCTTTGTTGTTGAGGGTGACTTCCGTCACTTTATCGCATCCTTCAAAAGATCTGGCACCTATATTTGTTATACCCTCTGCTACAACAATCTTAGTGATATCGTTTCTTTTTGAATACCAACCTGCACTTGAACTTTGAATAGAATATTCGCCTCGCCCCCTTATATAGAGAGTGCCATTATAGATATAAGGGACTATAGTACTTAAAGATCCATTGTGGGTGTGATATTCCCAACCTGAAGGAACCTGAGCATAAACTTTACCTGATCTTTCTTCCTCAAAGAAGAAACCTTTTGCAGCAACACCAGAGAATGTAATACCTGTATTAGCGGTGCAACAACCAAGATAATGGATGAAGCTGAGTCTTGAACAGTTATCAAATGCACCTTTGCCGATTGAAGTTACAGATGAAGGTATGTGGATATCCAAAAGAGATGAACCTGAAAATGCACCTTTGCCGATCGAAGTTACAGATAAAGGGATATCTACATAATCCATACCCAGCTTCTCAAATGCATAAGCACCAATAGCTGTTATACCAGATGAAATAGAAACAGAGCTGATATACTGATAATAGCTATACCAAGGCGTGTTATATATTGAGGTGAAATCAGGCATAGCTCCTGTACCTGTGATGCTCAGATGCATATCCCACTCATCATCACCCTTATAAGAAACCGTCCACTGAACAGTACTACTTAACGAACCACTTTCAATTTCCGTTAAGGTAGTTTCATCTTGACACCATGCGTTTTGCCCAATAAACAGCAGCATAAACAACATGACCAAATTCATAATTCGTTTCATTTCTGTTTTTAAGTTTTTTGTTAATTGTTGAATTTGGGGCAAAATTACACTTAATACAGAAATAGCTTATGTATTTTTTCGTCAATAATTTGTAATTTTTCGTCAAAATGACACAGAACACTCGGTAATAATCGAAAAATGCCCATTTCATCGCTGAAGCTCGCCAAGCTAAAGCAAGTCGTCGAACTCACGTAATTTTATCAAGAATTTGAGACTTGCTTAGCTTGATGAGCCATAGCGAATAATTAAAGAATTTCTTTTTTTTGAATTAATGAGAAAAAGAGAAGAATTGCTACTTGCGTAGCATTTGGAATAGTCGTGATTGACAAGGAGCGTAAGCGACACCTCTCAAATTCTCTAAAAAATCAACCATAATGCGCCAGCGAATAATTCGTATAGTGTGGGTGTGTTTAAAAATTATAGAACTATAGAACCATAGAACCTAAAAATATATCATTTAAACTCATTGAATCCTTGCATTTTTATAGCAAGACAATGAAAGCCCTGTTGATGGCTTGGATATCCCGCCCCCAAAATAAATCATCAATTCTCTAAGAGACACATTGTTGTACCTCTGAAAATTCAAGGAGAAATAGGTACAAGTGGAAAATGTTGAACCATTATTCTTTTGAAGTGTCTTTTCTATGAATTATATTTAAATTGCTATATATCAATACTTTGCGCTATCAAATTACTTTTTTTCAAATGGTTCTATGGTTCTATAGTTCTATAATTTTTAAACACACCCTACAAAACTCGTTTTTAGAGCCATAATATATAATATATATAATTATATATATTATATATTATGAATTGGAAGTCCGAAAAATATGGGGTGTCTCTAAAAAATATAGAACTATAGAACCATAGAACCTTTTGGCTGTTATTGGTCTTTTTGCTTAAAATGCAGATATTCAGCAGTTTAACACTTGTTTAACAAATCTTAACAGAAAAATCCGAAAGTTGGAATGATTGAGTGGGAAAAGATGAGTAATTTTGCAGCAGGAAATAAAAGCTACTCGGCCTCCCCCCCGCTTGGCACATACTCCGATTCGAGTAAAACAAGAACACGACAGGTCCGTTCCACCTCCGTTTCAGGTCCGTTTCAAGTCCGTTCCGTATATTGGAGAGAGATAAGCCCCATGATAGGGATTAGAGCTTCGGTGAAGTGATGACAATGGTGATAAACAATGAACCCTGGTTCGTGGGTAAGGATGTGGCAAGTGTGCTTGGGTACACAGATACACGTAAAGCAATCAGAATGCATGTAGATGATGATGACAAAGGGGGAGACATTTTGTCCACCCCTGGAGGAAGACAACAAATCACCATTATCAACGAGAGCGGGCTTTATACTCTCATCCTTTCAAGTAAACTTCCACAGGCGAAGGAGTTCAAGCGCTGGGTGACATTAGAGGTGCTTGGTTAATCGAAACCAGAAAATGCTCTCGCAAGGCATGTGGATGCAGAAAATAAAAGGGGGGCGGGATTCACGACCTCAGGTCAAGGAAGAGGATAAAACCACATTCGTGATTTCCGAATCTGGTTCTAACTAACGTCAGTTCGACAAATTCAAGACTGCGAGGGCTGAACGTCGAAGAGGTCGGCGGCCGAAGGGAAAGCCAAAGCCCGACACCTAATAGGGCAGTCCGTGAGGACTGTTATTCGGTAGATACGTGATTAAAGGAGCGCTGTAAGTGCGACATCTGAAGACTTTAGGTGTCGGTCCTTCAGACCTCATCCCTCTAATAACGGCAAATATAACAGCCCTCACGGACTGCCCTTTTAGGTGCCGCTCCTTCAGAGCTCCTTCAACCACATGATAGTCAACAATATACAACTGAATAAATTCGTCGAACTCACGTTAACTACAAGAGCAAACAATCCTCATCAACGAGAGCGGTCTTTATGCTCTCATCCTTTCCTCTAAGCTTCCACAGACGAGGGAGTTCAAACGCTAGGTAACATCAGAGGTGCTTGGGCAGATAAGGAAGATGCGCGGTTATATTCCGATAAATGGCTGCGATTTGGTTCTATGGTTCTATAGTTCTATAATTTTTAAACACACCCCTATACAAAATGAAAAATAGGAAATGAAAAATACTTTGCGACTCTGCGGCTTTGTGTTTGAAAATGGAAACGGATTTATGAAATAAACGCAGAGACGCAAAGACGCGGAGGAAATAATTGAACAATGTCTTGCCTTAGCTTGATGAGCTTGGCGAAAAAATTGAAAAAATTAAACGCAAAGATACAGAGCTTTGTGTTGCCTTGCACCTTTGCGTTTGCATTTTTGCGTATGTATTTAGTATTATTAATAATCTTTACTTTGTGCCTGTATGTCCGTAGCCACCGGCACCGCGCTCTGTCTCATCGAGTTCTTCAACGATTTGGAACTCTGCCTGCTCATGACGCGCAATGACCATCTGGGCGATACGCTCTCCCGGATTGATGATGAAATCCTCTTGTGAGAGATTGATGAGCAATGCCATTACTTCTCCACGATAGTCGGCATCCACTGTGCCTGGGGAGTTGAGTACGGTGATGCCATGCTTCAGAGCGAGACCGCTGCGTGGGCGTATCTGTGCCTCGTATCCTACAGGAAGGGCGATGCGGAGCCCGGTAGGGATGAGTTTGCGCTCAAGCGGATGAAGGGTTATAGGTTCCTCGATATTTGCACGAAGATCCATACCTGCACTCTGTGGAGTGGCGTATTGCGGAAGTGGCTGTGAGCCGGTGTTGATGACTTTGATTTTCATAATGAAAAACGGCCTCTCCCCCCGCCCTCTCCCGTAGAGAGGGAGCCGGAGCGCGACAGGCATACTATTTGTTGGTTACTAATTAATCTTTTTGAATTGACTTGGCATTCCGGCTCCCTCTCTACGGGAGAGGGCGGGGGGAGAGGCCGCTTGCTTATACTATCGGCAGACTCGTGCCGTTGAGTTTCTGATAGAAATCGAGGGCGAAGACATCGGTCATGCCGCTGACGAAATCGATGACAGCCATGATACGGGTTTCGAGATTGTCGGATTGGATGTCGTACTGGCTGCTGACACGGCAGAGGAGCTGTTTGGAGTAGAAACGCTCGGGATGCACGGCAGCCTCAATCATCTGCTCCATAAGGGTGTTGATGATGCGATAACCGGCAAGTTCAATGTCGATAACCGGTTTGCTGTGGTATATCTTCTTATAGGCAGTCTCGGTACAACGCTTATATGCCTCGCGCTCACGCTCGGTTACGTATTCTATTAGCTCGCCTTCGAAGGTGCCGTCGAGGATTTCCTGCTCGTGCTTGAGGAATGCCTCCGCACATACGTTTTCAAGCTTTCCTATGGCACAGGCACGCATATACACCACCTGTTCGTTCTCATCGGTCAGGTCCTCATCGGCAATGCGTTTCAGGATGTCCTGCTGGATGCTCTCCTCAAAGAATCCGAGGAGCAGTCGCTTGGTTTCCTCGAAGGTGAGGATTTTAAGTTTGTGAGCGTCTTCGATATCCATTATCTCATAGCAGATATCGTCGGCTGCCTCTACGAGATATACGAGAGGGTGACGGGCGTATTTCAGAGGCTCGCCCTCGTCGCTGAGACGCTTCATACCCAATTCCTCTGCTACACGACGGAAATAGCCTGCCTCGGTGTTGAAGAATCCGAACTTGCCGTGGTTGCCTGCACATGAAGATGCGAAAGGATACTTCACGATAGATGCAAGCATAGTGTAGGTCATCACGAAACCGCCCTTGCGACGACCGCAGAAGCGATGCGTGAGGAGTCGGAAGGCATTGGCATTGCCCTCGAAATGCGTGATATCCTCCCAGAAGTCGCGGTTGAGCATTGGCTTGAGTTCCTTTCCCTTGCCTTCTGTGAAGAAGGTCTGAAGGGCTTTCTCGCCAGAATGGCCGAACGGAGGATTACCCATGTCGTGAGCCAGACAAGCAGTTGAGACGATTGTGCCAAGCTCCTCTATGAGAGTGCCTGCGAGTTCAGGATTGCGTCGGATGATATCCTTGGCAACATCGTTTCCGAGTGACATACCGACGCTTGCCACCTCGAGGGAGTGTGTGAGACGGTTGTGTACGAATACGCTTCCCGGCAGAGGGAATACCTGTGTCTTGTTCTGCATACGACGGAATGGGGCTGAGAATATCAGTCGGTCGTAGTCGCGCTTGAACTCCGAACGGTCATCGTGCCGCTCGAAATGTCGGTTCTCCTGTCCGAAACGCTTGATTGATATGAGTTGTTGCCAGTTCATAATAAAAAGCCCCTAACCAAGCCATCCCCAACCCCTTTCCTGCCCTACGGGCATCCTTTCCCCGTAAAGGGGCAAGGAAAAAGTTAGCATTTTTCGCTATAGAGGAGTGACTATATGGGGGGAAATATTAGTTATAATACCCTTTCGGCTTCAATACTATCCCCTTGCCCCTTCATGGGGAAAGGGTGTCCGAAGGACGGGAAAGGGGTCGCTGTTCTTTTATTCAAATCTAATCACTCCCGGAGCTGATGATGTGTCAGCAACGGCTTCCTGCTCCTCACTTACGTTCTTTGTGCCGTGAGAGAGACGGCGGAGTTCTTCAAGCTGCTGACGTGTGCGCTTGCATGTAGGAGTGTTCTCCACCTGCATGATGATATCCTCGTTGTCGAGGTCCTCGGAGTTGAAGAGATATATCTGCGGACGGTTCTTGTACTGGGCATTGCTGCCAGACTGACCGTAGTAGTGCTCCATACGCTCACGACGAACGGCACGAAGCTCTTCCTCAGCAGCCTGCTTGGCAAGGTCTTCCTGAGTCTGGTGTGCGCTACGGTGGCTTGCCATACCGTCAACAGCCTCAATGCCGAATCCAGTTGCAAGGATTGTCACCTTCACCTTATCGCCAAGGGTTGGGTCGAGGGCGAGACCCCATTTGATTTCGAAGTCACCACCAAACTTATCCATGAAGTCATTGACATCGTTCATCTCGTCCATCATCAGTCCTGAGCAGTCCTTGTCGGTGCTGTGGAAAGAGATAGAGAGGAGGATACGCTGAGCATTGAACACGTCGTTGTCGTTGAGCAAAGGAGAGTTGAGGGCATCCTCAATGGCATGCTTCACACGTCCTTCTCCCTCGCCATAACCAGTACTCATAATAGCCACACCACCATCCTTGAGGACTGTCTTAACGTCGTTGAAGTCAAGGTTGATAAGTCCGTGGACAGTGATAATCTCAGCAATACTCTTTGCTGCAACACTCAGGGTGTCATCGGCCTTACCGAATGCCTTGAGCACAGGGAGGTCGCCGTATATCTGACGCAGACGCTCGTTGTTGATAACGAGGAGCGCATCTACGTTCTTTGCCATCTCCTCAACACCGTCGAGAGCCTGGTCGATCTTCTTGTGACCCTCGAAACGGAATGGGATAGTCACGATACCCACGGTAAGGATACCCATGTTCTTAGACTCACGTGCGATGATAGGAGCAGCACCAGTACCAGTACCGCCACCCATACCAGCGGTGATGAATGCCATGCGGGTTCCGTCGTTGAGCATCTTCCTTACATCCTCGATGCTTTCCTCGGCAGCCTCACGAGCCTTGGCAGGGCGGTTTCCTGCACCAAGTCCTTCCTTACCCAACTGCAGGTGGATAGGAACAGGCGAATCGTTGAGTGCCTGATTATCAGTATTACAGAGAACGAAGGTTACGTCGTGGATACCTTCACGGTACATGTGATTAACGGCGTTACCGCCACCACCACCTACACCGATGACCTTGATGATGCTATTCTGCTTGTCTATTTCGCCGAAGTCGAGTATGTTGCTGTTAATATCTTCCATAATTGTAAAAAATAAAGACCCACCCCCTGCCCCTCCCATAAAGGGAGGGGAGTAGTTACTACTATTGGATGAGGGTACGCATTTTATTATTGTTTGTTATTTATTCTCTATTTATTTTGACCTACCCTATATAGAATAAACTATCTACTCCCCTCCCTTTATGGGAGGGGCTGGGGTGGGTCCTTTTATTATTCATCCGGCTCCGTGAATGTACCGAGCCATTTCATGAGTTTTGAGGTGAGAGAAGGACCTTTCTTAGCCTTGGCTTCTCTTTCCTCTTCTTCTTCCTTACGTCTCTGCTCTTCCTCGGCTCTCTTTCGCTCCTCTTCCTCGGCAGCCTCACGAGCCTTTTCTTCAGCAGTCTTTACCTTACCTATTCCTGTTGCAGGCTCTACAGGACGTGGCTTGAACTCGATATCAGGATCATTCTCTGGTGCCTTAGTAGGTGCAGCGAAGATATCGCGCTGCTCCATAATATCCTCACCAGCACAGTTTATCTCTCCCTTAGCCAACAGACCAAGGATAGTATTCATCATGCCATTGTGGGCAGTGATTTCACTATTAGAAGAATGGATGTTGTAGTTTACGAACTTTGCAATACGAACCTTTGAGATATGAGTGTGGTTCTTGAATGCCACGTCGATATTCTTCATGTTACTGCCACCACCAGTAACGATGATACCGCCCACGAGTTTGTCGGTAAGATCTACAGGAACCTGATACCAGGCATTCTGTATGATTTCCTGAATACGTGCCTCAATGAGTTCGATGAACTTACGACTCTCTATTTTACGGTCACTGTCAATGCTGTAGGACAAAGAGCCATCAATCTCGTTAGTCTCTGTATAGGCAGAAGCATAACGAAGCTTCATCTTTTCAGCATCAGCCTCTTCCATCTGGAGAGAGACGATATCCTTTGTTACATTATTACCACCCAATGGAATAACGGCAAGGTGACGGAGTATGTTCTTATGGAACACCTGTATGGTGGTTGTCTCATAACCGATATCAACAAGCATACAGCCAGTTCTTTTCTCAGAATCGGTAAGAACGGCATCAGCAAGTGCGATAGGCGCAAGATACATCTCTGCGATAGCCACCCCTGCACGGTCGAAGCAGTTGTTAAGGCTATGGTAGTATCTCTTGCGCTGTATAATGTTCAAGAAGTTACCCTCAAGGTGATTGCATTCAATGCCGGCAGGCTCCAGCTGATACTGGTTATCCACCTTGTACTCCTGTGTTACAACATCAAGAATCTCAAAATCCTTGTAGTCCATGGCACGGTTGGTGTCCATGAGTTCGTTAACCAAATCCTGAGTAACCTGCTGTGAGTCAGCAAGGTCCTTCACCAACACGTTGCGCACAGAGTGAATAGACTGACCACCCACGCCGACATAGACTTGGGCAATCTCTGTCTTCATACTCGTCTTCAGACGGTTGATGATAGTGGTTATACACTGCACTGTCTTATCTGCATTATAGACCACACCCTTGCGGATGCAGGTGGTGGAATCTTCCCTTACCACAGCATTGACAGTGAAACTGCCGTCGTGATTCTTCTGACCGGCAACACCTGTGATTTTTGTAGAGCCAAGTTCTATGGCTACGATGAAATTCTTTGATGGCATATATGCTGATATTTATTGTTTTTACTCTTTTACCGTTTAGGATTTCTTACCCTTTGAAGTTTTCTCCGATGATTTAGGTTTGTTGTCCTTCTTAGGGGCATTATCTTTCTTCGGAGTGTTATCTTTTTTAGGAGTTTCCTTTGCCTTGGCCTTATCATCCTTCTTAGGTTGACTGTCCTTCTTAGGTTGACTGTCCTTCTTAGGAGTGTCCTTTGGCTTAGCTTTTTCCTCCTTCTTTGGGGTATTCTCTTTCTTTTCTTCCTTCTTTACAGTTTCCTGCTTCTTGGGCTGCTCTTCCACCTTATTCTTTTCACCTTCCACCTTAGTCTTTTCATCAGTAGTGGTGGTGGTTTCAGGTTGTGGAGCAGGTTGTGCAACGGCAATAGGCTTAACCTGATGTTTCTGACCGTCACGATTGGTACAGATAACCTGATTGGCAAATTCTACGGATATGTAGGAATACTTATTCCATCCAGCTTCGGAAAGACCGTATTTATAGAATAGCTCAATACGTTGAAGTTGTTTCTGTACAAACTCCGTTACAATATTCTTTCGCTTTTCTGGAAAGCGACTATTCGGCAGCATACCAATGTTGATGATATGGTCGCCAACACGAGGGATGATTTCGATGGTCTTATCCCTGAGCACGTTGATTTGCTCTATCTGGTTACGCCATAGGTCATCAGCCATGATTGTAGAGGCGAGGAGGCTGATATATTTACAAGCGTATTGCTTGCTGAGAGCACCGGTAACGATGATCATATCTGACGTGTATTGTGTGTTTGGCATCACACCGCCATTGTCATCAATATAGTAGTCCTCACCGTTTTCGGCTTTTACTCGAACGATAGGAGTGCGCTGGGTAAGGCTGAGCTTAACGTGTCCCTCTGTAGTGACATAGCACTGCGCCGTCTTTACAAAAGCGGTTTTCAGTAATATGTTCTCTATTTCACGGGTGTTGATGTCGTCAATCCTCTGGTTGAGAGGGTATAGGGATTTCCTCTCAAGAAGCGTTTTCACCTCCGCTGTCTTGAGGAAACCGTTCTCATTCTCATCCTCGATATTTATCTCCACCTTATTGCATAGGCGGGGTGTCTCGTCGGGTTTATTCCACGAGGTCATAGCGAAGACGAGGTAAACGGCAATCACCAAGTCAATGACTATCAGAGCACAGTATTTCCAGTTTATTCTGATTTGCACAGATTTACTCTTTACTCCTTACTCTTTTAACTTTATTCTTTACTCTTTATTATTTCTGCGAGTTCCTCCATATAGTTGTCCAAGTCGCCTGCACCCAAGATGATGAGTACATCGAAATCACGATTCTTCACGAGTTCAGGAACATCTTCCTTGTGAACCATACTCTTCTCGATACCAGGACGAAGGTTATCATAGATGAGCTTTGATGTCACGCCCTCGATTGGAAGTTCGCGGGCAGGGTAGATATCACAGAGTATCACCTCATCAAGCTGTGACAATGCATCGGCGAAATCTTTGTAGAAATCACGTGTGCGAGTGTAAAGGTGAGGCTGGAAGATAGCGGTGATATGGCGGTTCTTGTAAACCTCACGCATTGAACGTGCACTCTCGAATATCTCCTTTGGATGGTGAGCATAGTCAGAGAGCAGCACATGCTTATCATTGCGGATGCGGAAGTCAAAACGACGATCAACACCACGGTAAGTCTTCATTCCGTAACGGAGTTCATCAGCTGTGCAACCATTAAGCTGTGCCATAGCCATTGCAGCTATGCCGTTCTCGATGTTGATAGGCACTGGCTGCCCGAGTTCAATACCCTTTACATTCTCAATAGGAGATACTAGGTCAAAGGTGATCTCACCGTTCTCAATGCGAATATTCTCAGCATGGAAATCACCTTCTGTCTTAGAGTAGGTATATGTCCTTACACCATCCTGAACATTTGGCTTAACCTCAAGACCAGTATGGATTATAAGAGCACCGCCTGGCTGGATGAGTGTGGTATAGTGACGGAAAGATTCGAGGTAAGCCTCCTTTGTTCCGTAGATATCGAGATGATCAGGGTCTGTTGCTGTGATGACAGACATCCAAGGACGAAGCCAATGGAAAGAGCGGTCGAACTCATCAGCCTCAATGACAACGTATGGACTTTCGTTAGAAAGGATGTAGTTCGTACCATAGTTCTTGGAGATACCTCCGAGGAAGGCGTTACAATCCATAGAACCCTGGTGCATGATATGAGCGCACATCGTTGAAGTGGTGGTCTTGCCGTGTGTTCCGGCAAAGCAAAGGCCTTTGAGCGACTTTGTAAGTGTACCTAAGACCTGAGCACGTTTCTGAATGTCAAAACCACCATTGCGGAAGAACTGAAGCTCAGCGTGCTCGTTTGGTATGGCAGGAGTGTAGATAACAAGACAATGATCCTTATCACGGCAAGCAAGAGGAATCTGTTCCACATCCTCTTCATAGTGAATAAGCATTCCTTCCTTCTCCAACTGAAGAGTGAGAGCAGAAGGTGTCTTGTCATAACCTGCTACAACAAGGCCACGATTGATGAAATAACGGGCGATGGCACTCATTCCAATGCCACCTGCACCAACGAAATATACTGCTTTTATATCTTGCATAGAAATATGGCCTCTCCCCCCGCCCTCCCCCGTAGGGAGGGAGCCGGAGCGCGATAGGCATGTTATATTGTTAATTATTCATTATTATTACTTTGGGGCATTCCGGCTCCCTCCCTACAGGGGAGGGCGGGGGGAGAGGCCACTGTTTTTATCTTTCCGCTAATTTTATCACCTCTTTTGCGATAACTTCCGCAGAGTTGTGATAGGCAAGCTTCTTGACCTCTGTCTCAAGAGATGCGATGCGTGCCTTGTCGTTAACGAGTTTGATAGCTTCGTCAACAAGTTGTGTTCTTGCATCCTTATCCGCAACAAAGATAGCTGCTTCTTTATCTGACAGGGCACGAGCATTCTTTGTCTGGTGGTCTTCTGCCACATTAGGAGAAGGAACAAGGATAGAAGCCTTACCCAAAAGACATAACTCACTGATAGAAGAAGCTCCAGCACGACTGATTACGATATCAGCAGCACGGTAGGCTGTTGCCATATCAGAGATGAAAGCCTGAGCCTTCACAAATTTAGAGCCTTCAGCCTTACGCTCACATTCCTCAGCATAGTATTTACCAGTCTGCCACACAACCTGTATCTCTGCATTGTCGAATCTCTCTATACCACCTGCTATAGAGTCGTTTATAGTACGTGCTCCAAGAGAACCGCCAATAACGAGTATTACGGGCTTCTCAGGATTGAGATTCATAGCCTTGCAAGCTTCTTCCTTCGTCATAGTGTTCTCAAGAAGAGCCTGACGCACAGGATTACCAGTTTTCAAGATGCGCTCAGCAGGGAAGAAACGCTCCATTCCATCGTAAGCAACGCATATCTTCTCTGCTTTTTTCGCAAGAGACTTATTTGTAACGCCTGCATAGGAGTTCTGTTCCTGTATCAAACAAGGAATACCCATTGCGTATGCTGCATTAAGGGTTGGTGCAGATGCATAGCCACCAACACCCACAGCAACCTGTGGACGGAAATCGCGGATAATACTCTTCACCATACTACGGCTCTTGATGAAGTCGAGCATCACACTTATATTCTTAGGACTCCAGAGAGGGCGGATAAGACCGCGAACAGGAAGTCCCTTTATCTCGTATCCAGCAGCAGGAACACGTTCCATCTCCATTCGTCCGTTAGCACCGACGAAGAGGATTTTCGCATCAGGACGCATTGCCTTGATTGCGTTGGCTATAGATACAGCAGGGAAGATATGGCCGCCTGTGCCAC
>JAEEGJ010016792.1_pt1 | contig 16706 bp, 12 predicted proteins | sample 8958761 | NCBI WGS metagenome assembly JAEEGJ01 (sample SAMN16246546, study PRJNA631951) | gut metagenome | biome: gut microbiome; feature: rumen; material: RS-attached | host: Bos | place: Iran: Karaj | collected 2018-10 | reverse complement strand
CCGAAAAATGCTATATGTATTCTGTCAGCTCTTACCGTATCATTAAGTCCCATATGCTGCCTCCTGTTTTTATCAGATATCGGGGATAAAACTTAAGTTTTTATCCCCGTTTATGATTTAACCACAATGTGATACTATTTGTCAATGAAAAGTGTTTATTTACCATTTCCGACAAAGCCGGTACCTGCTGCAGTCACAGGTGAGAATATCTTATTGGCCTGCTCATCGGTAAGTGTGATGCCGAATACTTCCTGATAATACTTCTTTGTCTCTGCTGTAATATCTATATCCTCAAACAGTGAGGGATATGCTGTCTTTGCGAGCCAGAGCAATGTCACGGGTGTATCTACACCGCAGGTATAGCTTCTGTACATACCGAGGGGCATCTTGTAAACTTCTTTGTTTTTGATAGCGTCTATCTCGCTCCAGTCATAGTTTCCGACAGTATTGTTGTAGAGGTCTTCGGGTTGAGCTGTATTAAAGTTGGTGATGAATATCAGTTCAGGGTTCCATGCGTATATCTGCTCCATGTTTACAGCTACGGAGTTATCATTTTCAAGCTCGTTTGCTGCGTTTACTGCTCCGATGGCATCACACCACCACTGGCCGAAGAATTTCTGGCCGCTGGTCATGATGTTGGAGTCTGAATACTGGAACAGGAAGAATGCTTTTACTTTATCTTCTGCTTTTAAGCCTGCTACTCTTTCCTGTACCAGCTTGTAGGTCTTTTCGGAGTACTCTCTTACTATCTGTGACTTATTATTCTCAGGGAATATCTGTACAAGGGTGTCTATCCACTGGTTGAGTGTTTCTATAGCGTTATAGCCCCACTTTCCGGGTGAGATGGCGATAGCAGGGATGCCTGCATTTCTTATAAGTTCGCCTTCTTCTTTGCTGCCGGCGCTGTAAAACACTACATCAGGGTTGAGTTTCAGGAGTTCTTCGATGTTTATGTTTGTGCCATCGATGAAGTCTGTTTTTGCATTAAGTATCTCGGGATACATTTCACCAAGGAGTCCATTCTTTGCAGCACTCATACAAGGTGCTGCCATACCGACGATTTTTTCGCCCGAGTCAAAGAATACTGTGAGTACGGATGCCATGGGGTAGATGTCGGCTACTACTATCCTGTTGACTGTGTTGGGGACTTCGACCTGGTTTCCGGCATGATCAGTGACGATGTGGGTACCGTTGGGGTCGGTGGCAGGGGCCGATGTTACGTTTTCGTCAGTGTTTTTTTCTGCCGGGGTGACATCGGTTTTGTTGGTGGGTTCGTTGGTGGGTTCTTTTGAGCCGCAAGCTGCAAGGCTCATGGTGAGTGTCAGTGCTAAAATGACTGCAAGTAGTTTCTTCATTTCTTTTTACCTCGTTGTTTATTTTATTGGAAATACGCCGGGTGTCCGGAGCACCGGTACAGTCTAAAACCATAATCGCACTTGCAGAATATGCCAATCGGATGAAATCTCCTCTTCTCTTCGGACACTCGCAATCGTGCGTCCGCTTGATACCGGACGCACTTAGGCTTTGTTCAAAAATCGGTTTGGTTAACCGATTTTTGCCTCGTTACAAGGAATTTTCATTCGAGGCATATTTTCTGCGTGCTTAAGGTTTTATCCTGTGTCGGTGCTCTGTACACCCTGGTCTTCCAAATATTTTTAATTTCAACAGATTCGATTGATTTATAATAATTCAAGCAACATATTTGTATTTTCTACTAAATTAGGAATCTCGTTTCTGTATAATCTTCCGGAAAATGCTTCATGTGGCAGAGATATGAATTTTATCTTTTGCGCTTTGCTTTTATCAATAAGCTTTAATATCGGCTTAAACAATGGATCTGCGATTATCACCTGAAGATTATCTAATGATTTTATTGTGTCTATTATTTCGTCTTCATCTGAATCAGTTGTTGCATACCCATAACACTTTTTGCCTGTTTTATTAGAAAGATATTTTGCAAGTGAAAGTGAATTCACTCTTTCGCCCATTATTAATATTTCAGGATTGTCTTCATTATATGCTTTATTTTCTTTATCACTTACATTATTTATTTTTCCTTCAAAAAAATCTATAAGGTTATGTTCATTTATACTTTCCTGATATTCATCTGTTACATCTATCTCTTCACCTGCCAATGAAATCCCGATTTTATACGGTGTACCAAATTTTTCTTTTAGTTTCAAAGCTACACCCATTCCGGTTTCGGATACGACGATGTTCAGATCAGCATCTGCGGATTTTTTTATTTCATCCAAGGTTGAGCCCATAGCCCATGTTGAGATTATCTCATAGCCTTTTGATCTGTAATATTCCTTTATGGATTTATCGCTGCCATTTACAGAAAAATCAAGTGGGGTGAGACCAAGGATATTTATCTTTGGCATGGTGCTTTCTGCTACATTATCTTTCCTGTTTTGGTTTACAATTATATTAGCAAGTGTTTCAAAGGCAAGGCTTGCTCCATGCACATATGATTTCATGCCGGTGGTAGCGAATCCAAATGTTGGAATACCGGTCCTTTCTTCTATTACCCTTGATGCTGCGTCTGCATCAAATCCGGTCATGGCAGGGATGGTTGTTCCGACTATGGCTATAAATTTGGGATGCAGTTCTTCGGCTGCTCTCACTACATCTTCTATCAGCTTACTGTCGTCACCCATTATTGCTTCTATTTCTGTCAATGCGGATATATATACCATGCTGTCCATGTCATACCAACGAGGCTCATCATGGGTGGTATATGTTGAATTACAGCCTGAGGCATCGTGCATTACTATCATCCCGCCAAGTTCGTAAAGTGCGGAGCATACACCAAATGCATCTGCTGAATATGTTGATATAAATCCTGATGTTTGTTTCATTTTTCTATCACCCTATGCAGCAACTGCCGCATCCCATACCTTTTATTTGGACAAGTTTTCGCATTTCCTTAGGATTTTCATATGCATCACGCATAAGTTCAAGGGTATCGGTTATTGCCTCAAATCCGAACATTCCGCCGCCTTCTACGATGTTTACAAAATAATCGGTATCAAGGAAATATGCGGCTTTTTGTCCGATGGCAAGCCATTTATCCGATGCTGATTTTTCATTGTCAGAATTGCTAATATTTGTGGCACCTAACTTTTCACGACTGCTTGATGCCATAAATCTTGATTTAACATCCACCGTTGCGTACAGTTCAAGATCAGGATAGTTTTCTTTAAGGTATTCGTAGTCTTTCTTTTCTTCTCCTGTAAAACTGTCGAGATAAATGCGCTTTACATTAAATCCATGCATCAGTAACTGCTTGGCTACAGATGTCGGACGAGGACAGAATGTATAATCAATTGCAATCGGTGTCTCACCTATCAAGGCAAGTGTTTTTTCAAAGGATTTTTCACATTCTTCAATTTTATCTATGTTTTTTTCTATGCCTTCATCTAAAGTTTTAGCACATTCATATTTAAGTATGTTAAGTGCTTCTGTTATTTCGTCATAATCCCAGCTATATGGCAAATAGATATGCTTTCCTCCAAGTCTCTTTGCAAGGGCATCTCCACCGGCTTTTGCTGCGGGATAATATGTGATGTACAAACTGCTTTCTGCCATCTCCTGATATCCTGCATATGTCCTACATGATGTTATCTCATGGATTTTTAACCCATAGTTTTTAAGAGTGATATATAGATCAGAGTTTTCTCTTGTCGGCAGGTCATTTCCTATGATCGCTACTGCGTTTTTATTGATTGTTCTGGGTTTCAGTAATGCATACATCTGCCTTCTCATTGTCTGATCAGGGGTAAGGCCGCTTTTTCTCAAGGTAGGGTTCATGTAGCAATCTATGATGTCAATATCCGGGAACCGTTCTTTTAATGCTCCGAACATTACTCCCCAGTCACATCCTGTAAAATGATGGACACAGCTCGTATAAACAAGCACAGCAGGAGGTCTTTTTTCAAGTTTATTTATTATGTCGCTTACTCCGTCTATCAGGAGTTCTTCCAGATTTCCGTCCAACAGATTGTTTTCTTTTACTTCGACGGTTGAAAATCTGTCAAGTGCATTCATCTCAGCAGCAGTAAGTACTACGCCTCGCAGGCAGCTTGCTGCACATACAAATATCTCGTGTGCTTCAGGGATTAGCATACCGGTATGGACAATATTCCATGTACCTCTGGCTGGTGATGCATATTCCAGGCCACCGGTGAAAGGAGCCGGGAATTTTGCATCTCCCATACGGATCACTGCACCTTTTTCTGTTATTTCATGTTCTCCAAGTTTTTTGAGCATATAAATCAGCTAAATTCCATATATTATGGAATTATCCCTTTCTCATACTAACTAATAACCTGGATGACAATTAAAAGTCATCAAGTCCATATCAAAATCAGGTTATTAATTTCCCAGCCAGTTTTCGATATTCGTCAGCCATTTCACTATCAGGAAAGGCATCTATTACAGTCTTACCAAGTTCTTCAGCCATCTGGACAGTTGTGCTTCTTGATAGTTCACCGACTATTTCTGTTTCAAAATCGTCTGCTAATTCCTGTACTTTTTCGTTTTCATTTTTTACATCATGATGATTCAGGATAAATCCGCCTAATTCTGCATAGCCCTTTGATTTAAAATTCTGTACTGCCATGGCTATATTTGCGGCAGCGTGGATAGACATATTTTCACCGGATGTAATAATGTAAACTTTGTCTGCATATCCGGCGCGCATAGGCATAGAAAAGCCGCCACAAACTACATCCCCCAGGACATCGTAAAGTACCACATCAGGCTTAAATGTTTCATATGCTCCTTTTTCTTTTAGCTTATCCAGTGCTGCTATGATACCACGCCCGGCACAGCCTACTCCAGGTGTGGGGCCGCCGGCTTCAACGCAGATAACTCCGTATGCACCACGGATTGCCATATCATCAAGTGTGAAATCATTGCCACGCTCTCTAATCAGATCCAGAACAGTTTTTATATTGCACCCTCTCAAACTAAGTGTAGAATCTGCCTTGGGATCGCAACCTATCTGCATTACGGTCAAGCCCTGCTGGGCAAGTGCTACTGCTATATTTGATACCGTCGTGGATTTTCCTATTCCGCCTTTTCCGTATATCGCGATTTTTTTCATATTCTCATCCTTATTATGTATATTTTTTATAAATCATGTATTTTATAATGTGTCAAAAAGAACCTTCCTGTTGACACATCAACCTCTTTTCTCGGTAACATAGAGTGGCACTATGTTTTTTATGATTTCGCCGTCTACCTGCATTTTGTTTATCACTGCTCTCACCCCGAACACTGCTTCGATAGTCTTTTCGTTCACAGTTTCGTCTGTCTTTCCGAAATAGGGCTTGTCTCCACCAAGTATTAATGAGCAGTCCGCTTTTTGCAAGGCATGTTTCGGATAATGTGTGTTAAAAATGCAGCTGATTCCTTTTGCTTTCAGCTTGTCCATAGTATTCAAAACTATCAGTTGATTTCTGAAATCAAGTCCGGATTCAGGCTCGTCGAGGATTAGTAATTCCGGTCCGGATACAAGTGCTTTTGCTATCAGTACCATCTGAAATTCGCCGCCACTCAACGTGCTGCAATCTCTGTTTTTATATGCTATGATACCAAGTTCTTCCATTATCTGTTCAGCAGCTTCGATGTCAGATTTTTTAGGTGTGCTCAAAAATCCTATCTGGCCGGACCTGCCAAGCAATACTGTTTCAAATGCGGTAAATGACGATGTTGCCATACGTTGCTGTGGGACGTAGCTTACCTTGTTCCAGAATTCTTTTGAACTCAATGTGTTGGTATCCCTGTCGTCAAAATAACTTTTTCCGGATGTCCATTTTAGCATACCCATCAGGCACCTTAGAAACGTGGTTTTTCCGCTGCCGTTAGGTCCCAGGATGGCCATAATGTGGCCACTTTCTAAAACTATATTTACATCTTTAAATATATTGTTTTTCTCGTCACCGGATTTACCGGGATATGAAAAAGATGCGTTTTCTGTATGTAATCTCAAATTATATTCCTCTTTCTCGATGTAAGTATCAGTATGAAGAACGGTGCTCCGATTATCGCCGTAAGGATGGATACCGGTATTTCGGCGGCACTTATTGATCTGGCCACTGTGTCGACTACTACCATAAAGGCTGCACCGATACTGATGGATGCGGGGATCAGTTTTTTATTGTCCTGGCCCCAGATCATCCTGCACATATGAGGTACTATAAGTCCTACCCATCCGACTTGGCCGCACATTGATATTACGGAAGAAGTCATTGCCGCTGCGCATATCACTACCAGGGTACGTAGCAGTTTAACATTTGTTCCTGACGCTATCAGTTCATCTTCGGAGAGGCTCAGGAGATTCATCCTCCAGCGCAGAAGGAATATTACTATTATACTTATTACGATTATCGGTGCTCCCAGTGCCAGGTTTTTGTATCCTGCGCTGCCCAGGCTTCCCATCAGCCAGTATGTGATAGCTGGCAACTGCGATTCAGCATCTGCAACGAATTTTACCAAGGATACGAGTGCTGAAAACAGGGATCCTACCATGATTCCCGATATAACCAATACTGCCGGGCCATGGTTTCTGCCTGATGCAGCAAGTTTCGTAACGAGTACTGCACCTGCTCCGAAAATGAAGGATAATACTTGTACGCCAGCCATATCAAACCCAAGCAGAAGTCCCAAGGCTGCTCCAAAACTTGCTCCACCTGCTACGCCCATCGTATCCGGTGTGGCCAAAGGGTTTGAGAAAAAGCTCTGGAAACTGCATCCGGCCACGCTCAATCCTGCTCCACACAGTAGCCCCAAAAGGATACGTGGCAAGCGGACATTCATTATTGTGATCCTCACCGTACCCTTTATATCCTCGGAGCCTACAATCGCTTTAAACACTTCCGATGGGCTTATGCCTATTCTGCCAATACATATGCATACTAAAGCAATTATTATTGGCAGTATTATTAATATGAAAATCGTTGTTTTTTTCACAAAATACTCCTTGTTCACGATATAATATTTGAGTAGTTTGTTTTTGCAGATACTCCGTGGAGTCGGCCAATCTTTCCTGTCATGGCATTTATCTCGTCCTCAGGTGCATCAACTGCGATACAGATGATATTTACTTTTTTCTCTTTGTATGGTAACCCCATCCTGCCTATTATGCCTTCACGATACTGCGAAAGGATTGCATTTAACGGTTCTACGGATGCCAGATCTTCCAATATTATTGATATTACTGCAACTCGTGTTTTCATAATTTACCTCACAAAAAAGCCGTATCTCGAAAGATACGGCTATATCATACATGTTTTCTAAGAACATATTTAATACATGGCAATATTTTTTTGCTAGTCAAATACCACAAAATACATTCTTTTAAATATATTTCAGATTCACATTTGTTTCAGAGTCAAGCTAGTAAGATTTTCTCTTCACATCTGTTTTCTGTTTTGTTTGCCATATCTTTCACTTCAAAACTTGTTTTTAGTGTTAGATTTTATGCAATTATAATCTGCTCTTTGTTTTTTGTCAAGATATCTTTTTGAAATTAATGCATAACTCTGTAAAAAATCACTATAGAACTTGATTTCCAATTTTTTTCACAAAAGAGTGGCTTTTTTGTCAAATTTCTGATATACTATGTCGGCGAGTGTCTGTCTAAGATAAAAGGAAAATCCTTCACTACGTTTAGGATGATAATATTTATAGAATGACAGCACCCTATAAATATATGTAACGATATGAGGACTTCAAAAATGAGATTCAAGGCAATTGCTTTTTCAATAATATCCATACTGTTAACTGTGACGTTGGCTATACCTGCTGCTCCGGTTCATGCGGACGAGATAACTATCATCGTAACAGGTGATGACTCTAATGTTGAAATTGAGGATACTGATTCTGAAAATCAAAACCCAAAAGACCAAAATTCTTCTGATGATACTGACAGCAATGACTCTATAAACAAAGATAAAAAGTCAAAGGATACAAGAACTGATACTACCTCAGCCTCACCCGGTGATGCAGATATACCGGATCCTGAAGATATTATCACGGACGAGTCCCTTAACTCAAATGAAACTGATAACGCAGTAAACACCGGAGACATTGATGCTGCCAACTCTGATGATACAAACTCAGATGAAACCGAGTCAGATGACGATGATACCGAAGAGGATGACTTAGATACCGATGATAAATGCTCCTTCGGAGACAAGTCCAAGACTCTTTATGTAGGTTGGGAAAAATATTACAGTGAGATATTCGGAGTTGATGAAGATGCCGTCATTACATTTAGGAGTAAAAATGAAAAGATTGCCACAGTCGATAGTGAAGGTGTAATAACTCCTGTAAAAAAGGGCAATACCCGCATCTATGCTGATATCGATGAAAACGGCAAAACATCAAAGTGTTCTATCAAAATCACCGTTGAAGAACCATTTAGCAGGATAACCGACTATACCAATGCTATGACTCTTGACAGTAGGTATACCTTTAAGCTTGAAAGGACCGGACACGCAGAGCCTGTCACATGGACTCTCGAGGGTGAGGGACTCGCTGAGTTGGAAGCAGTTTCATCCACTGATTGTTCCATACATACTCTTAAACCGGGCTTTGTTACTTTGACCGCCGAGTGCAGAGGCGAAAAGGCTTCTTTCAAGATAAAAATTTACGATGGTACAGGCGAACTCTTCATCATTTCTCCTGACTCACAGCCATATAAAGGATGGTACAAGACATACAATACATACAACAAAAAAACGAAGGGCTATTATCTTCTCCGTTCATATTTAGAAAGACTTGATACATTAAAGGGTGGCGTACTGGTGCTCAGGTGTGGAAAGTATACCGTGACCAATACTCTCTGCATCCCATCTGATACTACTATCATTTTAGAAGATGGCGCAACCATAGTTAAAACAGATGATACCGGTACAAAGAATCTCACAGCTACTGCCTCCCTTTTCCAGACAGTATCTTATACCAACTCTTCAAAAGACGGCGTGTTCAAGGGATATAAAGGAGAGCATGACATCAAGATCTTAGGTGAAGGCACCGCTACTATAGATCTGAATAACATAGCCTGTCAGGGTATCGCTGCTGCACATTGCAACAGGCTTACTATTTCAGGTATTTCCTTTAAAAATATGAATACCTACCACTTCATCGAACTGGCAGGTAATGCAAATGTAAATATATCAGGGAATTATTTTTACGGATATTCCGAGTCTAAAACCACCAGAAAGGAAGCCATTAATCTAGATACTCCCGATGCAGAAACCCATGGTTTTAACCAACGTTGGACAAGTTTAGACAAGACTCCGAACAAGAATATTACTATCAGCGACAATGTATTTTATAATGTAGAATGTGGTATCGGTACACACAAATATACCGAAGATAAACCTCATAAGAACGTCAAAATCCTTAGGAATACATTTATTGACAGCGCAACATACTCGATCAGATGTATGAACTGGGACGATCCCGTCATAATGGATAATTCGTTTATTTATTCCCAACCTCTGGAAAGCGCGGAGTTAACAGTTATCCTTAACGGTGTAAAAGATCCCGTGATCACAGGCAACCTTTTCGAAAACCTAGAGACCCCGATCAGCTTCTACCACTGGAAGAACACCGGTTACGGCAAGGATTATGCTCCGGTATACAATGAAATAAGCGAATCATGCATGATTTTACTAAAGAATAATTACCTGGTAAATGTTGCAAATCCTTATTTTGAGTATTACAGAGTACTCGATGATTACTCAGAGGATAACCTGGAGTTGCATCCTATTGGTGCGTGACACCTCATCAGTTCAATGACTTCCACACATCCGTGTTAGTTTCAATTTCGATTTCATTTTTCCACTCGGCGTAGGCCGTTCCAAACACCTGCTGCTCGCGTTCTTCGATTACCTCGACGCGGGCAGCATTTGTGCTTTCTTCATCATTTATCTTGATACACTGAAACAGCAACAATGCTTCATCAGTCTCGATCAAAGGACTCATCTCGTAGGCTCTGAGCCAGAAAACCACACCTGCCTCATACTCAGGAAGCATGTTATTAAGCTCCATTAAATCCGCTATCAGCTCAGTAGCAGTAAGGTCCTCCGTCTCCACATCTTTCAGAGTAAGCTTTGGATTATCGTTAATATGCTTTTTAATTGATTCCAGGTCGTTCCTTTTCTTCTCCACCTCTTCGTCGGTCCTGAATACCGTATCCCCTTCCCTGGTCTCATAAGACTTCGGATACATCATATACTGCAGCACCATGTGACGAACTTCGGTCTCTTCGGTTTCCGTACTGACATTGAGTGTAATATGCTCATATACCTTTGTAGCCAGCAGATTATCTGAATACACCTGCTGGACTATCTCTTTTGTTATACCATACTTATCCTTAAGATTACTCTTCAGCCCCTCCAGATATTCGTCGGCACTTAATGCAATCTCAGATTTATCATCCTCAGTAAGTTCTACTCCGAGCTCCTCAGCCTTTGAAGCTATCAGTTTAACGGTCGCTATCTTATCCCTGATACTCTCCTTTAATGAATCACCGAAAAGTTTCCCCTCATCATCCATCTTATAATCCCATATTTCTTTGCCGTACAAACGGTCAATACCCGCCTTTGCAGGCTGAGCATAAAGATTCCACTCTCCTATAGATACCTCTTCCCCATTTACTGTAAAGACAGTATCTTCCTTAAAAGAGGGCGCAGTTTCTTCAGTGTTTGCTTCACTTTTACATGAAGTAAGCACGCCGATCATTAGGCATAAAATAATTAACAGGGATACAAATTTCTTATTATTCATTCTATTATCAAGTTCCTTTATAGTATAGACATTAAGATTCTTCGCTACGCTCAGAATGACATATAAACTGTATAGCTATAAAATGTCATCCTGAGCGCATGCGAAGGATCTTTTATCATGTATTACCGTGAGTAGATGCAACATCCAACCTTATAGCCTTCATATCAGCAAACAGTCCGCGAAGCTGTGTGATGATCTCCTGGGGCTTAAAGCCGGTTACCTTTTTACCTCTTTCACCCATAAGTACATAATCAAACCTCGGTACCTTGCCCGGATACATCTTAAAGGCTCCATCATATTTCTTAAGAAGCCCGGGTATCTGTGCCACATCCAGTCCTGCCTTCTCATACATCTTTAATTCTACCACATTACCTTTCTGGGTAACTGATGTCACAAAAGCATCATGTGCCTCAGCCTTGGTAAGAGCGATGTTTAGCAGGTTTATAACCGGAGCCGGAGGATCACCGAATCTGTCGACCATTTCTTCTTCCAGATCCATCCTCATATTCTCATTTTCTATAGAGGCTATACGTTTGTACATATCAAGCTTCTGCAATTCGTTCTTTATATAAGAGGAGGGGATGAAAGCATCCATCTCCAGATCTATGGAGGTCTGATAATACTCTACCTCAAGTTCGCCGGGTTTAAGGTTCTTTATAGCAGTATTCAGCAATTTGCAATACAGCTCATACCCGACTGCTGCCATATGTCCGCTCTGCTCGGCACCCAGCAGATTTCCTGCGCCCCTTATCTCAAGGTCACGCATGGCTATCTTTATGCCACTTCCCAGCTCCGTAAACTCCTTTATGGCTTCCAGACGTTTTTCAGCATTTTCCTTTAACTGCTTATCCCGCCTGTACATCATAAAGGCATAGGCAGTCCTGTTCGAACGACCAACTCTGCCTCGCAGCTGATAAAGCTGTGCCAGTCCGAACCTGTCCGCATCATCTATTATAATAGTATTTACGTTTGATATGTCAAGTCCCGTCTCTATGATAGTGGTCGAAACCAGGACATCTATCTCCCCGTTTACAAAGGAGTACATGATATCCTCAAGCTCCCTCTCGTTCATCCTACCGTGTGCATACACGATATTCGCATCCGGTAACAGCCTCTGCAGGGTACCGGCTACCTCATCTATACCCGCTATCCTGTTGTGGACATAGTATACCTGACCTCCTCGTGAAAGCTCCCTGTTAATGGCCTCACGGACTACTTCTTCATTGTACTCTAACACAAAGGTCTGGATCGGCAGCCTGTCCACAGGTGCTTCATCGAGCACGCTCATATCTCGGATACCGGCCAGGCTCATATGCAGCGTCCTGGGTATAGGAGTAGCTGTGAGTGTCAGTACATCCACGTTTCCCTTCATCTGCTTTATCTTTTCCTTATGAGTCACACCAAAACGCTGCTCCTCATCCACCACGAGGAGTCCCAGGTTCTTAAAGGTGATATCCTTTGAAAGAAGCCTGTGAGTACCTATCACTATGTCGATCAGACCGGTTCTTACTTTTTCTATAATCTTTTTCTGTTCGGTCGCAGTTTTAAATCTGGAAAGCATACCGATATTTACAGGAAAACCGCCCATGCGCTGTACAAAAGTGTTGTAATGCTGCTGGGCCAAGATAGTAGTGGGCACAAGTATAGCCACCTGCTTCCCGTCCTGTACAGCCTTAAATGCCGCCCTGATGGCTATCTCCGTTTTTCCGAAACCAACATCTCCGCAGATCAGACGGTCCATGATCCCCGAAGATTCCATATCCTTTTTAGTTTCCTCTATTGCCTTTATCTGGTCCTCGGTCTCGTCATACGGGAAGAGCTCTTCAAATTCCTTCTGCCATACTGTATCCCGGCCAAATCTGTGTCCGGTACCCGCCTGACGGATAGCATAAAGCTTTATCAGCTCCTCGGCTATCTCTTTTACTGCGCCCTGTACTTTAGCCTTTGTCTTCTTCCATTCCCCGGAATCGAGCCTGTTAAGCTTCGGAGGCTTACCTGTATCCGCTCCTGAATACTTCTGGAGCTGTCCCATGGCAGAAGCGAGCACATACAGAGTACCGCCTGCACTATACTCTACCTTTATATAATCCTTTGCGATCCCGTTTAAGGTCACCTGCTCTATACCGCGATAAATGCCGATACCATAGCTTTCATGTACCACATAATCGCCTTCATTTAGCTCTGCAAAGCTCTCTATCCTGGTGCCCGTACCCGCATAAGGCTTTTGCTTTCTTTTTACCTTCCTGACTCCGAATATATCGGTCTCGCATATGATGGCAAATCTTATAAGGGGGTATTCAAATCCGCGGCTCAGCTGCCCGGACATTACCACTACTTCTCCCTCTTTGGGAGCCCTCTCTTCGTCCTCACTGAAAAATGCTGACAGTCCGCTGTCCCTCAGCTCTTCCGCAAGTCTCACGCCTCTGGACTTGGAGGCTGCGATGAGCACTACCTTATACTTGCGCTTTTTCCATTTATTTAAGTCCGAAATCAGCATCTCGAAATTACCGTTATAGGAAGCCACTGCCGATACCGACAGTTCAAAGGAACTCTTTACCGGTATTTCTCCGAAGCGGTAATCCATCGTAGAAAGCATTACGGGCTTTAGCTTATTCAGTACCGAAAATACATAGCCTTCATCATATATGGCATCAGTCTGCTTAGGCAGTATAAGTCCTCTGGTGAGCCTGCCCTTCATACTTTCGGAAAACTCCAGCTCTAATGCCGACAAGGTCTCCTTTACCCTCTGTGGCTCATCCAGGTAGTACACGGTACGTGTTATATCAAAATACTCAAAGAACGATACGGTATCCTCAAGGAAATAATTTACAAAGCTGTCTAAACCGACACTTCCCTTGAAATATTCGATATCATCCTTTAACTCATTTACTGTCCGTCTGACATTTGATGCTGAGGATGAATCTCCTGCTTTTTCAAATTTTGCTTCCTGTCTTTTTGCGGCCTTCTCTATCTCCTTAAGGCCTTTCTGTATCTCTTCCTCAGAGACTATGATTTCCTGAGCCGGAAATATATCTGTTTCCTTTAAGTTTTCTATAGAGCGCTGGCTCGATGCATCGTAGCTCCTGATGGAATCTATTTCGTCCCCGAAAAACTCTATGCGCACTGGTACTTCTTCCTGTACAGGGAAAATATCCACTATACCGCCGCGCACAGAAAACTGGCCGGGCATATCCGTAATACCTTCTCTGGAATAGCCGATAGCCACAAGCTTTGCTGCCAGATCCTCAGGTTCTGTCACTGTATCAAAGTCAATGTGTAAAATCTGATCCTTTAATCTATCCGGTGCTGGCAAGCGGTCAAGGCCTGCAGCAATAGAGGTGACAACCGTGATACCGGGTATCTCTTGGTTTGAAGCCTCACTATTACTACTGCACACATTGATGTCCAATATCCTCTTAATAATGCTTAGACGTTCTCTCTGTATAGTATTGCTCTTTACATCCGCACTATAGAAGAGAATATCCTTCGCAGGATAAAAAAATACATTTTTATCGTATAGTGACAGGTCATCCGCAAGTTCTTTCGCTTTTAAGTCGTTTTCCGCTATCACCAACCTTACAGGGAAGTCCTTTGAAACAGCAAAAATAAGGTTACTTTTCTGTGCGCCCGCACATCCGGTAACCCTGATAGGTGTTTTTCCTTTTTCAATTGCTGTTTTCAGGTCTTCTATGACCGTATATTCTCTTAACGGCTCTGTAAGTGCATTCATGTTATGTCAACTATATATCATCATCTAAAAATTTGTCATCCTAAGATTCTTCGCTAAAGCAGTCAAGTCATAGCTCAGAGTGACATATTTATTGGCTTGATTCCTCTTTCTTCTTAGCCGATACATTAAATCGGTTCATCGCAGCATCTATCCCCTCGGATATCCATGTCTCTACCGCTCCGACTACATTTGCAAGTGCTTCGCGGATGACCGGCTCGGAGTCCTTATCAAACCTGGCCAGTACATAATCTGCCAGGTCCCAGCCTTCGGTCTTTTCTCCTACACCGACTCTGATACGGGGAAACTCCTCAGTACCAAGATGTGCTATTATATTCTTTAATCCATTGTGTCCGCCGGCACTGCCTTTTTTTCTGATGCGGAGTCTTCCCACATCAAGATTGATATCATCGCATATGATGATTATCTCATCCGGGTTAAGCTTATAAAAATCAGCCACTTCCCTCACGCATTCACCGCTCAGATTCATAAAGGTCTGCGGCTGTATCAGTAGTACTTTTTCTCCCGCTATATGCCCATCGGCGTATACACCTTTAAACTTTTTGTTATTGATACTCAGATTATATTTATCCGCTATGGCTGTCACAGCATCAAAACCTATATTGTGACGGGTCCCGGCATATTTCATCCCCGGATTGCCCAATCCTATAATCGCCTTCATTTTTATCGTATTTCCTTCCGTCAAACCCTGCGCTGCCTTGCAATTGTTATTGCATCTGATATATATTCATCTTTTTTGACAAAATCTGCCAGATAAGGAATACAGAACATAACCTTCCCATGTTCCGGACTGGCAATAATTCCGTGATCTATTAAATATGCTCTTGGTCTGCTTAATTTATTCTGGGCAATACCTAACCTGCGTGCTATATCAGATGTATCAGCTAAACGATCTGAATCCAGACATTCCGACATTTTTACCAAGTATGATCTCTCACTGTTAGGCAGTTCGTCTAATAATGGTCTCAACGCACGTTGTTCGTAGGCAAATATAGCATTCTTAATTGCCGTATCTGCTTCATCATCGGTAACGCTATGCTTTTTGCCGGTAATATGGTCATTTATATGTAGAATGAGATGGTAACCAAGAAGTTGCATTATGTAGGGATGTCCATAGCAAGCTCGATTAAGTTTTTCAACAATACCGGAATTAACACTTAATCCCTTGATTCCAGAAAAAATACTGTTAAATGAAGCTATTGTTTCCTCCCAAGTAAAAAGTCCCAACTCTTCATGCGTAGCTCGCCGCAAGTAAGTACATCCTTCATGTTTTATTATCGTGGAATAAGCATAAGGAAGTCCTGCTACAGCCAACATAATATCACACCCTTTTCTGGATGCCATTTGAAACGCATTGCAGATAGAGGATACATCTTCGATCGGAACTTTCTGAATCTCGTCGATGGTAACCAAAAGCTTTTTTTTATTTTTTAAACATTCTTCCAGTAAAAGTGACTGCAGATTTTCTTTGCCAATATGTTTTTGTTTGGATACAGAACCAATACCTATTCCACCGCCTATCCCCAATATGCTTACATTGGCTTGTGGGTTTACCGTTTCCGTTACCTCATCATATCCTGTCAAAGCATAAATAAGTTGTGATATAGTATTCTCCGGACCAAGATCAATGGCTTTTCTTTTTTGTGCAGTCGCCCTAATGGAAAGCTGCTCTAATAATGCTGTTTTTCCGCTACCACGGGTACCGGTGATAAATATTGCGCGATTATCACTTCCCACATCAATCATAGCATGCTCAAAGAGACTCAGCACCTTTTCTCGTCCGAAAAATACGCCGGGCTTTCCACCAAATATAGGCGAAAAAGGGTTAGAAAACATAGTTCTCCCTCCTTGAAAAGTTTTCATTTCTGTATATTATACTATATAAAATCAAATCTGTCAAATCTGTATTATCTGTATAAATCTGTAAAATCTGTCATATCTGTATTATCTGTAAAATCTGTATTTAAATTGCAAATCTGTAAAAACATTTGTTATCTCGCGCTATCCACTCTATTTAAAATATTAAAAAGGCTGAGATGCTATCACCTCAGCACATTTTTAAATATTCTCTGCCCTTATGGCATCCAGTGTATTATCTTTCTTTATCTTACCTGAAGCGTAGAACATCGTGACAAACACTACTATGAACACC
>JAEEGJ010016791.1_pt1 | contig 16707 bp, 11 predicted proteins | sample 8958761 | NCBI WGS metagenome assembly JAEEGJ01 (sample SAMN16246546, study PRJNA631951) | gut metagenome | biome: gut microbiome; feature: rumen; material: RS-attached | host: Bos | place: Iran: Karaj | collected 2018-10 | reverse complement strand
CTATGGAAACGAAAAACGATGCAAGATTCGAGGAAGCCTGCCGCAAGGCCGATGAGTTCGCCAAGATGGAAGGCCGTCGTCCGCGTATCATGATTGCCAAGATGGGTCAGGACGGTCACGACCGTGGTGCCAAGGTGGTGGCCACCGGTTATGCCGACATCGGTTTCGATGTCGATATGGGACCTTTGTTCCAGACGCCCGCCGAGGCTGCCAAGCAGGCCGTGGAGAACGATGTCCACATCCTGGGCGTGAGTTCGCTGGCCGCTGGTCACAAGACCCTTGTGCCTCAGGTCATCGAAGAGCTTGAGAAGCTCGGTCGTCCCGACATCATGGTCACCGTGGGTGGCGTGATTCCTGCGCAGGACTACCAGTTCCTCTACGACGCTGGCGCCGTGGCCATCTTCGGTCCTGGTACGGTCATCAGCGATTCGGCTATCAAGATGCTGGATCTGCTGATTGCAGCCCGCAAACAGGCATAATATTGGTAGAGACGTAGCACGCTACGTCTCTACAACGAGAAATCCCGTCACTATTGGCGGGATTTCTCGTTACAACCATCGCAAAACAATAAATGTAAGTGTTTATGAAACAGAATATTAAATATTTATTTTGTGCCATATTGATTTTTGTTTTAGGTGGTGTATGTGCTTTTTTGGGGAGGCGTTTGATTCATCACAATAAGAGACAAGATCAAAATGACATCAGAATCAAAAATCCTCCCGTTCTAGTAGAACTTAAAGAAACCAATTTGCCTATCGTTCTGATAAGCACTGATGGGAAGCAGAATCAGATCACTCGTGAAAACAGCGTTTTGGCTAAAATGTGTATCATTTTCAATGGTGATGATGAGCTTAATTATGCTGATACGGTAAGTCATCGAGGCCAACATGTGGAATACGAGGGAAATACTTATATCCATATCCGAGGGGCAACTAGTACTGAAGTAGCCAAGAAGTCCTATTCGCTTCATTTGGTAACGGGCAGCGATGGTAAAGGGGAGAAACACGCTTTGTTTGGCTGGAAGAAGTCAAGCAAATGGTGTTTATTGGCCGAGCATAAGGATGGTTCGTTGATGCGAGATGCGCTGACCTATGATTTGGCACGTCCTTATTTTGATTTTGTACCGCATGTGCGCCATTGTGAGTTGGTGATGGATGGTGTGTATCAAGGGGTTTACTTGTTTGCAGAAAAAGCAAGTAGGGATCGTTTGGGCATTAAAAAGTCTGACACGAATGATGCTTTTTGTTCAGGCGGGTTTTTGGTTGAGAAAAACAGAGGTGAAACATTCAGATCAAAATATCCTGCTCGGGATATTTCCGGGAATGCCTTGGATTCGGAAGGGCTTAGGTTTGAGGTGGGTTATCCCAACAACCCTTCCAATGAGCAATTGGAATACATTCAAACAGATTTTGGCCGCATGGAGGATGCTATAGCAACAGGCATGTATTCTGAATATTCGAAACATATCGATGTTTTGTCTTTTGCAAGTTATCATCTTTTGCAGGAGTTTACGAACAATCCTGATGGATTTGTCGTGAGCCAAAAGATCTATAAATCGCATGTCGATACCGTCTATAAAATGGCGATTTGGGATTTTGATGTTTGTTATGGAATTAGTGTTTCACGTGACGGATGGTACACCAACATATTGAGAACTAAGTCAAAATCATACCAGGATGAAAGACCTTTCTGGTGGGAGCGTTTGGCACAAGACACCGTGTACCGCGGGATAATGAAGAATAGATGGGAACAATTCAGGGAAGGGGAATTCAAAACTATCGTCATAGAGAAAAAAATAGACTCTCTGCAGCACCTTTTGACCGTTCACCATGCAGTTGAACGTAATGCAAAAGCTTGGAAAATCTCAGAGGAATCAAATCCGTTAACACGCCCTCATCAGTTTGATGAATGTGTCAATTATATTCGAAGTTGGATCATTTGTAGGGTGGACTATCTGGATTCGGTCATATTGGGCATTCCAAATAATACCGCAAAATGCGATAGTGCATGTATGGAAATAGGACGTGTGATTTTGTTCAAAAAATAAGCTATGGGAGACGTATTGTTATGAAGCCTGCGATTATCATTCCAGCCTATAATAGGCCAGATTCTTTACAGCGTTTGTTGTCGTTTATTGATGCGGCTTCATTTATCTATGATGATATACCTTTGGTGATTAGTGTTGATGGAGGCGGTGACATAAAAGTTGTCGAATTAGCCAATAGTTTTGAATGGAAATATGGACAAAAAGAAGTTGTGATCCACGACCAGCATTTAGGGCTTAGGAATCATATTATTTCATGCGGGGATTTATGCTATAGATTTGGGTCTATCATACTGTTAGAAGATGATTTGATAGTTGGCCCCGATTTTTATAATTTTGCTGTTCAAGCAGTTAATGAATATGATAAGGATCCTAGTATAGCCGGAGTGTCTCTTTATGCGTATCGTAATAATGAGAATGTGTCTTTGCTTCCATTTTCTCCTATAGATAATGGTTATGATGTTTTTTTCATGCAAGTTCCTAGTTCATGGGGGCAAGCATGGACGCAGACACAATGGGATAGGTTTAGAAATTATTATTCTTCTTGTTCAGAAGTGACGTCTAAAGATAGGTTGCCATCGAATGTTATACGGTGGCCAGAATCGTCATGGAAAAAATACTTTTTTAAGTATATTGTAGAGAAAGATTTGTACTTTGTGTATCCTTATGTTTCCCATACTTCCAATTGGGGAGATGTCGGAACGCATTTTCATTATGAAAACGCTGTGACCTATTTTAGAGTCCAACTGGCGCTCTCAAGAAACATGAAATATCGATTCCCTTCCTTTTCTAAAGAAGGTGTCGTTTATGATGCTTTTTTTGAAATACTGCCGGAATATTTGAGAAGACAAGGGTTTGCTGCAACGTCTGATTTCGGAGTGGATTTGTACGGAGCAAAAGACTTGTCTTTATACCGTCAAAAAATGTTTCTTTCGTCCAAATATTGTAATAAGGCAATTACCCAGTTTGGAATAGAACTATTCCCCATTGAGCATAATGTATTGTTTGGCGTTCCTGGTTCAGAGATTTCTTTTGCCGATAGTACTAGTTTTGTGTCACCTCCTCAAGATTTTATTGAAAAAATGTTCACTTTACAACATCAAAAAGCCTATGATTGTGGATGTGTGAAAGGGGAATTGTCAATAACGCAATCGGTTTCATATAGATTGGGTCATTTTCTTACAAGTCCAATTAGGAAGTTGAAGAGAATCAAGAGGTGATACCATAATGAAGAAATAAAAATGAAATTATCGATAATTACAGTCAATCTGAATAACAAAAACGGTCTCCAAAAGACCATCGACAGCGTTGTGTCACAAACTTTCAAGGACTATGAGTGGATTGTGATTGACGGAGGAAGCATTGATGGTAGTCGAGAACTGATTGAGCAGTATGCCGACCATTTCGCCTATTGGGTGAGTGAGCCCGACAAGGGGGTGTATAATGCTATGAACAAAGGCATTAGAGTGGCAAAAGGGGATTATTTGCAGTTCTTGAATAGTGGGGATTGGCTGTGGAATGAAACAGCATTGGAGAGATGTTTCTCACATGGGTTTACGGCGGATATTGCTTATGCAGATTTATATATTTTTAGAGAGAATGGTTTTGAAGAAAGGTGCTATTCGGATCATCTCTCTTTAAGGTTTTTTTATAAGACTACAGTGTGCCATAATTCGACTTTTATTAAAAGATTACCATTGGCTAATGAGTTGTATGATGAAAGCTTAAAGATAGTTTCGGATTGGAAGTTCTTTTTGATACAGTTTATTAATAACAAATCTTTCGAGCATATTAATGAATTCGTAATAGCGTTCGATAAGTCAGGGATGAGTTCAGTTTATAAAGAATTATATAAACAAGAAAGAAGTGAGGTGGTGGAAAGAATATTACCATCTTGGGCATTGCAATGCAATAGGGAAATGGATGAGATGGAGGATTTGTTGAATTTGTATCAGGTGAAGAAGGTGCTGGAGCTTGGTAATAAGAGAAAACTGTATCATAAAATGATAACAGGTTGCTTGATGTTTATTGGGTTCATTGATAGTGTCTTTACTCGAAAGACTAGGAAATGAACAAGAGCATCAAAAAAGAGGATGACCACATTTTTTGGTCACCCTCTTTTTTGGTTATTTCAATGTCTTCAACCATTTCCACTGGAAGATCAACATATAGAACACGCCAATGGTGATAGCCGCATCGGCAAAATTAAATATGGGTCGGAAGAAGATGAAATGCCCGTCAGGGCCGAAGAAGAAATTGGGCAACCATGTGGCGTTTTCGCGGGCCACATCGATGATGGGGAAATAGAGCATGTCGACCACGCGCCCATGCAGCCAGCCCGCATAGCCGCCACCGTCGGGGAAGAGGGTCGCGACTTTGGTGAAGGTGCTTTCGCTGAAGATGTGCCCGTAGAACACGCTGTCGATGATGTTGCCCATGGCACCTGCCGTGATGAGGGCAATGCCAAACAGCACACCGAACTTAGTGCCTTTCTTTGCCTGACGGATCAAAATCCAGAACAAGATCACGATGGCCACGATCCTGAAGAGGCTCAAGGCGAGCTTCCACAATCCGCCGCCACCAAGCCAACCAAAGGCCATGCCGTTGTTCTCGACAAACAACAAGTTGAACCAGCTCCCGATGACCGAAATCTCCTGGTTCAAGGTCATACTTGTCTTCACCCAAATCTTGAGGATTTGGTCGAAGAGCAAAACGAGAAAAATCACCACAAACGACCAGATGAGGCCGCGGCTGCCTTGTTTTTTCACTTTTTCTTCAGTTTAGCGTCCAAACAACGTGTGGTGATGGGCACGCAACGCAGTCTCTCTTTTGGAATGAGTTTGCCAGTCTCGCAGCACACGCCGTAGGTCTTGTTCTCAATGCGCATCAGCGCAAGTTCGAGGTTATGGATGTATTTCTCCTGACGGGCCACGAGCTTGGCGTTCTCTTCTTTTTGCGCCACGGCATAGCCGTCTTCCAGCACCTTGAAGGTTGGGGCGGTGTCGTCAGTGCTGTGCTCGCCGCCAGAGAGGTTGGCCTGCAAGGTCTCCAGATTGGTTTTTGCTTGGTCAAGCTTTTCGAGTATCAATGCTTTGAATTCCTCAAGGTCTTCGTCGGAATAGCGCACTTGGGGGTCTTTCTTGTTAGTGTCCATAGTTGTATAGTTAATCAGTTAATCAGTTATTCAGTGGCTTTCAGCTTTCAGCAATCAGTTATCAGCTTGCGTGTTGCTGAGCTGATAGCTGACTGCTGATGGCTTATAGCTTTTTCTGTATCTTCAATCTCACGTTAACGCCTTCCACCAATTCCTCGGCTTCCACGCCTTCCAGCGTGTCCACCTTATTAATTGTGGCAAGGGTCTCGGTGCAGATGTAGTCGCCGAACTTTTCGACGGCAGCGTCAGTCTTTTCGTTCTTTTCGATGAGCAGCTCGATGCGGTCGGTGACTTCGAAGCCGCCGGTTTTGCGGAGGTTCTGCACGCGGTTCACAATCTCGCGGGCGAGACCTTCCTGCATCAGTTCATCGGTGATAGTCATGTCGAGAGCCACGGTGAGGTCGTCTTGTGAGGTGACGGCCCAGCCGGGGATGTCTTGCGTAGAGATGAGAGCATCTTCGAGGGTCAGTTCGACATCGACACCGTCCACATTGAGGTGGGTGCCGTTGTTCTTCTCGAACTGGTGGATTTCCTCTTGGCTCATGTTGGTGAAGTAGGCTTGGATTTGCTTCATCTGCTTGCCGTACTTTTTGCCCAAGGTCTTGAAGTTGGGTTTCACGTTCTTCACCAAGATGTTGTTGTCGGGCGAAAGGAACTCGATCTCCTTGATGTTGACTTCGCTTTTGATGAGGTGCGACACCTTCTCGAGCTGTGTCTTCATGTTCTCGTCCTTGACGGGAATCATAATCTTCGACAGGGGCTGCCGCACGCGGATGTTGGCTTTCTTACGCAGCGAGAGCACCAGCGAAGACACAAGTTGTGCCATCTCCATGCGTTCCTCCAAAGCCTTGTCGATGAAGGTTGTGTTGGCGACTGGGAAGTCGGTCAAATGCACCGATTCGGCGGCATTGCGGCCTGTGACATTATTCAGGTCGCGATAGAGTTGCTCGCTGAAGAATGGTGCGATGGGCGACATGAGGCGTGCAATGGTCTCAAGGCAAGTGTAGAGGGTCTGGTAGGCGGACAGCTTGTCTTGGTTGTCCTCGCTCTTCCAGAAACGACGGCGAGAGAGGCGCACATACCAATTGCTAAGGTGGGCATCCACGAACTCGCTGATGGCACGACCCGCACGAGTGGGTTCATAACTCTGATAGGCATTGTCGACTTCGAGGATGAGGGAGTTGAGCTCCGAGAGAATCCAACGGTCGATTTCAGGACGTTCCTTGATGTCGATGTCGGCTTCCTTGTAGTCGAACTTGTCGATGTTGGCGTACAAGGCGAAGAAGGCGTAGGTGTTGTACAAGGTTCCGAAGAACTTTCGGCGCACCTCATCCACGCCAGCCTCATCGAACTTTAGGTTGTCCCAAGGCTGCGAGTTGGTGATCATGTACCAACGCACGGCATCGGCACCAAATTTCTCGATGGCGCCAAACGGGTCGACGGCATTGCCCAGACGTTTCGACATCTTATTGCCGTTCTTGTCGAGCACCAAGCCGTTGGAGATGACGTTCTTGTAGGCCACACTGTCGAAGCACATCGTGGCGATGGCGTGCAAGGTGAAGAACCAGCCACGGGTTTGGTCGACGCCTTCGGCGATGAAGTCGGCCGGGAAGGGGAGAGTTGACAATTGAGAATTGACAATTGATAATTGGCCATCCGGAGTCTTGCCTCCCATATAGTGGTATTGGGCGTAAGGCATGGCACCGCTGTCGAACCACACATCGATGAGGTCAGGTTCACGCATCATTTTCTTGCCGCTTGGCGAAACCAAAACCACTCCGTCAATATAAGGTCTATGCAGGTCGAACTTGGTGTAGTCATTGCTGGCGTATGGGTTCTCAGTCATAAAGCCCGCCTTGATGGACTTCTCGATTTCGTTGCGGAGTTCTTCGACGCTGCCGATGCAGATCTCTTCCTTGCCGTCCTCGGTGCGCCAGATGGGCAACGGTGTGCCCCAATAGCGTGAACGCGACAGGTTCCAGTCGACGAGGTTCTCCAGCCAGTTGCCGAAACGGCCGCTACCTGTAGCCTCGGGCTTCCAGTTGATGGTCTTGTTGAGTTCGATCATGCGGTCTTTCAGGGCTGTGGTCTTGATGAACCAGCTGTCGAGGGGATAGTAGAGCACGGGTTTGTCGGTGCGCCAGCAGTGTGGGTAGTTGTGCGTATGTTTCTCGCTCTTGAAGAGCTTGCCTTCTTCCTTCAGCATCACCACGATATCGACGTCCAACGACTTGTCTTTCTCAGTCTTGGTGGGGTCGTAGGCGTTCTTCACGAACTGTCCGGCGTAGGGGCGATAGGCTTCCACATTCATGCAGTTCTTGACGAACTCGGGGTCGAGGTCTTCGATGCGGAAGAACTTACCCGTGCGGTCGACCATAGGCTGTGCCTTGCCGTCCTTGTCGATCATTTGCAAGGGCGGGATGCCAGCGGCTGCAGCAACGCGCTTGTCGTCGGCACCGAAAGTCGGAGCGATGTGGACGATGCCCGTACCGTCTTCGGTGGTGACATAATCGCCAGGGATGATGCGGAAGGCACCTTCGCCCGGGTTGACCCAAGGAATCAGTTGTTCGTATTCGAGGCCAACCAGTTCGCTGCCTTTCACGGTGCCCAGCACTTAGTAAGGTAGTTTCTTGTCGCCGACTTTCCAGTCCTCAAAACTGGGCTTCTCTTCTTCGGTGGGGAAGAAAGAGGCCATCAGCGGCTTGCCGAGGATGAGGTAAGTAGGTTCGCCCGACACGGGATTGACCGAACGGACGAGGTTATATTCGATGTTCGGACCAACGCACAAGGCGGTGTTGCTCGGCAAGGTCCATGGGGTCGTGGTCCAAGCAATGACTTGCACTTGGCCAAAGGGAACATCAACTTCAAAAGGCAATTTTGTGAACTTGCTTTGTTGTGCCTTTAGGCGGAACAAAGCCACGCAGGTGAGGTCTTTCACATCGCGGTAGCAGCCAGGCATGTTCAGTTCGTGAGAGCTGAGGCCGGTGCCGGCAGCGGGCGAATAGGGCTGGATGGTGTAGCCTTTATAAAGTAAACCTTTGTTATAGAGGTCTTTCAGCAGGAACCACAAGGTCTCGATGTAGTCGTTGGTGAAAGTGATATAAGGGTCGTTGAGGTTGACCCAGTAGCCCATCTTTCGGGTGAGGTCGTCCCACATGTCCTTATATTTCATCACCTCCTCGCGGCAGGCGCGGTTGTAGTCATCGACGCTGATCTTCTTGCCGATGTCTTCCTTCGTGATGCCGAGTTTCTTCTCCACGCCGAGTTCGACGGGCAGGCCGTGGGTGTCCCAACCGGCCTTACGGACGACGTGTTTACCTTTCAGGGTTTGGTAGCGGCACACCACGTCTTTGATAGAACGAGCCATCACATGGTGGATGCCTGGGGTACCGTTGGCACTCGGAGGACCCTCATAAAACACAAAAGCATTGTCCTTGTCGCGATTGTCAAGGCTCTTTTGGAAGGTGTCATTCTCTTCCCAAAACTTACGGATTTCATCGGCTGTCTCGGTGAGATTCAGCTGTTTATATTCCTTGTAGTTGTTTTTCATAATACGAAAAGTATCCTAAATCGAGGTGCAAAAATACAAAATATTTTGCATACTCCTACAGATAATCTTTTGAGACTATTTCTTTGCAGTGTTCCCGAACGAATTCGAGGATTTCCAAACCATGTATTTTGGGTATTCTAATGCTCTCTCCGACAATGAGCATGTCATCGATGGAAGGCTTTCCGCTTCCGTTGACGGATGTGGCATGTTCGCCGTGGTAGCCTTCGGGGACGGGAGTCAAGTCGTAGGCGGGTGCCAGATGCCAATGGCCTTCACGGCAGATGAAGCTGAAGTTCTTGGCATGGTCGTCTTTGTTGTCAGTGAACACGTTGAAGGCCATGAGTCGGAACATAGCTTCTACCTGCTTGGGGTCTTGGGTCAAAAAACCAGTGAGGTGCAGTAGGGTTTTGTAATCCAGTTTCGGGAAGTCGATGGATTCGTTGAGCAGGGCTCCTGCAGTGGCCACATGAAGGCGTTCGCCATTGTCGACGTCGAAACGTCGTGAGGCAAAATATTTTCCCTCAAACAACTTGAAATCAGGTACTTCAATACCACATTGACGAGCGATTTCATTGTATTGATATTCCTTCAAGCCCAAGTCCTTCGGGTCGTAGGTATGCCTGAATTTCACCAACCAATCGCCTTCCTCGTCATGGTAGAGGCATTTGGGTCGACAACCGCCTGAGTTGCCGCTGTTGTAATAGAGGAGCGCTGCATCTTTTTCGTTTTTTTCGGCGAGGACTTCCAAAGCTAATTGTTGCAGATGGTCGAACGACAGTTTTTCATCTGTTCTATCCATCTTGGTTTCAGGCTCGTAGCACAAGGCTCCCATCCCAGAACTACCGACTATACTCAGTCGTTGCAAAGGGGTCAGTTGCGATTCGTCAATGCCTTGCTGGCGCAACATCCTATTGAGCAAATAGCGTCCGTAGCCGTCGGGGAGGCTGTCTTCGAAGATACCGAAATTGCCCCAAAAAGGTCGTTCAGGTGCGATGAACAAGTCCGATTTCAAAGGCAAGTCCAAGGGAGAGATGGAAAAACCTGTGGCTAGCCATTCTTTGTCGTAGCAGAAAACGCAGCGTTTTCCGTCAGGGGTCATGGTCAGTTCGCCGATTGGTTTTCCGTGGTATTTGACATAGAGTTTACTGATGGAATTCATTTCTTCCGCGTTTTCTATTCTTGTTTTTGTTGATGGTGTCTAATTCTTCCATAGTGGAATAGATGGGCTCAGCCAGTAGCGACTTCAGTACATCGGTATAGCCTAAGGCCTTGGCCAAGGCTATGAAACCGATTAATGAAATGCTATGCTGTTGCTCAAACTTGGCAATAGTGGGAGCAGGCACGCCGCTCATCATCGAAAGTGCTTTGCGCGAGAGGCCTTTCTCCAATCTGCGGTGCTTGACATTCTCTGAAAGGTGTGCGGCAAGTTCATCCGCAGTGTCCATATTGAAGTCGTATAGTAAAGGCATATTATTGTATCTATAAATTTGAAAAATTGTAAATAATGGATATTATTATATATGATGGCAAAGATACAATTAATTAGTGAATGGGTGCTAGAAATGTGAAAAAACTATTTGGAGTTTCCCTTCGGGAATGGAGTGAAGCATAAAGTTACAAGCGGCGGCTTAAACCGGTTCCCCATCTGTATCTGTTTCAAGCCGCCGATAACAACGAGTCAATTATTCCATTCCCGAAGGGAATCTATACTTCCCGTTCCGCACAAAACACAGTCAAATCACGCAGCGCAGCCGTGATTTCCGAAGGGGTAAAGCCTTCCAAGACCTTCAAGGTCTTTTCGTAGTAAATGGGTAACAAGGCTTTGGCTTGTTCTATGTTCTCTCCGTCAAGGAGGTCGTCACGGAGTTGGAAAAGGGTGCCGAAATTCAGCCCGAAGTCGGCGATTTGCTGCAACTGTTCGGGTGTTGCATTCACCGAAAGGGCACCCGCTACGCAGCAGGAACGCATCAACATGGCGGTCTTGCGGGTGATGATGTCAAGGTATTGGTCTGTAGGGCTGTCACATTGTGGCAGCCGCTGTTGTGGTGCATCACAGCGGCTGCCGTGGTACGACAACCCTACAGACCCCTGCATCAATTCCCCTTCGCTCATGGCCGCGGTGGTGCGGAGCATCTCCTGCAACATAGCATAGTCATCGGGTTGGGCGAGGAGCAGCATGGCCTTGGCCAGGAGGTAGTCGCCTGCCAGCACTGCAGAGAGGTTGCCGAACCGGGCCTTCACCGATGCGTGGTTGCGGCGCAAGTTGGAGTCGTCCACCACATCATCGTGAATGAGTGTTGCGCTGTGTACCATTTCCACGAAGGTGGCTGCACGCAGCGTTTGTTCATTGATTTCGCCAAAAAGTTTCGCGCTGAGCAGCACCAAAATGGGTCGCAGGCGTTTACCTCTTGAATCAAGCACATATTGCATGATAGAGTTCATGGGCTCGGTTTCGGCCTTCATGGTTTTCTCGAAAAAGGCTTCAAACTGTGCTAATTCGACGGCGATGGGGTGGATGATGTCGTTTAGATTTTTCACACTTATTCAAGTGAAAGTTGCATGAAATTAGTAGGAGATAGTACAACGATTCCATCTTGCGGAAAATGACGTTCGTTCCGAGTCACGATGTGACTGCAACCCTCAGCCTGTGCTGCATGATATTGTAGCATGTTTTCGAAATCGGGAGCAATAGCATAAAGTGCTTCATGGAGTTGTTTGGAATCCATGGTGGCGACATTGATGTGATGTTCTAATATCTTCAATGCTTCCAAAGCGTTGGCATATCCCAACTTTTTGCGAGCCAAAAACATACATGTGGAGAATGTAAGTGGAGTTGAATATAACGCAATTTCGCCTTTGAATCCCCTATTCAGTACGCGTGCCGAATCATGGACAAACGGTTCGCGATGGAGCAACACGTCAAGCAACACATTGGTGTCGATAAATACGTGTGTCATAGGGTGTACTTTTCTGCTAAGTAGTCCATCCGTGCATACTCGCCATTGAGACCTACTTCTTCTTTGTCAAGCAACGGCATCGCAAGAATGGTCTCCAAATCAGGTACATATTGATCCGGGGTGTCTTTTGAGTTGCATTGTGTTGCGGTGGCAAGATGAATCAGGATGGTCTCCATCTGTTGCTGTATCCATTTTGAGATGTCGGTATCGGCTCCGATGGCGGGACGTGCCTGTTCAATGAGAGTGTCGCTTAGTGTAATACTATAGGTGCACATGATGTATATCTTTTTCGTGTGCAAAAATACGCATTTTTTTCGATAAGGCTCCTAAAAATGCACGATATTTGTAGCATTTGCGTTATTCTTCAAAACTCTTGAACCATGAAACGCACTGGAATTATCATCGCCACCATCATCTTAGTGGCCATCGGCGTGCTGGCTTTTGCCATGCCAAACAGGAATCCTATCAATCCCGACACCCCCGATAACCCCAAAACTCCAAAAAACAACTATGAGACTATGTGGAAAAAAGTAAAGGAAAACCTTGAGAAAGATCTGCCGGAATCGGCTGAAAAAGAACTGAATGCCATTGAGGAGAAGGCCTCGAAAGACAAAAACCAAACCCAACTGCTGAAGGCTTGGCTCTATCGGCAGAATATCATGCAGATTACCGTCGAGGAAGACCCCGACCAGGCCTTCATTCAATATATCGAGACCAAAGTAGGCCAGCTGGACAAGGTGCATGATGCCTTGCTGCATGAGGAAATCGCCAAGGCATACGCCAATTACTTGGATGGCAACGATTGGCGCATCAACGAGAACTTGCCTATCGATGGTGACATTTCAAAAGTGGAGATGAAATATTGGGACAAGGAGAGCTTCAAAACGCGCATCAACCAGCATTATGATGAAGCCTTGAAACCCGTCGAAGCCTTGAAAAAGGCCAAGACGGCGGATTTCATGGTGCTGTACGAAAACAAGAACAACAACGAGGAAAACATGGAATATGAAGCTTCCTTATTCGAGTTCATGTTCCACCGCGTGGCGAAATACTATCAGGAACAGGCCGATGCCGACGATGTGGAAGGCGAGACCGATGCCTGGTGGTTGCCCGCCAAGGACTTCGTGAAGGCTGATCTCGGAACTGCCGATAACCCACTTACGAAATGCCTGAAGATCTATCAAGACCTTATTGCCTTTAACCTCAAGAGTTCGAATGAGGATGTGCTGATTTACAACGACTACAAACGTTTTGGTTTCGTCAACAGCATCCTTGATAAAGACGAACAATACCAAGCCGCGATGGAGGATCTGAGGGCGCAACATCAAGACAACCCGCTCTCCGCAGAGATTACTTCGTTAATTGCGCGGAACATGATGAACCAATACCAGAGCCACAGCGAAGATAGTGCCTACTTTGACAACTACAAGAAAGCCAAGGCTTTGTGCGAAGAGGCCATCGCCAAATTCCCGAAGTCGCAGGGCGCGAAAAATTGCCAGAATCTCATCAAACGCATCGAAGAGCCAGGTATCGACATCACTTTGAATTCAGTGCAGCTGCCCAACGAGGCCATTCCCGCAGTGCTGGCGTTCACAAATGTGACAGCACCTTATTATAAGATTGTGAAGGTCAGCGAGAAAGACCTTGAAAACCTGAACAACTTGGACAAGGAAGACTTGTTGAAAGAACTGAATAAGAAAATAGTCGTGACCGAACAGGAAATCACGCTGCCCGCCGAGACCGACTACCGCCGCCACAAAACCTTGATTGCCTTACCTGCCTTGGAACGCGGTTTCTATTATTTGGTGGGCAACATCAGTAAAGGCAACAAGGACAAGGATAAGATGCTGATGCTCAAATTCCAGGTGTCGCAATTGGGTTACATCACCGACCAGAAGGACGACCAAATGACGGTGGTCACCGTGGACCGCAAAACGGGGAAAACCGTGGAAGGCGTGACTGTGGAACTCTACCGCCGCGAGTACGACTATAAGGCTCGCGAGTACAAAAACATCATCGTCGAAACGCCCAAGAGCGACCGCAACGGTGTGGTGAAACTGACCAAAAAGACCGACAATTCCTTTAGCATCAACCTGCGCAAGGGTGATGACAACTTGCTGTCACACAATTATTTCACACTTCGTGCTAAATACAAAGACGACAAAGAGCGTTACACCACCACCCTCTTCACCGACCGCGCTATCTATCGTCCAGGACAGACCGTCTATTTCCAAGGCATTGTGAAGCGCAGCCAAGGAGATGATGTGAGTCTCGTCAACAATTATTCGGAGCGTGTCACTCTCAAAGACGCCAACTGGCAGGACATCAGCTCGGCCGATTTCAAGACCGACGAATACGGTTCTTTCAGCGGCTCTTTCGTCATACCCACCGACCGCTTAAACGGCGTGTTCCACCTCAACGCCAAGCAAGGCAGCACGACCATCCGCGTGGAGGAGTACAAGCGCCCGACCTTCGAGGTCAACTTTGAGCGTCCGAAAGAGCAATATAAACTCAACCAGGAGGTGACGGTGCGCGGAGACGTGAAGGCTTACGCAGGCTTCGGCTTGGACGATGTGGAATACTCGTATCGTGTTATCCGCAAGACTTCCTTCCCCTGGCGTTGCTGGTGGTGGTGGTACCCGACCGTCGAGGACGAGCAAATCACCTATGGCAAGGCCCGCACCGACGAGAGCGGCAAGTTCGCCGTCACTTTCAACTTGAAACCCTCATTGAGCATAGCGCCCGAGAAGCAGCCTGTGTTCACCTATGAGATTGAGGTGACTGCCACGAGCAAGCAGGGCGAGACCCATGCCGATACTTACAGCATCCGCGCGGGTTACAACGAAATCGCCATCAGCACCGACCTGCCTTCCGAAATTGAGAAATCGGAAATCGGCAACTACAACATCAGCGTGAGCAACCTCAGCTGGCAGCCCGCCAAGAGTCGCGTCAAGCGGACAATTTACCGTTACGATGATGCCAAAAGAATCAATTATTTCGAGGCGATGCATTATGACCAGAAATATGACCGTCAAATCCTTAGCGATGAGGAATTGGCCCGACTTTTCCCAAACTTCAGTTTTTACGAAAAGGAAAACAAGACCTTGGTGGACGAGGCCGAAATCATGGTGGACGATAAGACCAAGTTTTATGATGGTAAGGCATTGAAGCCTGGAAAATATGTCGTTGAACTAAAAAGTCTCGATGACCCGTTAGCGAAGACGACACGAGATTTCATCGTTTACGAGAAGGACGCCAAGCAGTTGCCCTTCACCACGATGGAATGGGTGTATCACAAGTCGACCGCCCATCCGGGTGACGAAATCCAATTCAGTCTCGGCAGTTCGGCCAAGGACGTGGACGTTTGGGTGCAGTTGCTCCAGGGCGACGAAATCCGCCTCGACAAGAAAATCAACCTCAACAATAGCGTGCAGACCTTGTCTTATAAGGTGACCGAACAAGACCGTGGCGGTCTCTGTTGGCGTTATGTCTTTGTGAAAGAAAACACCTTCAATTTCGGCCACGTGTGGGTGTCCGTTCCTTTTGACAACTATGATTTGAATGTGAGCCTTGCCACTGTGCGCGACAAACTCTCGCCTGGAGCCGAGGAAACATGGGAAGTGACCGTCCGCGACTACAAGGACAAGCCTTTGGAAGCCGCATTGTTGGCTGGAATGTACGATGCCTCATTGGACGAGTTTGCCCGTAATTATTGGAGGCTCAGCATGAAGCCTTTGGCTGCTTATAGTTCTAGTTTTTCCACCGACGAACTCGGTTTCACCTCCTCGGCTACTCATGGCGAATACTACTACTTCGCCGAATTGTTCAACTTCAGCCTGCCTTCCGATGCACCGTTCTTCGACTACATCCATGTCTACCGTTCTGTCAAATCGTTGGGTGCGGGCAGGGTGATGTACGACATGGTGGAGGAATGTGCCGCACCGATAGCGATGGTAGAAGAAGATGCGATGAATAAAGCCGTTTATTCAATGGATGGAGAAGTGGGTTCTATTCGTGAGACTGCTGAGCAAGAAGTCGCTACTATTGTTTCAGCAGAGGTTGCTCCTATTGACAAAGGAGAAGAACCGAATCCCGCTGGAGAAGAAGCCGAGCCAACCCTCCGCGAGAACTTCAACGAGACGGCTTTCTTCTTCCCGCAACTGCGCACCAATGCCGACGGTAGCGCGACCTTCAGTTTCACGATGCCCGATGCCCTCACGCGCTGGCGCCTGATGCTGATGGCCTACACCAAAGACCGCAAGACTGGCAGCAAGGACTACACTTTCACTTCCTCTAAACCCGTGATGATTATGGCTGACATGCCGCGCTATATGTACGACAACGATGAGCTGTGGTTCGTGGCCAACGTCATCAATACGGGCGACGAGCCTGTCACGCCCAAGGCGAAACTTGAAATCTTTGACGCTGGCACGATGGAACCAGTGAATTTGATTATGATGGACGGCCCTTCGACCCTTCGACAAGCTCAGGGCTCAGGGACCTATACCATCCCGATGGAAACCATACAGCCCGGTCGCAGCAAGGAAGTGCGCTGGAAGGTGAAGGGACAGTATGATTTGAGCCTTTTGGCCTTCCGCTTCACGGCCTACGCGGGACAGTTCAGTGATGCCGAGCAGCACCTCCTGCCCGTGCTGAGCAGCGAGATCTTCATGACGCAGACGCTGCCCATCACTGTGAAGGCCGAGACGGAGAAGACCTTCGACTTCGAGGCCATCGCCAACCCTGACAGTCACGAGCGTGACTATAGCCTGACGCTCAACTTCAGCACCAACCCCGTGTGGTACGCTGTGCAGGCCTTGCCTTACTTGGCCAATATCAGCACCGACCGCGCCGAGACGGCTTTCTATGTGTTCTACGCCAACACGCTCTCGTCCTACATTGCCGACCACATCCCGAACCTCTTGAACTACATCAAGAAATGGCAGATAGAGACCCCCGATGCCTTGCTCTCGCAACTCGAGAAGGACCAAGACCTGAAGAC
>JAEEGJ010016790.1_pt1 | contig 16708 bp, 16 predicted proteins | sample 8958761 | NCBI WGS metagenome assembly JAEEGJ01 (sample SAMN16246546, study PRJNA631951) | gut metagenome | biome: gut microbiome; feature: rumen; material: RS-attached | host: Bos | place: Iran: Karaj | collected 2018-10 | reverse complement strand
ACCCTCCAGTGCGCTTTTAATGTTAATTCAAGCGTTTTTACTCAACAATTTCGCCATGTCTTCGGGATATGAGTGGCTTTCGAAGGTGCGCGGTTCGTTCCAATACGGGAGCTGGAGTTCGACCTTGTATGCAAAAAGCATTTGGTTTCGTGCGCCCAACACTTTCAAGTCTTCATCGGTGAGTTCACCACCTTGCGCAAGCTTTTGATAAAATTCACCATTGCGATAATACAGACGGTCGCCTACGATCGGATAACCCATCTCAGCAAGGTGGGCGCGAATCTGGTGTTTGCGGCCCGTAATGAGTTCCGCTTCCACAAGTGAAAGTTCAGGTGCAATTTCCGGGCAATCCAAGTGGCGCACGAGCTTAAAGCGCGTAAAGCACTCCTTGCCATCTTCGCGGTGGTGCATGCGCAAGCGGATCGGGTCTTCAGGGTCTTCGCGCAAAGGCATTTTGCATTCGATTTCACCTTCGGGGAATTTTCCGCGCACTACAGCAAGGTAAAACTTGCGGAGCAAAATGCGGTCGAGATTTTTCTGGAAACGTGCGGCCGTTTCGCCATACCTTGCAAACAAGATAAGTCCGCCCGTATCGCGGTCCAAGCGGTGCATCGGCGTTGCTGTTTCGGAATCAAATTCACGACGGATAATTGCAGCAAACGTGTTGTAGAAAATGCGGCCTGTATGGTGCACAGGAACGCCCGCAGGCTTTGCAACTAGAATAAACTCATCATCTTCAAAAACAGTTTCAAAATCCGTCGGGACTTCGGGCTCGCTGTAATTTTCGACGTGATACACGACCTTGTCGCCGCGATGAGCAATCGTTTCGACATTGGCAACAGCACCGTTAATCGTCACAAGCCCACGCGACAAGCGGTCAATCCAGTCTTCGCGGCTGTGATACGTGAAGCGGTCGCTGAGGGAATCCAGCAAAAGGCGCCCTTCGTATTCCGGACGCACCTCGCTTTCAAAGAACATGTCCGATGGAGCCTTGCCCATTTTTTATACCCTGTACAAATCGTGCTTGATGATATAATCATAGACCGAGGGTTCCAGTCCTTGCGGACAAACGCTACGATTCAGCAAAAGTTCCCTGCGAATAGCCGTGCTCGAATAAACGCCGTTAAAGCCCTGTTCGGGCCCAAGCCAATAAAGCGGAGCATATCCTTTACGATTATGTTGTTCTATATTCGGTTGCGGGTATCCGTTACGGGCAAATACAATCAATTCAATATCGCGGAGCAACAAATGACCGTTGTAGTTCGTGCCGTAAAAATTAAGCGGGTCGCGCCAATGCGGAATGCCTTCGTAAGTGTCGGCTCCGGTCAGCAAGCGGAAATTGACATCCGGAAATTTTTCCCTGAGACTCATCAAGAAAACGTAAGAACCGCGGTAATCGCCTTGCTGAATTTCCAAGTCCGAAAGCACCAAGCGCTTGTCGCCCAAAAAAGCAAGTTCGAGCATGGCAAAGCGGTCTTCGGGGCTTGCGTTCAGCGTCTTGTCCCAACGATCCGGGCTCGGCATAAACCAAACTTCATCACAAAATCCACGGTCCAAGCATGTTCTCGCCACACGCATGTGATCTTTATGGACCGGGTCAAAAGCACCACCTAAAACAGCAACATTCTTCATCACAAACTCGACAAAATTTTAAACAAACTAATACACAAAAACAGCAAAACCAAGATTCATCTGGAACCTACCACCCTTAACATTTTTATCAATAAATGGGTCATAATGTTCACGAACCCAATGGTAGCCAATATCAAGCGTCAAGAACGTTCTCGAAAAAACAATCCAGAATGTGCCAAAGCCAACACTCCATTCATTCCAAGCAATGTCGCCATTTTCACTAAGCGCACTCACTCTGGAATAAGAACCCATTACATAGAATTCACTAAAAAGATGAACGCCCAGATCTACGCTAAAGTCCGAAGTTTCAACTTCGTTCTTATGGTTTTCGCTATCATTTTCTTCGTAGCCCGAGAATCCATAACCTAAACGCAAGAACGCTATTCCAGGAATCCAAGCCCCGATCATCGGCTTGATTTGGCAAATTCCAACATCATGACCATCGCCCACTCCGGCACCAGAACCGATACCAAAGGAACCGCCCAAAATCAAAGGAAGTCGCATACTCATGGCACTTCCGCCAGACGGTTGTCCAAATGGATTAAACGCTCCCGTCGTAGCGTTAGTCGAGCCCCTAGAAAGCCCTTGAGCAAATGAAGATGTCACAGCCACAAGCGCAAAAGCAATGATAACTATTAATTTTTTCATACTAGAGTACCAAAATTACAGCAAAAACAAAGCCCATAACGGCATTAAAAAGCGCATCGAATTTCGAGACGAGATAACTCTTTTTTGAAAGAGTTCCATCGCGCAAGACCTGAATCAAAAGTTTATCAGAAAGAAGTAGAGTAATAACCAACTTAAGGACGACCAAAGCAACGACCCAAACCACAATATCCGAGAAATAAACAAGTGTCACATAGCCTATAGACAACAAGCACGAAGTAACTAAATTAGTCAAACGCAAATCCGTATCTGAGGCCGCATTTTCCCTTGCCAAACTCAAGAACTCACCCACTTTTTCACGGACGGCATTAAAGTTAGTTGCAAACTCAGAAATATTATAACCCATCAAAATGATCGAAGCGATGAGCGTTATTTTTACCACACTTTCTGACATAAAATTATTTTCCTGAATTTAAGATTCGTACATAACTTGCATAACGCGCTTCGGAAATTTTGCCCGATTCCACGGCAGCACGCACTGCGCAACCCGGTTCCTTGAGATGTTTGCAGTTGCTAAACTTGCATGTAAAGTGATCGTCTTCGAAAAATCCCGGAAAAATCTTGGCAAGCGTTTCCGGTTCCATATCCATGAGGCCAATGCTTCGGATGCCCGGCGTGTCAATCACGTAACCGCCTCCGGGAAAATCAAACAAGCTCGAAGACGTTGTCGTATGGCGACCTTTGCCATCGCGTTCACGGACATCCCCCGTACGCAGTTCGGCATCGGGAACAAGTTCGTTAATGAGAGTCGATTTGCCAACGCCACTCATTCCGCTAAACACAGAAGACTTCCCGACCAGTTCATTGCGCAAGACTTCAAGGCCATCGCCGCTCTTTACACTCACGGGAATCACCTTGTCAACGATTTTCATAAAGTCGCGGATGTCGCTTGAAAGGTCCGCTTCACCATTCAGGAGCAAATCCATCTTGGTCAGCACCAGCACAAACGGCAAGTCGTTCAAGTTCGCGGCAAGCAAAAAGCGATCCATGAAGCCGTAGTTGAAATCCGGCTGCGTCACGCTCGCGACAATCACAACTTGGTCAATGTTCGCGGCAAGCGTCTGCTGCTTGTAAAAGCTATCGCGCGGGCCCGGGCGCTTGAGTTCGCTCTTGCGCGGGAGCACTCGGACAACACAATACTTTTGCGAGCCTACACCATCGCCTTCGTCATCGCCGTCGTTCACAAGCCCTAGCAAAACACGGTCGCCCACCGCCGGGAATTCCCCAAGCGTCTTGGAGGTCGTTGCACGGTACATGGCGGTAACAGTTGTGAGGTATGAGGTCGCACCTTCGGTGCTTTGAGGTATGGGGTCGGCTGTTGGCAGTGAGTTACTGTCATTCTGGAGCCTCGTAGAGGCAATAGAATCCACAGCATTGGATCCTATCGGGGCTTCGCCCCTCCAGGATGACATTTTCTCAAGTTTTTCGTCTTTCGTCTCTCGTCTGTAGCTCGCGTCAGCGAGCGTTCTATCGTCTAACCGCACTTCGCAGGTGCGGCGATGCACTTCGAGCACGAGGCCTTCCACGCAATTTTCTTCACCGATATTTTCGACCGGATTCTTGATGCGCTTGATTTTTGCCTTTTTGAATTCGCGGCTGAAACGCTCCTTAATCGGGCGTTCATCCACTACTCCCGATTCCAATTCCCGCATCACGTCAATACGGCGGCTTCTGTGTTCGCGCCGAGACGTACGGACGCTCTTCAACGGAGCATCTTCATTTTCGAGAGAATCAAAATCGTTACTTCGCATTTTTTGTCAATTTAGAAAGTTTTTCGTCTTCCAGTTCCCTGGATTCTTCCAGTTCCTCTTCAGTTACCGGACGACCACGGCGAATAGATTCCATTAAAAAATGGATAGCCTTGAGTCTTCCATTGCATTTTTCGATGCAATTGTCGTAAAAACCTTTCGTTTTCCAATCGCTTTCGGGAATGTGTTCTGCCGCATACAGAAAATGTTCGACGCAAATAGAAAGCTGGTCTGCTTCCTTTCTCAAATCTTCCAAATTACTCTTAGTGAAAAAAGGCATACCCCAAAGATAGATATATAGATCACAGTTATTTTTTTTGTAGATGTATTTAGAATAATTATATGCTTTAAAATTTTACTTCCTAACACGATTTATATATATTATTTCTATGCGATCTACATTTTATACACTATTCAAGATGGTTCGTCCCATCAACATCGTGATTGCAATCACAACACTCATCATGGGTTACATATTGCTTCGCGATATCCCCTCCATTCCCATTCTTATTATACAAGCATTGGGATTTGCATCAGCAATCGGCTTCGCCAATATCGAGAACGACGTTCTTGATCTACCAAGCGACAAAATCAACCGCCCAGAGCGACCGCTTGTAACAGGCGAAATCAAAATCAGAGACGCCAGAAGGGCATGGAAAGCCCTCGCGGTATTGACGCTTCTTTGCGGACTTACCAATACCATCATTGAATGCGTCAAATTTATGGGCATCGTCAAGGATTGGGACCACGCTCTCACATTCGGCTGGATGGGTGCAGTCATCTTAACATTCCCGCTGTGGTTCTTTGCGGGACTCTGCGCACTGCTCATCACTTACAACCGCAAACTCAAGCGCACTCCGCTCGTCAAAAACATGACCATCGGATTCCTCTGCGCCACCCCGCTACTCTTTGCAGTGCAATACTACTTCAACTTCTCCGGACGCGCTTACCCAGATGAACACATGTGGGCCATCGTTCCTGCAATTCCGTTTGCATTCCTGCTCACAACCGCTCGCGAAATATACAAGGATCTCGAAGACAAAACTGGCGACCGTAAGGCTGGTATCGTGACATTCCCGCTTATCGCCGGCGGCAAGAAATCTCGCCGACTTGCAGGAATCCTTTTAATCCTCTCTTGGCTAGCACTCCCGATTCCCGTTTATTACATGGACCAGATTTACCAATTCAATTACCCGCCTTTATTCCTCATCATCACGGGTATCACGCTCACTCCATGTTTTGCCATCGCGATTTTTAGCGCCCACCATAAGAATTACCACCGCGCACAATCTATCATAAAACTGGCAATGGTCTTGGGTATAATAGCCTTAATCATCTGCCACTAAAAGATTTTACAGATAAGCGAAAAGCGCCGCTCTCGAAAGCGACGCTTTTTTTTATAAGCCATATTTTTCGTTGATTCAATTAGGCATTTTCGAATGTCCAACGGATGTGTTCATCCAAAAATTCATGCGCATCAAACACAAGTCCAAAGCTATCCTTGATTTTCTGGACATCGTAAAGCATCGGTTCATCGCCCCAGCCCATATCGGTTTCCACAATTTTCGACGTGCAACCCGGCTTGAGGGCAATCATCTTCTGAGCAATTTCTTTCCAGCTAATCCACTCTGAACCGAGACCGAGGAAAATTTCTTCATTGTAATCGGACTCCAGCAATTTCATATAAATTTGAGCCTGCTGTGATGCATGGATAAACTGCGTTCCGTCATTCTTGATGATATGGATATCGCGATTTTCCTTGACGGCATAAGCCATATCGAAGAAGCGGCGGTCCGGCTGCGAACAGCCATCAGGGAACGCCGGATTGCCAAACGTATAACCCGGACGAATGATATTACGCTTCATCTTGACTTCGGGGAACTGGCTTCCGTAACCATGACTAAAACCGAGCACATAAGCTTCGCCTGCGGCCTTGGTGGCACCATACAAATCTATCGGCATGTTGCTTGTCGTTTCGCGCATTTCAGAACGAACGCGACCCATCGCAGAAGTACTACTTGTCATGATAAACTTCTCGCAACCAGCACGAGCTGACATTTCCAAAAGAGCAACCGTCGCACGAGTATCGTTCATGAGCATGGCGCTCGGGGTATCGCCCCAACCTAAAGCGACATGAATGCAAGCATCACAGCCAACAAGGCCCTCGCCCATTTTTTCAAAATCCGTCAATGCCGCTTCGACAAACGAAACATTTGCATTTGCCCTCAATGTAGGCACCTTGTTCGGATGGCGTGTGGCAACAACAACCTCATGCCCCTTTTCCAAAAGAGCTTTCACTACGTAATGACCAATAAATCCCGTACCACCCGTAACAAAGACTCTCATAAGTCCTCCTTTTAACACGTATTTTTTCCAATATAGATTTTGCTAGTTGATTTCGGCAAGGAAAATAATCTTTTATTTATCATTTTTTAGTTCCATTTTTAGATTGCCCGATAGAGAAATCTTTCATGCAAAAAACACCATAACCTATTGACTCATAACTAATTTACTAGATTAAAACGCAAAGATTTTAAAGAGGTTTTTATGTCCCGTTTACGCGTTTTGGTTTTGATGGGCGGTCCATCTACAGAACATGACGTTTCAGTCGTTAGCGGCACCGGCGTTGTCCGCGCCATGGATCCGGAAAAGTACAACATCCACCCGGTCCTCATCGACAAGGACGGCACTTGGCACTGGTCTTCCCGCGAACTTTCTCCGTACCAGAAAGCAAATTTTTCTGCAAACTATTTCCACAGCCTTGAAGGAACCGCAGCAAACAAGAAGAAGTCTCCGGCACTTTCGGAACTTCCGTCTGCCGATATCGCGTTCCTTGCGCTGCACGGCAAATGGGGCGAAGACGGACACATCCAGGCCATGCTCGAAAACTGGAACATCCCGTACACGGGTTGCGGCCTGCTCGCTTCGGCCTTGGCAATGGACAAAATCAAGTCGAAAGAAATTTACCGCGCTAACGGAATTCCGACTCCGCCTTACCGCGTCATCTGGAAGCACGACTTTACCGGCGATACGCTCGTGAACGTTGCAGACGAACTCGGATTCCCGTTTGTCATCAAGGACCCGCTGGGAGGTTCTTCTATCGGCATCGGCATCGCCAAGAACATTGACGAAGCGGGCAAGATTGCTCAGGATTTGTTCAAGGATTCTAACCGCTTGCTCTGCGAAAAATTCATTGCAGGTGGCGAAGCTAGCTGTGGCTACATCGAAGGCGAAAAGCCATTGCCGCCGACCGAAATGCGCATGACCACTCGCGAATACTTCGACTTCGAAGCGAAGTACAATGGCGAATGCCAGGAAGTGACGCCGGCCGAATTCGCACCGGAACTCACCGCCCGCATCCAGGAACTCGTGAAGAACGCCCACTACGCTTTGGGTGGCGCAGGCTACAGCCGCACAGACGTTCGCATCACGAAGGACGGAGAACTCTTCGCTATCGAGACGAACACGCTCCCGGGCATGACTCCGACATCGCTTTTGCCGCAACAGGCCGCCTGCATCGGAATCACCTACAGCCAGCTCATTGATTTGATTATCGACAAGAGTTTGGAGATTAAACGTTAGCGGCGTTGCCGCAGTTGGCAGAACTTAGACCGCTTCGCTCTTAGAACTTAGATAGGTTATAGATTGTAGGCTTTAGGGTTCAGATTAGTTAGGCACCTATGGCACGATTATAAAGAAACTAGCACCTAATACCTGTTATCTAATACCTTTCTTCTAAGCTCTAAGTTCCAAGCTCTAAGTTCTAGTAACTACGAACTAATAACTATGAACTATAACTTAATAGTAGACACCTCCCGCAAGGGAATTTCGATGGCACTTTGTGCGGACTCGGTTTACGAAGAAATCGTGGACCCGTCTGGCAAAGGCGAAGTCTTGAGCGCAAGCTTGGATGCACTGCTCGCTAAAGTCGGTGCAACACTGGACGACGTGAAGCGCGTGATGGTAACAGTCGGGCCCGGTTCGTTCAGCGGACTGCGCACAGGTGTTGCGTTCTGCCAGGGGCTTTGCTTTAGCGGAAAGCGCGATCTTTATGGCGTGACAACATTACAGGCCCTCGCCTGCTTTGCCGGTTCTGCCGACGATTCTGTTGCAGTGGTCATTCGCGCGCGCAATGGATTCTGGTATTTGCGCCTGAACAACGAAGAAAGCTTTATCGAAACAGAAGAAGTCGTCGCACGACTCAAGGAAAGCTCCGTGAAGACCGCCGTTGTTGATGCAGCCGCCCTCGCCGACGAAGTTCTTTCTGCAACATTCGCAGAGAAAAACATCACGACAACACTCGATACAGATAAGCCGCTCAGCATGTGGTCTCCACTTTTTAAAACCGTGAAGCCTTCGCTTATCCAAGAAGCAAACTACATCCAGCCTTCGTACTTCGAGAAGTTGAAGGTATAGTTGACAGTAGGAAGTGGTTAGTGATTGGTGGTTAGTAAACAGGGAAAAACTATGCGAATTCGCGAGATGACAGAAGATGATTTGCCGCAAGTTCTCGATTTGCAAGGGGAACTTGCATTTCAGGATTGGGATGAAAAGCAGTTCCTTTCTGAAATTCGAGCAAATTATGCCTACTGCGTTGTCTGCGAAGATGGAGACGGCGAATGCGGCAAAGTCGATTCCCATGGCGAACTCTTGGGTTATGCGGTTTTCCACTTGCTCGGTCCTGATTCCGAACTGTTGAGCATTGCAACGAGAGGATCCGAACAGCGCAAGGGTATCGGCACTCAGCTCCTACAAGCAGGTTTGGACAAGCTAACAGAGGACGGCGATCAATGCTTTTTGGAAGTCCGCGTTGGGAACATCAAGGCTCGCGCCTTTTACGAAAAGCACGGTTTTGAATTATACCACTCGCGCAAAAAATATTATTCCGATGGCGAAGACGCCGCTTTATACAAGTATTCGGTTAAATTAAAGAGGTAAGTTACGAGTTCGAAGTTACTAGTAACTGAAGCACTTCAAGAGTTCAAAGTTACTAGCAACTATCAAATAAATTAAATTTCCAACAACGGTTATTTACTATAATAGTAACGAAAAAGCAGGTAAAAATTTGTCAAACATTCTAAAATCCGATAAGAACGATCGAAAGAAAAAGAATTTCAGCGTAGGAATTGCGCTGCTGGTTTTACTTGCAATCGCCATCATCACGTACACCATCTTTGAAAAAAGCGGCCATTGGCTTGTAGAAGACGACTCGTTCGAACACGTCAAATGGGTCGCCGTACTCGACGGGCAAACCGCAGACCTCGAACGCAGCGATTTTGCAGCCAGCCTTTTAAAAGAAGGCAAAGCCGATTCCGTTTTGCTCCTCGGCCGCCGCGTTTACCGCGATAGAAGCAATTCCGAATTCTACGCCGAAGATTTTATGAAGCAGGGTTCGTTTAGCGAAAAAGCCGTATTCCTCGTACCGCATAACGATCCTTCTACAATTAGCGAAGCTTACTCGCTTGTCCCGTGGCTAAAAAAACACAAGGCCGACACGGTACTTCTTTTGACCGATGCCGCCTCCACATACCGCGTCAAGAGAATTTTCCAAAAGCTTTCCGGGAACAGCCCCGTTTATTTGACCAAAGATATCAAGCATGTCACTTATAACGCCTCTTGCTGGTACAGCAACAGAGAATCGCGCAAGGATTGGCTCCGCAGTTGGGCAGCGTTATTCATGTCGTATATCGACTTGTTCAACGTCGACACGCTCGAAGCCGTCGATTCCTCTTATTACAAGCCGATCAAATCTTACGCAGAATACAAGCGTGAAATGCGCTCAAACGTCAATTTCCAAAAATTGCTTCCGAAAATTGAAGACAAGATAAAGACAGAATCAGAAAAAGAAGCTGTTAGAGATTCTATCAAGGCCTTAGAAAAGTCTCAAGGAAAAGACGCTAAGGCAAAGAAGAAATAGACAACAACAAGGCTGCCGTCAAAGGCGCACTCCAGTTAATAGCGACTTCGTTACTGGCAAAAGAGCATTGTTCATCTGCATAAGACATTCCCGGAGCATCCCCGAGATAATGCGGATTGCGGTGTGTATCTTGACGATCTACATTGATGCCACCTACAACAAGCCCAGGCACAGGTTCAACAACGCCATCGGAATGGCTAATGCGGTGGTGAGGGAACTTCGGAGAACTCCACGCGGAACCCGTCACAAAGCTCACGTCTACAGGATTCCTGCCATAAACAAATTCAATTTGCTCCATGGCGGCAACGCGATACTTAGCATCACCAAACCATTCGTACGCTAAATACAAAGTCAGCGCATGGTTTGCAATATCGCCATTGCTTCCCCAGATAAACTTGCGAATCGAAAGGCTATACGGGTCTTCTTTTTGCAGCTTGAGAATTTCTTCGGCCGTGTACTTAAACGCCATTCGCGCTTTTTCGGTCCACTTGCCATCCATCGTTGCAAGCGCAAACCAAGCCAAGTTCTGCGTTGAGCGCCATTGCAGCCCGTACGTGGGCAAAAGCGCTTCCATATCCGCAGGGATTTGCGATTCAATCCGCTTGAGCAATTCTGCGACATTTCCATCCGCGGCATCATCAACAGCAAAGCTTGCGGTATTTTCGTCAGCAACAGCCTTCCCCGCAGCATTACTATCGACAAGTGCGCGGTACAGCATTGCGCGAGCCCAGAAAAAGTCATCGCTTAAATCGGGGTCGCCATAACCGCCGCTACCTTCCGTGTTGTGCGGCCAATCCACTTCGGGATTTTGTTCGGCCCACAAGTACGCACGAATACTCGCCTTCAAGCACTTTGTTGCAAATTCAGCATCGACATTCGCATACACACGGTACGCCTGCGCAAGCGCACCCACAAAATTCAAAGCCGATGAAGTCGATTTTCCGAGAATGTAGCGCTTTTGCGATGCATCCGATTCCGCCGGGGTCACAAAGCCATCCCAACGATACGGAGTCACCTTGAAAAATACGCCACCATCATCATCTTGCATACGCAAGAAAAATTCTAGTTCAAAACGGATTTCGTCAAGCAAACTCACAGGCTGTTCAAACGATTCCTTGAACGAGGCGCCACCCACAAATTCTGATTTTTTTCGCAGTTCGCAAGCAAGCATCAGCGTAGCAACGCTCACGCCACCATTCACAACGTACTTGCCATAATCGCCAGCATCGTACCAGCCACCGTGAGCATTCCAAAAGCCCGAACGATTCATCGTCGGGTGGAATTCCAGTTTGTCGTCCAAATGCGCCGCCGGACGCGCCCAAGCCCCTGCAAATTTTGCAGGCAATTCCACGCCACTCCGCTGATAATAGAACGACTTAATATTAGCCTTCGCCTCACGCGCAAACCATTCATTCGAAATTTCAAAAACATGCGAAGCTACATTAAAACCTTCGAGAACAATCTTATATTGCCCCGGAGCCGTCACCGCCGAAAAATCACCCCTGTACAAAAATTCGCCAGTATAATCGCAACGGCAAATTTTTTCAGCAACGCCTTCAAAAACGCACTTTGACGAAGCATCCAAAATTTTGAATTTTACCTCTGCAAAAGAGGCTTCCTCGTCAAAAGCAATCAAGAAAGTCTTGGAAGATGAAAGGGCGTAACCCGGCTGGCAATAATGTATTCTCGCGTCCATAACCTAAGAATAACTTTTTTAGTCTAGGGCAATCTTAAAAAAAGCAACCTTATTGTTTATTACGGTAAACAACATACAATATTTTGCAACAAGATGCCAAAAGTTACGATTTTGCTATTTTATTTTATGTTGAAATCTTAACCATGGCACCATCAGCCAAGGATTATACAACCATGAAAAAGCCAGTCAAAATCACCCTCATTGTTCTGGGATCACTCATCGTACTCTACTTCGTAGCGCTCCTCGTGGCACCCAAGATTGCCCGCAGCTACATCGAAGAACATTCCAAAGAGATGATTGGTCGAAGCATCACCATCAAGGACATCAGCCTGAACCCGTTCACCTATGTTCTCGATGTCGATACACTCGCAGTCATGGAAGCCGACGACAAGACAAAATTTGTCGCATTCGACAATTTCAGCATGAACATCAATCCGCTGAAGCTTATCACGAGAACGCTAGACATTAGCGATATCTACATGAAAGCGCTCTATGTGCGCACCACGCAGCACGGCGCACGATTCAACTTCAGCGACATTCTGGATTTTCTCGCCCAGAAAGACAGCATCTACTACGCCGAGCACCCTGAAGAAAAGAAAGTGCAGGATAGCGAAGGCAAAAGCGCCGCAGAAATCGCAGCCGGTCTCCCGGTCAAACTCAGCCTCCGCAATATCATATTTGAAAAAGGCAACATCATTTACCAAGACACCAAGATTGGCTCCAAGTTCCACCTCAAGGATTTCTCGATTAACATCCCGGCAGTCTACCTCGAAGATAACGCCACCGGCGTCGATGTAAGCCTCAAGTTCGCAGACGGTGGAGACCTGAGCGTAAAAGTCGATGCCAACATGGCCACATACAATTTCAACATTTACTTGAACCTCCATCGTTTTGCACTCGCTTGCATCAAGCCGTACCTGAACGATTCTATCACATACAAAGATTTTTCGGGTTACCTTTCGGCAAACATCACCATCACCGGAAACATCAACAGCATTCTTTCCTCGAACGTCAAGGGTAAAGTCACACTCGATAAGATTGACCTCACCGAAAAAAGCGGAAGCAAACTCGGCGCCGAAAACGTTATCGTCGGCATCAACAAGGCCAACTTGGCCGAAAATGCCTACCTTATCGATTCTGTCATTGTAGATGGCGCATTCGCCCACATCGACTTGTACAAGGATAGCAAGACAAATTTTGACATACTCCTTACCCCGATGAGCAAGAGCAAGACTAGCACCGACTCCGCCGCATCGGATTCCACCATCACTCAAGATGAAGCTCCGGCAGACAAGACAGCCAATCTCGCAGCAACGCCAACTGAAGAGCCCAAGCCAGAACCGAATGAAGGCCCCAAGGCCGAACCCGCTACAGAAGCCGCAAGCGACACAACGAACGTAGCCAAAGCCGCAAAAGAAAAGCCCGCCAAGGCCAAGAAACTCAAGGCAAAAATCAACAAGCTTTTGGTCAAGAACACATACATTACGGCTACCGACCACACCATCATCCGTCCGTTCAACTATAAGGTGAGCGCCATTACCGTAACCGGCCAGAACATCAATTACGATACGCCTTGCAACGTGAATGTCGCAGCCTCGTTCCCCGAAGGCGGAAGCCTCGCACTCAAGTACCACGGTGCCCTCAGCAACCTCAACACGATGGACATTTACATCAGCGTCAAGAACCTTGCGCTCAAGCATTTCTCGAACTACTCGTTACACTACACGGCCTACCCCATCAAGGCCGGAACACTCGCCTTCGCCAGCGATAACAAGATTGTCGAACGCAACCTCAATAGCAAGAACACGATCGACATTTACAATATCACCGTTGGCAACAAGGTCGATGATATCGATCCGGAATACACTGTTCCGATGAAGATTGGCCTTTACATTTTGAAGGACAAGGACGACAAGATTCAATTCGACGTACCGGTTAAAGGCAACCTCGATGACCCAGAATTTTCCTACGGCAAGATTATTTGGAAGACCGTCGTGAACCTGCTCGTGAAGGTCGCCGTGTCGCCGTTTAGACTCGTCGGGAACCTCGCCATGGCAGGAGCAAGCGCACTCGGATTTGACCTCGGCAAGAACGACGAAGTGCTGATTGACGCGAACACAGAATCGTTCACCAGCGAGCAGTACGCCAAGGCAATCAAGATGACGGAAATGATCCAGAAAGACCAAAACCTCATGTTGATTTTCACGCAGTATTACAACCCGAGAAAGACGGCTAAGGAATACAAGGTCAAACAGCTCAAGATTGACTTCTACAAGCAAAAAAACAACAAGACGGAACTGAACGAACTCGACTACAGAGCCATAGAAGAAATCAAGGACAAGGATTCGGAATTCAAGGCTTACGTCAAGGAACATTCCGCCGAAATCGACAAGAACTACATGATGAAGGTTCTCCCCAAGATGGCCTCCCAGCGCAACGCCGACTTGCTCAAGGTGTTACGCGCACAGCCGGGCATCACCAAGAAGAACCTTAAAGTCATCACGGCCCCGAGAGATGCGCTCCGCAACTACAAGGACAAGTCGATGTATAAGGTCACTGTAGACGTGCAGTAGCGCGGCTTCGCCGAGTTAAGAGTTACTAGTCAATAGTTACTAGAAAGGACGCCGGATTAATCGACGTCCTCTTTTAATTTTCTTACGAACAGTGAGCAACGAAGCGCTCGTTTTAAATTAATTTATTCATGAATCACCATGTCGGCGACCTTCTGGCCAACAACTTTCACACCATCCCAAAGGATTGCATTACTGATTTCTGAATTTTCAATCACGCAGTTATCCCCAACCGACACATTAGGACCGACCTTGGAATTCTTGATAACCACGTTTTTACCAATATGACATGGTCCGATAACTTCAGAACCTTCGAACGACGAAACCGATTCAGCATTGCGTTTAAGAATATGCGCATTCGTCGAAAGCAGCGTTTCAACAAGACCGCAGTCCAGCCACTTTTGAACCGGAGCCGTACGGAACTTGCAACCGCCCTGAATCATGCGTTCAAGTGCATCCGTCAACTGGAACTCGCCCTTTGTGCGGATATCATTCTGCATGAGGTAATTCAAAGCTTCCTTAAGAGCCTTGACATCCTTGATGTAATAAATTCCAACTATAGCTTCGTCCGAAACGAATTCCTGCGGCTTTTCCACAAGACGCTGGATAGCACCATTTGCATCCGTCACGGCAACACCAAAACGCTTGGGATCATCGACCTTGAACGTATAGAGAATATTTTCCGAAGCCTTGCTAAGAATAGACAAGTCAGCCTCGAACAGCGTATCGCCAAGAATGATTAAAAGCGGTTCGTCATCGTTGACATACGGAAGAGCAAGGCTAATGGCCTCTCCTAAACCCTGCGGATTGGACTGAACAACAGTACGAACAGCACCCCATTTGGGTTTCTGCTTCAAAAATTCATCAACAACTGGAGCTTTATATCCCGTTATAAAAATCGTCTCGGAAGGTTTCAAAAAAAGAGCATCATCGACAATCCAATCTATGATTGTCTTTCCAGCAACAGGAAGCAAACATTTTGGAAGATTTTCCGTGTACGGACGAAGGCGAACGCCATTTCCAGCAACAGGAAGAACAATTTTCATTCAAAAACCCTTTTACATTTTAGTGTCTATCAAACACCCTTACGTAAGGTGAAAGATAAAAAATTCATACACAAAAAAACACATTTATAATCATTTAAAATTAGAAAACAACTCCAATTAGCACCTATTTACACCCCTATTTTTTCATTCACAGGAAAAACGGCGAAGTTTCATTTTTAAACACGCAGGAAAAAGAGTAAAACCCAGCCAAGTTTCAAAATAAAACGCTTTTAAAGGTCACGCGCCCCACTTCACGCTCATTCTATAGAATTGGAACTTTGGCACGGAAATTGCTTTAAAAGGGTCGAAACAAAAATCGGTCCAAATTGGAACATAACCAATTTCAAAAGGACCAAGCAATTAAACAAAGGGCAAAGCCCAAAAGAGGATAAAAATAATGATCAAGCCTTTAGCAGATCGAATCGTTGTCAAGCCGGCAGAAGCCGAACAGAAGACCTCTTCCGGTCTCTTCATTCCGGATAATGCAAAGGAAAAGCCGATGCAGGGTAAGGTCGTGGCCGTAGGTCCGGGTCGCAAGAACGACAAGGGCGAACTCGTTGCCATGGAAGTCAAGGTTGGCGATGTGGTGCTTTACGGCAAGTACAGTAGTACCGAAGTTACCGTCGATGGCGAAAACTACCTCATCGTCAAGGAATCCGACGTTATCGCTACGCTGTAGTAGACAGTAGACAGTAGGCAGTAGACAGGATAAAAAATGGTGCCGTAGGCACATCTAAAACGGGCGGCGAAGCCGCGAAAAATTCACTTCTAACTTCCTACTTCCAACTTCTAACTAAATCAAAAATTTTAAAAAGGAATATCAAAAATGGCAAAGCAATTGAAGTTTGATGTGGCAGCACGCGAATCCCTCATGAAGGGCGTTGATAAGCTAGCCAATGCAGTTAAGGTTACTCTCGGTCCTAAGGGCCGTAACGTCATGATCGCTCGCTCCTTCGGTGCTCCGAACGTCACTAAGGACGGCGTTTCTGTCGCTAAGGAAGTCGAACTCGAAGACGCCTACGAAAACCTCGGCGCACAGATGGCCAAGGAAGTTGCAAACAAGACTTCTGACGCTGCTGGTGACGGTACCACGACTGCAACCGTTCTCGCTCAGGCAATCACTCGCGAAGGCCTCAAGAACGTCGCTGCCGGTGCAAACCCGATGGACATCAAGCGCGGTATGGACGCTGCTGTCGAAGCTGTGATCAAGGAAGTCGGCAAGATGGCCGTGAAGATCAACGGCAAGGAACACATCGCCCAGGTCGCAACGATTTCTGCTAACAACGACCCGGAAATTGGCGAACTCCTCGCCAACGCTATGGAAAAGGTCGGTAACGATGGCGTCATCACCATCGAAGAATCCAAGACTGCTGAAACTGTCCTCGACGTTGTCGAAGGTATGCAGTTCGACCGTGGCTACCTCTCTCCGTACT
>JAEEGJ010016789.1_pt1 | contig 16709 bp, 9 predicted proteins | sample 8958761 | NCBI WGS metagenome assembly JAEEGJ01 (sample SAMN16246546, study PRJNA631951) | gut metagenome | biome: gut microbiome; feature: rumen; material: RS-attached | host: Bos | place: Iran: Karaj | collected 2018-10 | reverse complement strand
CTGAAGAAGACCCCACATTCACCGTACGTACCGACGAGCAGAGTGGTCAGACCATTATCTCTGGTATGGGTGAGCTCCACCTCGACATCATCATCGACCGTCTGAAGCGTGAGTTCAAGGTTGAGTGTAACCAGGGTAAGCCTCAGGTGAACTACAAGGAGGCCATCACGAAGACTGTCATGAACTATCGTGAGGTTTACAAGAAGCAGTCTGGTGGTCGCGGTAAGTTCGCTGATATCATCGTCAACGTTGGTCCTGTGGACGACGATTGGGACATCAAAGAGAACGGCGGTCTGCAGTTCGTGAACGAGGTAAAGGGTGGTAACATCCCCAAGGAGTTCATCCCCTCTATCCAGAAGGGTTTTGAGGCTGCAATGAAGAACGGTATCCTCGGTGGTTATCCCGTTGACTCGCTGAAAGTTGTCGTTGTGGATGGTTCGTTCCACCCCGTTGACTCTGACCAGCTGTCATTCGAAATCGCTGCCCAGATGGCTTACAAGGCTGTTTGCGCTCAGGCTAAGCCCGTACTGATGGAGCCCATCATGAAGCTCGAGGTGGTTACACCTGAGGAGAACATGGGTGATGTCATCGGTGACCTGAACAAGCGTCGTGGTCAGGTGGAAGGTATGGAAGAGGCTCGCTCTGGTGCCCGTGTCGTTAAGGCTAAGGTGCCCCTGTCAGAGATGTTCGGTTATGTAACTGCTCTGCGTACCATTACTTCTGGTCGTGCTACCAGCTCTATGGAGTACAGCCACCACGCTCCTCTGTCTTCAGCTTTGGCTAAGGCCGTACTCGAGGAGGTTAAGGGCCGCGCAGACCTCGTATAAAGAAAACGTGTGTGGGGCGGTTCTGCCGCCCCATCCATAAAACTCTTCGCTGAGCAAATGACTCTTTAGCGGAGAACAATATTAACAATTTAAACAAAAGAAAAGACAATGAGTCAGAAAATTCGTATCAAACTGAAGAGCTACGACCACAAACTCGTAGACAAGTCAGCAGAGAAGATTGTGAAGGCTGTCAAGGCTACTGGCGCTATCATTAGCGGTCCAATTCCCCTTCCCACTCACAAGCGTATTTACACCGTTAACCGCTCTACCTTCGTTAACAAGAAGGCTCGTGAGCAGTTCCAGCTGTCAGACTACAAGCGTCTGATTGACATCTATAGTTCAACAGCTAAGACTGTTGACGCTCTGATGAAGCTTGAACTTCCCAGCGGTGTTGAGGTTGAAATTAAGGTCTAATAACCCATGTGACAATCTGATAGGCGTATCCGGTAACGGGTACGCTTTTTTTTGTGTAAATTCAGTGAAATTGTCCACCAATTTCACTGAATTTAGTTAGCAAATATACAGAATTTACTTGAATATCTTCTGGGCGAACATGGTCAGATAGATGCGCCAGTTGCGCCAAATGTGACCGCCATCGGTCTCTACATACTCGTACTTGTAACCCTTGCTGTCCCAATAGTTGCGCAGGTCAACAGTAGGCTGATAGAGGAAGTCGGTCTTACCCATACCCATCCAGTAAAGCTTGGGCTTACTGCCAAACAGTTTGGCTGATTGTCCGGCAAAGTCGGGGTCGGCTTTAATCTGGTCGGCAAAGGAACCCTGCAGAATCTGGCCTTTACCCAAATGCAGACCAGCTGAGAAAAGGCCGTAGTAGTCGAACGTGGTGGGGTAGAGTAGGCTGACGTGGAAAGTATGACCACCACCCATCGACAGACCGCAGACGGCACGACCTTCGCGCTTCTTGATGGTGCGATAGTTGGCATCGATATAGTTCACGATATCCATGAAACTTTCGGGAATGGTTGCAGCGGCAGGCGTCGTAGGACCTGTACCGCCATCGCGGAAGCCAGGGGTGTACATACCGAATGACCATTCACCAGGGGCTGCCTGACAGTTGGGGTTGCCGTTGGGCATGACAACAATCATGGGCTTAGCCTTACCAGTGGCAATCAGGTTGTCAAGAATCTGAGCCGCACGGCCGAGTTCGCTCCATGCATTCTCATCGCCACCGGCACCATGTAACAGGTAGAGTACGGGATACTTGCCACCCTTGTCGTAACCGGCAGGTGTATAGACCGTCATGCGGCGCTGCATTTTCAGTGTAGGACTGTTGTACCATACCTTCGAGAGGTTGCCGTGAGGTACTTCGTTAACCTTGTACAAATCGCCCTTGTCGCCCTTTTCGTTGCTGACAATAAAGATGTTGGTAAACGACACGATATCACGGTTCACATAGATGTTGGCGGGGTCTTTGACACCCGTCATACCGTCGATGTTAAAGGTGTAGCTGTACATCTCAGGAGCCAGTTTGCCAGTGGTGTAGCTCCACACACCGTTGGGCCCTTCCTTCAGCTGAGCCACACCTGGGGCATCGTACTTGCCGTAGCCAGGGACGTTAATCTGCTGAGTGGGCAGGAAGTCGCCAGTCACCTCGACCTTGACAGCCTTGGGGGCATACAGATTGAATGTGACAGTACCGTTGGCGTTGACGACGGGTGATTGTACGCTGGCACTGTTGAAGAGTTTCTCCTGTGCTTGGGCACCCATGCAGCAGAGTGCTGCCAGAGCCATAGTCATGATAGTTTTTTTCATAAGTTCTTACATTTTATTGTTAGATGTTGCAAAGATACGAAATAAATTCATATATGACGACAAAACGGCAAAGAATTAGTCTTATTTATATGATGAAGAAGATACTGTTGTTACTTTGTGCCATCCTGCCTGCTGTGGCTGGGGCACAGACGTTTGAGACGCGCTACGAACGCAGCGTCCACGACCTGATGAAGGACGTTGGCCAGCGCTTTGGAGTGAAGTTTAAGTTCGATTCGAATGTCGATACCGTGGGCAAGCGCCTGCCTTATGCCGATTTCCGCGTGCGTCCCTATTCGTTAGAGATGACGCTCGACAACATCTGTAAGTACTACGACTGGAACTGGTGGAAACAGAACGGCAACCTCTATAAAATCAAGCTGTACGAATATCCGCGCCGCCATGAGCAGGAGGGCAAGATGATGCTCGACTGGCTCTCATCCTTATATAGTAATAAGGAGCAATGGGAGGCTCGTCGTGACACGTTGCGCAAAGAAGTGCGCCAACGGCTGGAACTGGACGCATTCCTGGACTCGTGCGTCGTGACAAAAGACAAGAAAGCCGTGAGCACGGGCTTTCAGGGCAATCTGGAGCGACCTGTCATCCTGTCGAAAATCCGCAAGCACGACGGCTATACCACGCAGAACATCTGCATCGAGCTGACGCCCGGTCAGCACCTCTTCGGTACCATATACTCCCCCGCAAAGAAAGTCTCTAAGTTCCCCTCCCGTTCGGGAGGGGGTAGGGGTGGGTCCCCCTCTACTTGGAGGGGGCGGGGGGAGGCTTTCCCCCTCATCGTCTGCCCTGATGGTCACTGGCCCTATCGCTATCGTAAGGACGAACAGCAACGACTGGGTACACTGGCCCGTATGGGTGCAGTGTGCGTTGACTTCGACCTGTATGGGTGGGGTGAATCAGAAAAGGAGGTAGGAGAGGCAGCACATCATACCAGTCGCGCCCACGTCTATCAGGCTGCTTGTGGCTATATCCTGCTGGACTGGATGCTGACCCATCGTAAGGATATCGACCCTGAGCGTGTGGGTGTGATGGGTGGCTCTGGTGGTGGTACGCATACCGTCCTGTTGTCGCTATTAGACGAACGCGTGACGGCTTCGGCCCCCGTCGTTCATCTGGCTTCGCATTTCGACGGTGGTTGTCCCTGCGAGAGTGGTAAGCCCGTACAACTTTCGGCTGGCGGTACGTGTGAAGCGGAACTCGCAGCTGTCATGGCTCCCAAGCCCATGCTCATCGTGAGTGACGGAGGCGACTGGACATCAAGCGTGCCCACGTTGGAATTCCCCTATCTGCAACGCATCTATGGCTTCTACGGAGCCCAGGACAAGGTGCGCAATGTCCACCTGCCCAACGAGCGCCACGACTTCAAGGAAAACAAACGTAACGCCGTCTACGACTTCTTCATCGACGTCTTCGGACTGGACCGCTCAATGCTCGATGAAAGCAAGATAGAGATAGAACCCGATGAAGCACTCAAATCGCTGTACAAATGAAATTCATAGCCTTTGTCACCCTCTTTCTGGTTGCCTGTCACTTTGCTGTAGCTCAGGAGAGCCACTATCATAAGGGTCTGCGCTCGCAAGCAGACAACGACAAGATGGGAACGGTGGGTGCTGACCCGCAATTCAATGGTGGCGGCATCTTCTGGTCGCGCGTCCGCAACGTCGATGATGTCGCTATCACCCACGAAACCCACGAGGATACCGTAGCACGCATCAGGGATTTTACAGCCTATTGCCAGAAGGCGTATGATGCCTACGAAGCGAAGGACTACTACCATACTATAGTCTTTGGCGACAGTGCGTTAAAGAAACGATACCACACCCCCGATCTCTACTATTTCATGGGCGTATCGTTTGAACACTACAGCGACTACAAAAATGCCGACTGGGCCTATAAGATGGCCATGAAGAGCGGCTACAATAAGGCCTTTGGCGAATATCCGGAGTTCAAGGCTCGCATGAAACAATACAAGGCTGACGAGAAGCAGCGCAAGAAGGAGGAGAAACGTAAAGCGAAAGCAGCAAAGAAGAGGCTCAAGGATCATTGAGCCTTTCTGCGACCACCAGGAAATCTGACAGACTGACGACATTAAACTGGTTAGTCAGTCTATTTTATAAGAGCAATACTACTGAACAATGAAAAGATTAATGTGCTTTTTTTTGACAATGACGGCTGTCCTGACGTTGGCAGCCCAACAATATCGGCTGTGGTACGACCAGCCTGCACAGACATGGACGCAGGCATTGCCCATCGGTAATGGCGTGATGGGCGGCATGGTGTTTGGAACGCCAGCCGTCGAGCATATCCAACTGAATGAGGAGACTATTTGGGCTGGACAACCAAATAACGTGGTGAATCCCCATGCGAAGGAGGCGTTGCCAGAGGTGCGTCAGCTGATATTCGAAGGTAAGTACAAAGAGGCCCAAGCGTTGGCTGATGCGAAGGTCATGCCCCGTGCCGTTGACAAGAACATGGGTATGCCCTACCAGCCCTTTGGCGACCTGTATATCGCCATGCCCGGTCATGCTGACTACCGGCAGTACGAACGATGGCTGGACTTGGACAATGCCAGAACCATTGTCCGTTACACTGCTGACGGTGTGCAATACCAGCGCGAGACCATTGCACCGCTGGGCGGTCATCATGTCATAGCCGTACACCTGACAGCCAGTGCCAAGGGCAAGATTACGTTTACAGCTAATATGACCTCGCCCCACGAAAATGTGCTCGTGGGAAGTGAAAAGTTAAAAGTGAAAAATGAAGAATTTGCTTCCGCCACCCTGTTGGGCGTGTCTTCCAAGCATGAAGGACTGAAAGGTAAGGTGCGCTTTATGGGTCGTATGGCGGTGCAGACGAAGGGTGGCAAGGTGAGTGGCTCGAACGGCAACGTTAGCGTGGTGGGTGCCGACGAGGCGACCCTCTACCTCACCGTAGGTACCAACGTCAAGAGCTACAAGGACATTACTGGTGACGAGGCGTTACAATCACGGGAGCGACTGCAGGGCGCTATGGCGTTGGGCTATGAAGCACTGAAGACCCTACACGAGAAGACATACCATCATTATTTCAACCGCGTGAAGCTCAATCTGGGTGAAGATGCCTATGCCCACGTGCCCATGAACAAACGCATCGAGCGGTTTAGTGTGGTCAGCGATTCTGACGCCGATAATTACCTCGTCGCCACCTATTTCCAGTTTGGGCGATACCTGCTGATTAGTAGCAGTCAGCCTGATAATATGAACCCCGCCAATCTGCAGGGGCTGTGGAACGACAAGATGTTTCCGTCGTGGGACTCGAAATACACCACGAACATCAACCTGGAGATGAATTACTGGCCGTCGGAAGTCACGAATCTGACGGAGTTGAATGAGCCCCTGTTCAAACTGATTCGCGAGTGTTACGAGCAGGGTAAGCAGACGGCGCGTGATATGTATGGTACCGACGGCTGGGTGCTGCATCACAATACCGACCAGTGGCGCATCACAGGACCGGTCGATCGTGCCCAGACGGGACTATGGCCTATGGGTGCCGCCTGGCTGTGCCGGCATTTGTGGGAGCATTACCTCTATACAGGCGACCAAGATTTCTTGCGCCAATATTATCCCATCATGCTCGATGCTGCCCGCTTCTTTACGCAGACGCTTGTCAAGCATCCCACAAAGGGCTGGCTCGTGGTCTGTCCCGGCGAATCGCCTGAACATGGCGGCAAGGGTCGTCCGACAGCACTCGACGCCGGTGTGACGATGGACAACCAGATAGTGACAGAACTATACACCAATGTTTTGGAAGCTGCCAAGATTCTTGGCGACAACAACTCTACACTCTCAACTCTACACTCTCAACTAAAGCTGCTTCCGCCCATGCAGATCGGCCGTTGGGGACAACTGCAGGAGTGGCTCGACGACCTGGATGATCCGAAGGACGACCATCGCCACTTCTCTCACCTCTACGGACTGTTCCCCTCCTATCTGATATCGCCTACACGTACACCAGACCTGTGGCAGGCTGCCCGTAAGTCGTTAGAGGCCCGTGGTGACGTGTCGACAGGTTGGTCGATGGGTTGGAAGGTGTGTTCGTGGGCACGTCTGTTGGATGGCGAACATGCTTACAAATTGATTAAGGACCAGTTGACGCTGACTGCTGACACCTTCCTCATCTTCGGTACCGTCAAACAGCATGGTGGCACCTATCCTAACATGTTCGATGCCCATCCACCCTTCCAGATTGACGGCAACTTTGGATGTACCGCAGGTATTGCTGAGATGCTGATGCAAAGTTATGATGGCTTCATCTACCTGTTGCCAGCCCTGCCCCAAGCATGGCGTGCTGGTAGCGTCAAGGGACTCGTAGCTCGTGGAGGCTTTGAAATCGACATTGATTGGAAAGATGGCAAACTGACCAAGGCTGTTGTCCGTTCACGTCATGGCGGTGTCTGTAAACTGCGTTCCAATACACCAATGAAGGGCAAGGGACTAAAGCGCGACAAGCAGCCCGGCATCTATACGCTGACCACGAAAGCGGGGGGAGAATACGTCCTGCAATAGCAGAAATGTAGCAAAATGTTTATGTTTTGTAGCATTTAACATTACATAGATGGTCGTATAGAATTTTTTTTATATCTTTGCATACAGAATTAATTCTAAACAACCACTATAACATTTATGAAAAGACTAACAACATGCGCTGCCCTCTTGTTGGCAGCCACGCTGGGACTCAACGCCCAGAAGCCCATGAAAGCCCCCAAGGGCGGTAAGGCTATCAGTGATGAATTAATTGGTATCTTCTTCGAGGACATCAACAACTGTGCTGACGGTGGCCTCTATGCCGAACTGATCCAAAACGGCTCGTTCGAGTTCTCGCCTGCCGAGAAGGACGGATGGGGCGCAGGAACGGCCTGGAAGGTAGTACGCCCCGGTCACTCGCTCGGTCTGATTGAGGTGCGCAAGGACAGGGGCATCCATGCTAACAACCCTACCTACATGAAGTTGCATGCCGAGCGTACCAGAGAGTTCTACGACTTTAAGGGGTGGCGTGGCTACGGTATCGAGAATAACGGCTACGACGGCATCACGGTGAAAGCCGGTGCACAGTACGATTTCTCGGTATTCCTCCGTAATTACGGCAATGCCAAGCAGATTCGCGTTGTATTGGTAGAGTCGCAAGGCTGGGGCAAGGACCCGAAACTGTTGGCTGAGACGACGCTGACGGTCAGTGACAAGAATTGGAAGAAATATGCCGCCACGATGACTCCGAATGCCGACAGCAAGAAAGCTTCGCTGCAGATTCTGATGCTGACCGATGGCGATATGGATGTCGATATGGTGTCACTGATGCCACAGGATACGTATAAGGGACACGGATTGCGCAAAGACCTTGCCCAGACACTGGCCGACCTGCATCCGAAGTTCATGCGATTCCCCGGCGGCTGCGTTGTGCATGGCGGTGGTGACGGTTTCTGGGACACCTATCGCTGGAAGACCACCATCGGTCCGAAGGAACAGCGTCGCGGATTGAAGAACACGTGGGGCTACCATCAGAGTATGGGACTGGGCTACTTCGAGTACTTCCAGTTCTGCGAAGACCTCGGCATGGAGCCTGTACCCATTCTGCCCAGCGGTGTCAGCTGTCAGGGTACCAACGGTGGTTGGAATATGTGGCCCAAGCAGGCTCAGGACGTAGTGCCCATGAGCGAGATGGATGAGTGGGTGGCTGAAGCCATCGACCTGATAGAGTGGGCCAACGGCGACCCCGCTACGAACAAATGGGCCAAGATGCGTGCTGATGCCGGTCATCCCAAACCTTTCAATTTGAAGTACTTGGGCATCGGCAACGAGGAGAAGATCTCGCCCGAATTCATCGAGCGCTTCAAGTATATCTATGAACGCGTGATGAAGGCTCATCCTGAGATTATCATTGTGGGCACTGCCGGTCCGGGCTCCCACAAGGGCAATCCAGACTACGAGGCTGGTTGGCAATTGGCCAAGGAACTGAATATGCCTATCCTTGACGAGCATTATTACGAGCCCAACACCTACTTCCTGAACAAGCGCCAGTACGACAGCTATCCACGTGATGGCAAGACGAAAGTGTATCTCGGAGAATATGCCGCTAAGGACAAGAAGCTTATCGATGCGCTGGCCGAGGGTCTGTATCTGCTCCACGTAGAGCGCAACGGCGACATCGTATCCATGACATCCTACGCTCCCCTCCTTGCCCGCAAGAACGGCACTCAGTGGAATCCCGACTTGATCTACTTTGACAACGAACGCGTCTTCCCAACCTGCAGCTACTACGTACAGCAGCTGTTCGGACAGTCGAGCGGACAGTATTTCTATGGTGACTGTGTACAGTTTGAGGGTGATGAGAAAGGAGTCATCCAGCCTCAGGAGAACGTCCACTACGGACAGAGCGTCATTCTGAACGTGAAGACCAGGAAACTCTATGTGAAGCTGGTCAACGCATCCGACAAGGAAAAGGAGGCCGACATCAACCTGAGCCGCTTCCCCATCAAGAAGAACTGTGTGAAGACCGTGCTCGAGGGTAAGTCTAACGACGAGAACAACTTCGACAAGCAGCCCATCGCACCAAAGAAGGAGACCATCAAGGCTGAGAAGAAGTTTGACATTGAGTTGGAGCCATACTCTATGGTGATGTTGGAATACCAACTGTAAGACGATACAGTATAGTAATACATTTTATAAGACTGACGACAAATTGTTTGCTCGTCAGTCTTTTTTATATATATACGCGTAAACGAACTATGAAGAAACTCATCATGATATTAAGCCTTGCGTTGCTGACGGTGTCGGCACAGGCAGGTAAGCCATGGGATAATGGCAAATTGAAGGTATCAGACAACCAACGTTACCTGCAGTTTGAAAACGGACAGCCTTTCTTCTGGTTAGGGGAAACGGGCTGGCTGCTGCCTGAACGATTGGATAGGGCAGAGGCTGAGTGGTACTTGCAATCGTGTGCCAAGGCAGGCTATAATGTCGTACAGGTACAGACCATTGACGGGGTACCTGCCTATAATATATATGGAGCCCCCTCCCACCTCCCCCAAAAGGGTGAGGCTTCTAAAGGCTCGAAACGCTTTGACTGGGGACGAATGGGCGAGGATCCGAATGGTTATGGCTATTGGGACCACATGGACTATATCGTCGATATGGCTGCCCAGCATGGCATCTATATCGGTATGGTGTGCATCTGGGGCGGATTGGTGAAGGATGGCAAGCTGAGTGTGGACGATGCCAAGAAATACGGTGCGTTCCTGGCTAACCGCTATAAGGACAGGCCTAACATCATTTGGTTTATGGGTGGCGACATTCAAGGTGATATCAAACCCGAGGTGTGGGAAGCATTGGCAACAACCATCAAGTCGATAGACAAAAACCATCTGATGACCTATCATCCGCGTGGACGCTATACGTCTGCCAAGTGGTGGAGTCAGGCAACATGGCTTGATTTCCATACATTCCAAAGCGGACACCGTCGTTATGGGCAGCGCATGGGCAATGCTGACTATCCTATTCCCGACAATACTGAGGAGGACAACTGGATGTATGTGGACTCTACGTGGAAATACAATCCCATCAAACCCGTGCTCGATGCAGAACCCAGTTACGAGGATATTCCAATGGGACTTCATGACCCCTATGAACCCCGTTGGCGAGACTATGACGTGCGCCGCTATGCCTATTGGAGTGTGTTTGCCGGTTCGTGTGGACATACCTACGGACATAATGCCATCATGCAGATGCTAAAGCCTGGCTATCCGACAAGCTATGGTGATGCGGGTGATGTGAAGGCATGGTATCAGGGACTGAAAGATCCAGGCTTCAACCAGATGCAATACTTGAAGCGTCTCATCCTCTCTTTCCCTTATTTTGAACGAGTTGCCGACCAAAGCATTATCCTGGAGAACGGCGAGAAATACAATCGTCTGATTGCCACCCGTGGCAACGACTACCTGCTGGTTTACAACTATAACAACAATAACATGAAGCTCGACCTGACGAAGATTAGTGGAGCGAAGAAGAACGTGTGGTGGATGACAGCAGCCACGGGACGACTGAAATATCTGGGAGAATACGACTCGAAGGTGCTTACCTTCCGCTATCATCCACAGTCGGCAAGGGTAGAGGATGGTGTGCTGATTGCCATTGACAGCACAAAGGACTATCTGACGAAAGACCAGACGGAACTGTCGCCAGATGGCTACAAGGCTAAAGAACGAGACTTAAACGAGTAAGACCCACCCCCGGCCCCTCCCGTGCGGGAGGGGAGTTTGGAACGAATAAAACTGGATTGCGAATGAAAAAACTCCTCATCATATTGCTGGCTATGCTGTCGCTCACGGCATCGGCGGCAAAGAAAAAAGTGGTAAGACCTGACGTAAGCGTTGGAAACCTGCGTGTGGAAAACTTAGTTCAACCGTTAGGTATAGATACTGACACACCTCGCTTTTCATGGCAGATATTGAGCGACAAGCAGGACGTGAGGCAAACTGCCTACCAGATTATTGTCTGCGACGACAAGGGCGAAGTGTGGAATACCGGTAAGGTGGAGAGCGACCGGCAACTATGGCTTCCTTATGCTGGCAGGAAGTTGCAGAGCAACACCCACTGTACATGGCGCGTAAAAGTATGGACCACTGCAGGCGAATCGGAGTGGAGCGGTGACGAGTGCTTTAGCATCGGACTGCTGCATGAAGGTAAGTGGAGTGGTTACTGGATAGGGTTGGAACGCCTGCTGCCAGGTGAAGAGCGCGGTATGCACACAAGAATGGCTGCCCGCTATCTGCGCAAAGAGTTCAAGTTAAAGGACAAGCAAGTGAAGCGTGCGACGGCCTACGTGGCAGGCATCGGACTGCATGAATTCTACGTTAATGGCCAGCGAATAGGTGATGGGGTACTACAGCCCGTACCCTCTGACTATCGCAAGACCATCTATTACAATACGTATGACATTACATCCTGCATCATACATCCTACATCAGACATCTGTCTTGGCATCGCTTTAGGTAACGGACGCTACTTCCCTATGCAGCAGCATAAGCCCTATAAGATTCATGCCTTTGGTTTCCCCAAGTGTCGTATCAATGTCATTGTTGAATATACTGACGGGACCACACAACGCTTGCAGACCGATGATAAGGGTTGGAAGGTAACCGCCAAGGGTCCCATCCGTGCCAACAACGAATACGATGGTGAGGAATATGACGCCCGTATGGAGATGACAGGCTGGAATAAAGTGGGGTATGACGATTCCAAATGGCAGAATGCAGAGCGTACGGATATCCCACAGGCTTATCTGCGTGCCCAGATGACACCAGGCATGAAAAGCCTCCCCCTAACCCCCTCCAAAGAGAGGGGGAACCTAACAGTATCTCCTTCTGTAAAAGGGATTATTGTGGATGTTGGCCAAAACATTGCCGGCTGGCTGAAGGTGAAGGTTCGCGGCCAGAAGGGCGATGTCATCCGTATTGTCTATGCAGAGAAGCTGAATGCTGATGGTACATTATATCGTGACAATTTCCGCAATGCCCGTTCGACAGACATCTACATCTGTAATGGTGAAGAGGGTAAGGATGGACGCTGGTGGACACCCACGTTTGTCTATCATGGCTTTAAGTATGCTCAGGTCATAGGCTTGGCGAATGCTACGAAGAACGATTTCGTGGCTGAAGTGGTGGCTGATGATATGCAGACGAAGGGACATTTTGAGTGTTCTGATACGCTATTAAACAAGGTTGTGCGCAATGCCTGGTGGGGTGTATTGGACAACTACAAGGGAATGCCTATTGACTGTCCGCAACGCGATGAGCGCCAGCCCTGGCTGGGCGATAGGACGGTGGGCTCGCTGGGCGAGAGTTTCCTGTTCGACAACGAACGCCTCTATACCAAGTGGATGCGCGATATCTGTGAGGCACAGCGTACGGATGGCTGCATTCCTGACGTAGCCCCAGCGTTCTGGAACTACTATAGCGACGATGTGGCGTGGGCGGCGGCGCTGCCTTTCTCGTGCGATATGCTATGGCGTCAGTACGGCAACCGTGAGGCCATTGAGCGTAGCTATCCGTTCATCAAGAAATGGGTGCAGCATATCGTCGAAGAATATAGCCGCGACGGTATCATTCATTGTGGTAAGTATGCTGACTGGTGTGTGCCGCCAGAGAAGTTGGAACTGATTCATTCGCAGGATCCAGATCGCAAGACGGATGTCACGCTTATCTCAACGGCATATATCATTCGTACGATGCAGTTGATGGAGCAATGGGGCTGTGAGCCAGACTATTGGAAACCTTTGCGTCAAGAAATGACGAAGGCTTTCAACCGCAAGTTCCTGACAGTAAAGGAAGGAACCAGTCTAGCTCCTGGACACACCTTGTACCCCGACTCCATCTTCTATGGCAACAACACCGCCACCGCCAACCTGCTGGCACTCTCGTTTGGCATCGTGCCCGAGAAGTATCGTCGGGAGGTGACGAAGAATGTCGTGGAGAACATCATCCTGAAGAACGATGCCCATGTGCCCTGTGGCGTCATTGGCATTTCCTGGCTGCTGCGCGGTCTCTCCGACAACGGCTTCAGCGACATTGCCTATATGATAGCCACTCAGCACAGCTATCCCTCGTGGGGCTACATGGCTGAGAACGGAGCTACCACCATTTGGGAACTGTGGAATGGCGACAAAGCCAGTCCTAAGATGAACAGCGGTAACCACGTGATGCTGTTGGGCGACCTGCTGACATGGTGCTACCAGTATTTAGGCGGTCTGCGCAGTGACGATGCCTACAAGCACATCGTACTGAAGCCCGCCTTCGAGATTCAGGACTGTTCATGGACTAACGTCAGCTACGACAGTCCGCATGGCACCATTAAGAGCCACTGGCGGAAGACCCTTCAACACTTGGAGTGGGACGTGACCGTTCCTTGCAACACCACAGCAGACGTCTGCCTACCCGACGGCACCATCAAGACCGTCGGCTCAGGCACGTACCATTTCTCGTGTGACATCCCGACATCCTCGCCTGCCATCACCAAGGACCAGTTTCTCTATGAGCAAGCCAGTTTCCCCCAGTGTCATGCCGCCACTATCGTTGAAACAAAGAAGGGCGACCTTGTTGCCACCTACTTTGGAGGCAAGCACGAGCGCAACCCTGACGTCTGCATCTGGGTCAGCATTAAGAAAAAAGGCACCAGCGAATGGAGTAAGCCCATTCTTGCTGCCGACGGTGTTTTCACCTTAGACACGAAAAATGCTGAAATTGCAGGCATTACCGCTGAGAGTACCCCCGCCTCCGAAGGTCCTGTACGTCGAGGCACTGCCTCAGCTAACCAAAAAAGAAAGGCTTGTTGGAACCCTGTTATCACGGAGATGCCCAACGGTGAGCTGTGGCTCTTCTTCAAAGTGGGTCTCAAGGTGTCCGATTGGACAGGCTGGCTCTGTAAGTCGAAAGACGGCGGACGCACTTGGAGCGACAAGGAACCATTGCCCAAAGGATTCCTCGGTCCTATCAAGAACAAGCCCGAAATCATTAATGGCCGTCTGCTCTGTCCCTCCAGCACAGAGGATAACGGTTGGAAGTTCCACATGGAGATTTATGACATTGCCAAGAAAAAATGGAAATATGTAGGGCCCATTAAGGCTGAACTGGCTATGCGTACGGAGGACATGAAAGCCGCTGGTGCCAAGAGCGACAAGGAAGACATCGAGGCTCCTGATGCCGGAGGCATAGCCACCAAGGACGGTCGCCACCCCATAGACTGCATCCAGCCCTCTATCTTGAAACTGAAAGACGGTCGGTTGCAAGTCCTGATGCGCACGCGTAACGGCAAGATAGGCACTTCCTTCTCCAGTGACAATGGTGACACATGGACTAATGTGACACTTCTGGACGTTCCCAACAACCAGTCGGGTACCGACGCCGTCACGCTGAAAGACGGTCGCCATGTGCTTATCTACAATAACTTCGCATCGCTTCCTGGCACCAAGAAAGGTGTGCGTACACCCCTCTCCATCGCCGTTAGCGACGACGGAACCCACTGGCGTCATGCCCTGACCTTGGAGGATTCACCCATCAGCCAGTACTCCTACCCCAGCATCATCCAGGGCAGGGACGGCACACTCCATGCCGTCTATACTTGGCGGCGGCTTCGAGTAGCCTATAAAGAAATCGACCCAGCCCAGCTGAACACAGGCTACTGAGAGCAGCCGTGGCATCATTATCAAGAACGGTCAAAAGACAGTCAAAAAATAGAGATGAAGCAGAAACTACGGTTAATGACTGCCGTACTATATGGCAGCATGGTACTGATGGGGTGTAGCATAGAGGACCATCCTGTCGCGCCGTCGACGGCGAAGAGCATCGTGATATTATATGAGAACGACGTGCATTGCAACATCGACGGCTATTCGAAGTTGGCAGGATGGCGCGATGCCATCAACCAGAGTGATACGGCATACGCCATGATAGTGAGCTGTGGCGACTATCTGCAGGGTGGTTTGGTTGGTGCCATTTCGAAAGGACAGAACATCATCAACATCATGAGCAAGATGAACTATGCAGCGGTTACTATTGGCAATCACGAATTCGACTACGGCGGTTCTCGCATGGAAGAACTTCTGTCGCAGGTAAATGCGCCTGTGGTGTGCTGCAACTTCTTCAATTACGGTGCCGCTGAGCCCATCTATGCTCCTTATGTCGTCCAGCAGTATGGCGACAAGAAGATTGCTTTTGTGGGTGTTTGTACGCCAGAAACGGAAAGTGCCGAAAGCTATGCTATCTTCGATACAGACGGCAGTCAGCTCTACGATCTGAGGAACGAAGATGTGCCTACACTGGTGCAGCAGGCTGTTGACAATGCCCGCAGTGAAGGTGCCAATTACGTGGTGCTGCTGTCACACTTAGGTGAGGCAGAAAAAGAGGATGCTATTAGCTCCTATACGCTGGTAAGCAAGACAAAGGGTATCGACGTGGTGCTGGACGGACACTCTCATGCTATCATAGAGCGTCATGACGTCAACAACATGGACGGACAACCAGTCAATGTCACCCAGACGGGTACGCAGTTTGCCAACATAGGTAAGCTACTGATTAAGGATGGTCGTATGACGACAACACTGATTCCGCTTTCAGAGATTCCTTACGAAAATGCAACGATTACTGATGCCGTCCAGGAAGTGAAGGATGGCATGGTGGTGTTGTCCAACCGTCAGGTTGCTACCAGCGACTATGAATTGACTATTAACGGACTTAACGGCCGATTGATACGCAGTGGCGAGACGAATTTAGGCGATCTCATTGCCGATGCCTTCCGCATCACGATGAATGCCGACATTGGTATGATAAATGGTGGTGGTGTGCGTAGTGGCATTCCAGCAGGCGTCATTACCTACGGCCACATAGTCAACGTATTACCTCATGACAACAATGTCTGCACCATTGAAGCCACTGGCGATGAACTGATAGAGATGCTCAGCAAGTGTACAGCCCAATGTCCGGCAGAGGATGGCAATTTCCCTCAGGTGTCGGGTATACGTTACACCATCCATACCGCTTCACACACAGTGAGTGATGTGGAGGTAATGGATGCTAACGGCACTTATCAGCCGATTGATGCTGACCGCAAATATACCGTAGCCACCCTCGACTATTATTTATCTGGTGGCTTTTACGGCATGCTGAAGACGTGCAAACTGATAGAAATGGGGCCGAGTCTGATGCGTGATGTATTGGCCTACTATATGGAAAATACCTTAGGCGGTACCACGGGCACTACATACGCCCAGCCTGCGCAACGTATTACCATTGTTAACGACGATTAAATTCTGGCTTCGTTTTTACAGACTGCGGTCTGGCTATTATTGCTTTTTTTCCACTATATTTGCCCTCAAATTCTTACTAAACAAATACAAGACGATTATGAACATTCTGATTTTACAGGCTTCTCCGAGAGCCAACGGAAACACCGCGTGGATGGCGGAAGAGTACAAGAACGCTGCCGAGGCAGCAGGTCACAAGGTGACACTGGTCAACGTGTCGCGCAAGAAGATTGCAGGCTGTCTGGCTTGCGAGTACTGTCACAACAA
>JAEEGJ010016788.1_pt1 | contig 16709 bp, 11 predicted proteins | sample 8958761 | NCBI WGS metagenome assembly JAEEGJ01 (sample SAMN16246546, study PRJNA631951) | gut metagenome | biome: gut microbiome; feature: rumen; material: RS-attached | host: Bos | place: Iran: Karaj | collected 2018-10 | reverse complement strand
CAAGTCCTTGTCACTGATGTAATGGATAAATCATACAAGGTTAAAGCCATTTATCCCGAATGTGAATCCGAATTTGCCTTGGCTGCCAATGGTGAGGATGCCATCCGTATCACCAATGTGTCGGTTGATGAGAATCCGCTTTCCGATGTGAAACTCTATCCCAATCCCACTTCGGGACTGCTGAGCGTTGAGGCGGAAGGAATGACTATGGTTAGCGTTTATGACCTTGTGGGCCAATGCGTGATGCAAATGAATGCCAACGACGGTCGTGCTTCCCTTGACATGAGTCAGTTGCCCAATGGCGTCTACTTTGTCAAGGTGAAAGCCGCCCAGGGTGCTGCAGTACAGCGTGTTGTTAAAATGTAAATAATTTAAAATCAATAAATTAATAATAACTACGATGAGAAAATCATTATCTATCATGCTGATGTTGGCCTTGTTTGTGGGTCAACTCATCGCTTCGCCCGTCGACGTGAACACTGCCCGTCAGCTGGGTTTGAAGTATGTGCAAGGCAATGCCACCAAGCAAGTGGCTGAGCTTAACTTGGCCTATACCCAAACGACAGAGCGTGGCGCCAACGCTCTCTATGTCTTCAACTTCGATGGCGGCTACATCATCGTGGCTGCCGACGACGTGGCCCAACCCATCCTTGCCTATGGCGAGGAAGGCAACTTCGATGCCGACAACATCGCTGATGGTCTGGCCTATTATCTCCGTTTCTACGCTCGCCAGATCGAGTATGCCGTTGATAACCACATGACTGCTGCTCCCGACGTTGCCGAGCAATGGGAACAGCTCAGCCGTTCTGGTGCCATCAAAGGCGAACGTGCCACCTATGGCGACGTGGCTCCTTTGATTGCCACCAACTGGAATCAGGACAATCCCTTTAACTACTATTGTCCTACGGGTCAAGGCGGCCCTGGTGGTCGTGCCTACGCTGGTTGCGTTGCCACCGCCATGTCGATGGTGATGAAGAAATGGGACTGGCCCGACCACGGCCAAGGCTCGCACAGCTATACACCTTCGGGTTATCCCATGCAGTCGGCCGATTTTGAGAATACCTATTATGAGTGGAGCAATATGCCTAACAACGTCAACAACAGCAACTATCAGGCTGTTGCCCTTTTGATGTACCACTGTGGTGTGGCCGTTGATATGCAATATGGTCCTGGCGGTTCGGGTGCCTATTCGGTTGACGTTCCCGATGCCCTTGTCAATTACTTCCGTTACACTGATCACGTCTATCGTTTGGAACGCGATCTTTACACTAAACTCGAGTGGGAAGAGATGCTTATCGCCAACTTGAGGGAAGGTTTCCCGCTGTATTATTCGGGTGCCGACACTGACGGTGGTCATGCCTTCGTTTGCTGTGGCTACCGTGAGAGCGACCGCAAGTTCTACTTCAACTGGGGCTGGAGCGGATTCAACAACAACTACTTTGCCATCGATGCCTTGAATACCTATTCTGGCAACTTCAACCTGAACCAGGGCGCCATCTTTGACATGATTCCCGACTATGTCTACAATGCCTTGATTCCTGCTGCCTCCGACCTTAATGTGACCTCCGATAATGCCCACTCGAAGAAAGGTATTGTCACGTGGACCAATCCTACGGCTACTCTTGACGGAACGACCTTGGAGACCATCGATCAAGTGGTCTTGATGCGCAACGACCAACAGATTTTCAGTCAGGACAACCTGACGCCTGGTGAGGTCATGTCTTTTGAGGACAATGTGCCGAACTACGATTGCTACACCTATACGCTTTACTTTATGTCCAATGGAGCAAAGGGACGTCTCGCCGACTTCAGATATCAGTATGGTCCCACTTGCACTTGGAAGGTCGTTGGACAAACCACCAACTTCCAAGGCTGGAACGGTGGCAAGATCCAAGTGAAGAACAGTTTTGGAACGATCCTTCAAGAAGTCACTCTAACTAGTTCGACGCCTCTCAGCCAGCAGATTGCCATGCCTGAGGGCAATGTCACTTTCAGTTGGGTGGCTCCTAGTTCGCCTGTCACTAGTGTGACCATCAATATCAAGGATTCGTCTAATAGCTCTGTGTATTCCTACTCGGGCAACTCCAACCAAATCCCTGCCACACTCTATACGGGCAACAACGACTGCGCAGGTTGCCAGCCTCCAACTGGACTCACTGGCGAATACAGATGGACATCCGAGGGCTTTGGCACACAGCTTGAATGGAATTACGATGGTGAGCCGCAGTCGTTCAAGGTCTATCGTAGCGAGGACGGTGTCAATTATGAAGTAGTTGCCACAGTCGATAAGAGCTTGCGCGAATACCTCGACTTGGTAGATGCCGGCGACTATTACTACCAAGTGACTGCCTTCCGCAGCTATTGTGAATCCACGCCTGCATGGGTTGACGACGAAACGGACTATATCCACGTTGAGGTGACCTCGGTCAGTGAGAACGGCGATGCCAGTCTCAGTGTGTATCCCAACCCCGCCAACGCTTTGATGAGCGTTGAGGCCGAAGGTTTGCAACAAGTGACCATCTGCAATGTGATGGGTCAGGTGGTGAAAACCCAACGTTGCACCGAAGACGGCGTGGTCGTCAATACTGCCGACCTGGCCTCAGGCATCTATACCATCAGCGTGAAGACCTCACAGGGCACCATGACGAAACGCTTCTCCGTTATCCATTGATGCCAAAAACAATTGAAAATGAAAAGGGAACACGGCAGTGTTCCCTTTTTTTTATATCTTTGCGGCTTAGTTTAACAGCAAACACCATTGAATATGAAAAACTATCTCATTACACTATTGGCGTTAGCCTTGACAAGTCTCGCTGTGCATGCCGGTCCGGTCGACCAAGAGACAGCCAGACGCTTGGGACAGTCGTTTGTGGCGTCCAAATTCGAGCACAAAGCCGACTTGCATCTTGTGAAAACTGAGTTCTCCGAGAGGGGAGAAGCCTGCTATTACATCTTCAATGTGGGAAATACAGGTTTTGTCATCATGGCTGCCGACGACCACTATCGTCCCATCGTCGGTTATTCCGACGAGGGCAACTTCGACGTCAACGATATGGCTCCCGCTTTGGCCGATTATCTTGAAAGCGTTCGCCACGGCGTGATGGTGGCCGCTCAAGTCCCTGTCGAGCCTTCCGTGGCGGCCGACTGGGCCATGTTGGAAAAGACGGGTCGCATGGTGTCGCGCCACGGAGGCCGCGAAGACGAATACCTCGTTGAGACCAAATGGAACCAAAACTATCCTTACAACTATTTTTGCCCTGAAGGCGCCGGTGGTCCTGGTGGCCACTGCTATGCCGGTTGTGTGGCTACGGCTGCCGCCCAACAAATGCGTTATTGGAACCATCCCCTGCAAGGCCAAGGCAGTCATACCTATTATCCTGAAGACCATCCGGAATATGGCCCCCTGACCGTTAACTTTGGCGAGGCCACTTATGATTGGGAACACATGCCCGTGTCAATCAACCAGAACTCGCCACAGCAGGAGATTGAAGCCGTGGCGCAGCTGATCTATCATGCCGGTGTCAGCGTGGATATGAACTACCGTCCTACGAGCAGTGGCGCCGTTACAGGTAGGCTCTGTGAGACGATGCCCGCCTATTTCTTCTATACCAACCACATGGCCAACCTGTATCGTGAGGATTACACTCATGAAGAGTATATGGAGCTGATCATCAATGCCATTGATATGAATTGGCCTATGGTGCACCGCGGTGGTGGTCACGCCTACGTTTTGGACGGTTACAACGACGAAGACATGGTTCACTTCAACTGGGGCTGGAGTGGCAGCAGCGATGGCTGGTTCAATGTTGATGACCATGGCTACACCGATGGCGAGAGCGTGATCTACAACTACGTGCCCGCTGAAGTATATGCTGCTACACCTGCAGCTCCCACCGACATCAACGTGGTGCCTTCCAACGACAATTCGTTGACGGCTGCCCTCACATGGAAAAACCCCACCGTCACCTTGACTGGGGAAACGCTTGCAACTATCGACCAAATCGTAGTGGAACGCAACGGACAGGTGGTTTATTCCGAAGATAATGTGACGCCTGGTGCTGAGATGAGCATCGTGGACGAGTCGGTACCTTATTTCGATGCCTTTGCTTATGCGGTTTATGCCGTCAATAATGGCCGTCGTGGAGCCTCCATCAAGGCCGACAAGGTGTATGTGGGTCCCACCTGCGATTGGAAGATCATTATGCAGTCCAACTCGTTCCAAGGCTGGAGAGGGGGAGGCGTCGTCATGTATAGCGTGACGGGAAATGAAATCAGCATGCTGACCCTTAACAGCTCTACGCCTCAGTCGTTGGATTTTCCCGTTCCCGTGGGCCGAGTCAGCTTCGGCTGGAAAGCTCCTCGCGCCAATGTCAGCAACCTCTCGTTGGTCATCAAGGACGCCGAAGGCAATACGATGTATGCTTATACGGGTTCTTCGGCAGACATGGAAGAGGGCATTTTCCTGGAAGTTAACAATGGCTGTGGGAATGCGCCTATGTTGCCGCCTTTTAATGTGAGTGCCGAAGCGGGCGACGAGGCTGTCACCCTGCATTGGGAAGTGGCAGGTGATGATCCGGAATTTGGCTACAACATCTATCGTGATGAACAACTTTATGCTATGGTCAACAACCCGTCGGAGCGTTCCTTCGTCGATAACGATTTTGTGAACGGACATTGCTATTTTGTGATGTCTGTCGGACAGGGAGGCGAGTCGGAGCCATCCAATGAGACCTGTGCCTCGGCGGGCGATTGCATGGCAGCCTACAACTTAGACTATGAATATGTCGGTAGCCTTTATAAGATCAAGCTGAAATGGGACCGTCCTGAAGCTAGCGAAGGTCTTTCGGGCTATTACTTGTATCGCAAGGATGGGGAAGACGGCACCTACCAAAGAATCAAGTTGCTGGGTGCTTCGGCCACCAACTATACCGATAACTCGGCCAATCAGGAAGGTATGTATTACTATCGTCTCTACGCCTACTATCGTGAAATCGACTGCACATCGGCGCCTGCCACGACGAAAAACGACCCGAACAAATACTACCTGAAAGTGTATTATTCGCCTACCGACGTTGCTGAAAGGGAAGCGGTTGCCATCAACGTGTTTCCCAATCCTGCTGACCAAAGCCTGAAGATTGAAGCAGAAGGCATGACGCAGGTCTCGGTGTACAATATGCTAGGTCAACAGGTCTATGCCTCTGCATGCGAAAGCAATGTGTTGAGTGTCAATGTGTCGGGATGGAGTGAAGGTGTATATTTGATGAAGGTGCAGACCGCTGAAGGCATTGTCTCGCGCCGCGTCACCATCGTTCACTAAGTGGAGTTTTTTGACAATATGCCCCCGCAATATGGCGGGTTTTGGAAAAATATCTATATTTGCAGTCTTAATTTAGAATCTAATTTAAATCCAACACAATGAAAAAGTATTTAATGAGTTTATTCGCTTTGGCTCTCGGTATCGGGATGGTTCATGCCAATCCTGTCAGCTTGAGCCAGGCCAAGTACGTGGGACAACAATTTGTCCAAGCCAATTTTGAGTTGTCGCGTCAGAGCGACGACCTTACCCTGGTCTACACGGGTACTTCTTCCCGTGGAGAGGCTTGCTTCTATGTATTTAATGTTGGTGACAACGGCCATGTCATGATCTCGGCTGACGACTATTTCCGTCCTATCTTGGGTTACTCCAAGGAAGGTGTGTTCCCGGTCGACAATATGCCGGATGGCTTAAGATACATCCTCAACGCCATTATCGACAGCCGTGCTGGTCGTACCGGAGTTGCTTCACCTCAAGTGGCTGCAGAGTGGCAATTGGTTGCCAACACAGGTCGCATGATTTCAAGATACGGCAACAGAGCAGGCACTTACTTGGTGAGCACGAAATGGGACCAAGACTCACCTTACAATTTGTTCTGCCCTGAGTATCCTGGCGGCCCTGGCGGACGTTGCTATGCAGGCTGCGTGGCTACGGCCATGAGCCAAATCATGAAGTATTGGAATCATCCTTTGCAGGGACAAGGCTCCCTTACCTACAACTCGGGTGGCTCGCAAGGATATCCCTATTTCCCCGGCCTCTCAGCCAATTTCGGTGAAACCACATACGACTGGGATAACATGCCTATTAGCTTGTCCAACTCCTCGACTCAAGTCCAGAAAGAGGCTGTGGCCAGACTGATGTACCATTGCGGTGTTTCCGTCCGTATGAACTATGCTCCCGACGGTAGCGGTGCCAATTCGCAGGATGTGCCTGGCGCTATCAGTAACTATTTCAAGTACACCAACCAATCAGTACGCCGCGACAGAGGCAACTACTCCTATGCCGATTGGTTTAGGATGCTGAAAGAACAGATCGATATGGGTTGGCCCGTGTATTATTCAGGCTGCGATGCTTCCACGCCTACTCCTGGCTGCCATGCTTTCGTGTGCGACGGTTATGACGATGCTGGTTTGATGCACTGGAACTTCGGTTGGAGCGGCTCTGGTGACAACTTCATCGATTTTGATAATATTGAATACTCAGCCTCCTATGATGCATGTGTAATCAATTTCGTCCCTGTTGACGTTTATAATGCCACACCTCAGGCTCCCACCAACTTCACGGTGACTCCTGCTGCCAACAACGAACTGAAAGCCACACTGACGTGGACCAACCCCTCGAAGACCTTGAACAATACTAACCTTACCGCTATTGACCAAATCGTGGTCGTTCGCGATGGCCGTATCATCTACACCGAGAACAACGTCACTCCTGGCGCTACCATGACCGTGATGGATAATGAAGTGCCTCGTTTCGATGTCTTCAATTATGAAGTTTATGCCGTCAACAACGACAGACATGGTAAGCTTGCCTTTGCCGACAATGTCAGCTTTGGTCCTACCTGCAGTTGGACGATTAATATCACCCAAGCTGCCATGAACGGCTTCCGCGGTGCTGCTATCCACGTCTACAATGCTTCTGGTAAGGAAATCAGTGTAGTGACCGCCACCAATTCCACAGTGCAGTCCATCCCGGTTGATGTGCCTCTGGGTCACGTCTCCTTCGGCTGGAGTGCCCAAACCTATGGCGATTCCTTCAACATGGGCTTCTCGATCAAGGATTCGGAAAACCATACCGTTTATACCTATTCTGGTGCGTCGGCCAATATGGCTGAAGGCATCTTCTACGATGGCAACAACAGCTGTGGCAATCAGGTTGGAGACGGTTGCCCCACCAACCTTGTGGCAGTCGTCGACGAGGTGAATCCGTATGACATCCATGTCTCTTGGGATCCTGTTCCTGGTGCCGAAGGATATGGCTATTCGGTGTATCGTGACGGCATGCTGCATCGCTTGATTCCTAGCGGCACTTCGTTCGTCGATGAGAATGCTGAGTTAGGCGGTCACTGCTATGTTGTCAGCTATTTCTACGATGGCGGCGAAAACGGTCAGTACTCGAATGAGTCGTGCGCCACTTCAGGTGCATGCTACGCTCCGACTGGATTTACCTTTGAGTATGCCAACAATTACAAGATCAAGTTGATGTGGCAGAAGCCCGATCCTTCCGAGGGTCTCTCCGGCTATTACATCTACAGAAAGGCTGGCGAAGATGGTACCTACCAAAGAATTAAGCTGGCAAGTGCTAATTCCACCAACTACACTGACAATTCACTCATCGAAGAAGGCCATTATTACTATACGATCTATGCCTATTATCAGAGCATGGATTGCTTCTCGGCACCTGCCGCATGGATTAATGACCATAACCAGTTCTATCTGCACGTCTATTATTCACCCACTGGCGTTGAGGAGAGTGAGATTAGCAGCGTGGCTGTGTTCCCCAATCCCGCCAAGAGCCAGTTTACGGTTGAAGGTCAAGGCTTGACTCATGTGACGGTTTATAACACCTTGGGTCAGACGGTTTATGACAGTGATTGCCATGGTGACAGCCAAATCGTCAATATGAACCAGAACGAATCGGGTGTGTATCTTGTGCGCGTCGTGACGGAGAATGGTACGACTACTAAGCGCATCACCATGATCAAGTGATGTTGATGACAATGCATCAAAAAAGGTTGCCTCTGGAAAGAGGCAACCTTTTTTTGTTTGTGGATACGTAATTATTGTTCAGCGCGCTCCCAGACCTCGAAGCGGTAGGAATAGTCCACTTGCGGGTCGTCGTCGACCACCTCAAGGTCGACGAGATTCCATTCGTCGAAGTTGATGTAAGGGAAGAACGTGTCGGCCTCAAACTCTTTGTCGAGGCGGGTCAGGTAGAGACGGTCGGCCTTGGGCAGGAACTGCTCGTAGATGCTGCCGCCGCCCATGATGAAGACCTCGTCTTCGTTTGCGGCCATCTCCAAGGCTTGTGGGATGGAGGTGGCGAGTTCGTAGCCTTCGGGGGCTTCGTCCAAACGATCGGAGATGACGATGTTGCGACGGTTAGGCAAAGCCTTCTGTCCCGGCAACGATAGCCATGTGTTGTGGCCCATGATGACACAATGTCCCGAGGTCACCTTCTTGAAGTGCTTCAGGTCGTTGCTGTTGTGCCAGATGAGCTGGTTGTTGATGCCGATGGCGCGGTTGGCAGCCATGGCGACGATGATGGATATTGTCATATTAGTTGTCAGTTGTTCAGTTGTTCAGTTGTCAGTTGTTCAGTTATGTTGTTTTAGCCGGAAGCCGTCATTGCGGGCTTGATCCCGCAATCTCCTGACGGCTGGTCGGATTCTCACACCGAAACCTCGCCCTTGATGGCAGGCCACGGGTCGTAGTTCTCTAATGTGAAGTCATCAAATTTGAAGCCAAAGATGTCTTTCACCTCTGGATTTATTTTCATCGTTGGCAGGGGACGCGGTGTGCGTTGCAGCTGCGTCTTCACCTGCTCGATGAGGTTGTTGTAGATATGCACGTCACCAAAGGTGTGGACAAAGTCGCCGGGCTGAAGTCCACACACCTGTGCCATCATCATGGTGAGGAGGGCGTATGATGCGATGTTGAACGGCACACCGAGGAACACGTCGGCGCTGCGTTGGTAGAGTTGGCACGACAGTTTGCCATCGGCCACATAGAACTGGAAGAAGGCATGGCAGGGTGGGAGGGCCGCCTTGCCTGCCGCCACGTTGGCGGCGAAGTTCTTCTCGTGCTCATCGGGCAGCACGCTCGGATTCCATGCCGTGACGATATGCCGGCGACTGTTCGGGTTCTCCTTGATGCTCTTGACCACTTCGGCAATCTGGTCGATGCCCTCGTTGTTCCAGTTACGCCATTGGGCACCGTAGACGGGACCCAGGTCGCCGTTGGGGTCGGCCCATTCGTCCCAGATGCTGACCTTGTTGTCGTGCAAATACTTGATGTTGGTGTCGCCGCTCAACAGCCACAACAACTCATGGATGATGCTCTTCAGGTGCACCTTCTTCGTCGTGACCAAGGGGAAGCCTTCAGAGAGGTCGAAACGCATCTGGTAGCCGAACACGCTGATGGTGCCGGTTCCCGTACGGTCACCTTTCTGATGGCCGTGGTCGAGGATATATTGGAGTAGGTCTAGGTATTGCTTCATTTCTTTTCAGGCTCGTGCTTGTACTTGAACAAGATGGCGAACAGGATACCTACCACAAGAGCGAAGGCGGCAAACACATACCATGCGTTCGACCAGCCCGTCATCAGTTCGTTGAAGTCTGCTTTGCCGAGGGTGAAGTGGTTGACGATAGCTTGGGCGCAGAACGAACCGATGGTGGCACCGAGTCCGTTGGTCATCATCATGAACACGCCTTGGGCACTGCTGCGGATCTTCTCGTCGGTGTTTTGGTCGACGAAGAGCGAACCGCTGATGTTGAAGAAGTCGAAGGCTACGCCGTAGACGATCATCGAGAGGATAAAGAGTACGAGACCGAAGCCCGTTGGGCTGCCAGCGCCAAGGAAGAAGAAACGCAAGGCCCAAGCGCCAAAGGCGATGAGCATCACCTTCTTGATACCGAATTTCTTCAGGAAGAAGGGGATGAGCAAGATGCAAAGCGTTTCAGAGACTTGCGAGATGGACGAAAGGAAAACATTGTTCTTCACCGCGAAGGCATTGGCGTATTCCGGCGACTGGCCGAAAGCATCCAAGAAAGGCGTGGCGAAGCCGTTGGTCACCTGCAGGCACATGCCCAAGAGGAATGAGAAGATGAAGAACACGGCCATGCGTGCGTCCTTGAACAAGGCAAAGGCACGCAGACCGAAGGTGTCGACGAACGACTTGCTCTCCACATTCTTGTTGACGGGGCAGTTAGGCAAGGTGAAGGCATAAATGGCCAAGATGATGCCCCATGCGGCGGATACAAACAGTTGCTCGTAGCCGTTCTTATAGCCCGTGAAGTTGACAATCCACATGGAGAGGATGAAGCCGATGGTGCCGAACACACGGATGGGAGGGAAGGCCTTCACCGTGTCGAGTCCGGCTTGGTTCAAGGCATTGTATGACACCGAGTTGCCCAAGGCGATGGTCGGCATAAAGAAAGCCACGCTGATGGCATAGAATGGGAATAGCTGTCCAAAGGTGACATCTGCGCCATATTTCATGCCCATATAGCCAGCCAAGGCCATGAAGACAGCGGCCAAGAAGTGGCAAATGCCCAAGAGCTTTTGTGCGGGAATCCAACGGTCGGCCACGATGCCCATCAAGGCGGGCATGAAGAGAGAGACGATGCCTTGGATGGCGAAGAATTTACCGATGTTGGCTCCCATGCCGATACGGCCCAGGTAGATTCCCAACGAGCAAAGATAAGCTCCCCACACCGCAAAGATGAGGAAGTTCATCACGATCAGTCTGAATTTGATTGCTTTCATATTTGTAGTTTTAATTGTTTATTTCCTCCTATTGATCTCATCCCTAATCTCTGCCGCCTTCTGGTAGTCCTCATTGTCGATGGCTTCTTGAAGCAGTTCTTCCAACTCCTCAATGGTGAGCAAATCCAGGTTGCTCTTGTCTACTCCTATATTAATGGGTTCGTCGTAGTTATCGTCGACCGAAGGCTTCTCCATGTCATCCATGATGATGCCGGCTTCGTCCATGACGGTTTCGTAGGCATAGATCTCGCATCCTGCCCGCACAGCGATGGCGATGGCATCGGATGGACGTGCGTCGATCATCGTGAGGTCGTCGCCCTGCTTGCACACCAGCATGGCATAATAGACACCGTCGCGGAAGCGGCAGATGACGGCTTCCATGATTTCGATGCCAAACTCATGGGCGAACTTCAGAAAGAGATCGTGGGTGTGTGGACGGCCGTTCTTGTGCTTTTCCATGCCTACGGCGATGCTCTCGGCTTCGGCACTGCCGATGACGATGGGCAGACGGCGCTGCGAGTTCTTGTCGCCCAGGATCAAGACATACGCTCCCGTCGAGGATTCGCTATAGGTCAGGCCTACGATTTCCAAATTGACCTTGTTCATAACTGCTCAATTTTGGAAGGATGAGGGTGGCGGCTCTGCTAAAAAACTGATTTTTAAGTTTCTATTCCAAGACAACACCTATTTCCTTCAATCGTCAAAAGTAGGGACTTTTTTGGAAACGAGCAAAAAAAGTTGTTTTTACGAAAAAAACTCTGCAAAAAATTTTCATTTCAATATAATTTGTCCTTATTTTTGTCCCGTCAAAGCAACTGAAAACAGCTAATAGAACTGTTATTTTTGAATCAAAATAAGTTTAACTAAATAACAATCTTATGATTAGCAACAGTATTATTTACATTGTGCTGGCGGCCTCCATCTTGGCCCTGGCATTTGCTTTCATCTTCTACAAACAGATGATGAAACAAGACGAAGGTACTGACCTGATGAAGAAAATCGCTGCACACGTCCGCAAGGGAGCCATGGCTTACCTGAAGCAGCAGTACAAGGTGGTGATCATTGTGTTCATCATCTTGGCAGCCATTTTCGGTATCATGGCCTACTTCAAGTTGCAGAACGGCATCGTGTGGTTCGCATTCCTCACGGGCGGTTTCTTCTCGGGCTTGGCGGGCTTCTTCGGCATGAAGACGGCCACCTATGCCTCGGCTCGTACGGCCAACGCTGCTCGCAACTCGTTGAATAGCGGCCTGAAGGTGGCCTTCCGTTCGGGTGCTGTCATGGGTCTCGTCGTGGTGGGTCTTGCCCTTCTCGATGTGTCCGTGTGGTTCCTCGTGTTGAATGGCACGGGTCTGCTTGAGGCTGTTGGAGCCGAAAACGACCTCATCACCATCACCACCACCATGCTGACCTTCGGTATGGGTGCTTCTACACAGGCTCTGTTTGCCCGTGTGGGTGGCGGTATCTACACCAAGGCTGCTGATGTCGGTGCCGACCTCGTTGGTAAGACCGAGTACAACATCCCCGAGGATGACCCGCGTAACCCCGCCACCATCGCCGACAATGTGGGCGACAATGTAGGTGACGTGGCTGGCATGGGTGCCGACCTTTACGAGTCATACGCTGGCTCCATCTTGGCTACCATGGCCCTTGGCGCTTCTGCTTTCGCCACTGCTGCCGTTGAAGGCATGCAGTTTAAGGCCGTGCTTGCTCCTATGCTCATCGCCGCAGTCGGTGTGTTGCTTTCCTTGATTGGTATCTTCTTGGTGCGCACCAAGGAAAACGCTGGCATGAAGGAACTTCTTGGCGCTTTAAGCCGCGGTACCAATACGGCCGCCGTCTTGATTGCTGCAGCTACCTTCGGCATCATGTATTTCCTCTTTGGAAAAGAGACGGGCGAATATGCCAATATGTGGTGGCAGACTTCACTCTCCGTGGTGGTCGGCTTGCTGGCTGGCGTGATCATTGGTAAAGCTACTGAATACTATACCTCACAGAGCTACAAACCCACGCAAAAGGTGGCCGAGAGCTCGAAGACAGGTCCTGCTACGGTCATCATCTCTGGCTTGGGCTTGGGTATGCTTTCTACGGCCATCCCCGTCGTCACCGTGGGCGTGGCCATCGTGTTGGCCTATCTCTGCGCCAATGGCTTCAATATTGAGTTTACTGCCGCTAACCTTTCGAGAGGTCTTTACGGTATCGGTATCGCTGCCGTGGGTATGCTGTCCACCTTGGGCATCACCCTGGCCACCGACGCTTACGGTCCTATTGCCGACAACGCTGGTGGTAACGCCGAGATGAGCGGTTTGGAACCTGAAGTGCGCAAACGTACCGATGCTCTCGACGCCCTCGGCAACACTACTGCTGCCACCGGTAAGGGCTTTGCCATCGGCTCGGCCGCTCTGACGGCTCTCGCCCTGTTGGCTTCATACGTTGAGGAAATCAAGATCGCCTTGATCCGTATCGGTCAAGACCTGCCTAACGGCGTTGAAGCCGCCAAAGCCACTTTGGTTGACTTTATGGAAGCCTACAATGTTAACCTGATGAACCCCGTCGTTCTCGTTGGTGTCTTCATCGGTGCCATGATGGCCTTTGTGTTCTGCGGCATGACGATGAATGCCGTGGGTCGTGCCGCCCAGAAGATGGTGGAGGAAGTCCGCCGTCAGTTCAGCACCATTAAGGGCATCCTTGAGGGCAAGGCTGAACCCGACTACGAGCGCTGCGTGGCCATCTCCACGAAGGGTGCCCAACACGAGATGCTGGTGCCTTCCATCCTCGCCATCCTCGTCCCAATCTTGACGGGTGTCATCCTCGGTGTGCCTGGCGTCCTCGGTCTGTTGATTGGCGGTCTGGCCACAGGCTTCGTGCTGGCTGTGTTTATGGCCAATTCGGGCGGTGCTTGGGACAATGCCAAGAAGTATGTCGAAGAGGGCAACTTCGGTGGCAAGGGTTCTGAAAACCACAAAGCTACCGTCGTTGGCGACACCGTTGGCGACCCGTTCAAGGATACGTCAGGACCTTCGCTGAACATCCTCATCAAGCTGATGAGCATGGTGAGCATTGTGATGGCCGGTTTGACGGTTACCTGCCACCTGCTGTAAGGGCAGAGAGGTCGGTATTATTCCGATAAACAATCCCTCGAGATTTTTTCTTGGGGGATTGTTTTTGTTTTGGTACGGTTTTTGACAAAGAGAAAAATTGTTGGAAAAAGTGGCATAATTGAACAACATACAACAATAATTACTAATTTTGCAACAATTTTAAAATCATAACGAAATGAAGAAAGTGATTTACCTGCTTGGCATCATGCTCCTTATGGCTGGCGTGGCCAAAGCGCAAGACAGCAAGGCCTCCATTGGCCCCGAGATCGAATTTGAGAAAGTCGTCCACGACTACGGCGATGTGCCTTTCAACGGCAATGGCGAATGTGAGTTCCGTTTCACCAATACGGGCAACGAGCCTCTGCTGATTCAGAAGCCCAAGTCGAGCTGCGGCTGCACCATCCCTTCATGGCCTAACGAGCCCATCCTCCCCGGTGAGTCGGATGTCATCAAGGTGACCTATAGGACCAACCGTGCAGGCAATATTAACAAGACCGTGACTGTCACCTCGAACGCGCTCAAGAATTCGACCGTGGTGTTGCGTATCAAAGGCCGCGTGCTTGAACAGGCTGCCGAAGCCATGCCGGAGAAAAAGAATGATTTCGGTAGTGGCTCACCTGTCAACAACCGTTAATGAATTTAATCATGTTATTATCATAAAAGCCGTCTAATGTTTTCGTTAGATGGCTTTTTATACAAAAACAAAACCTTATGCCACAAATTTCCAATAAAGGTATGGAATTGCCGCAGTCGGCAATCCGTAAATTGGTTCCTTTCGCTGATGCCGCCAAAGAACGCGGCATTCATGTGTATCACCTCAACATCGGTCAGCCCGACATCGAGACGCCCAAGGGTGCTTTGAAGGCTTTGTCAGAGACGGCTCTTGAGCTTCCGGCCAGCCACGGTGTGTTGGAGTATAGCCACTCGGCGGGTATTCCTTCCTATCGTCGTGCCTTGTGCAACTACTACCACCGTCACGGCATAGATGTGACACCCAACCAGATTATCGTCACCACAGGTGGCAGCGAGGCCTTGCAAATGGCTTTCACCGTGTGCCTCAATCCTGGCGACGAAATCATCATCCCGGAACCATACTACACCAACTATAACACCTTCGCCAAGCTGTGCGATGCCAAGATCGTCACCATTCCTAGCGATATTAGGACGGGCTTTGCCTTACCGCCCATCGAGGAATTCGAGAAAGTCATCACACCGCGTACTAGGGCTATCATGATCTGCAACCCCAACAACCCCACGGGTTATCTCTACACCCATGAGGAACTGCTTAAGGTGGCTGGTTTGGTCAAGAAGTATGACCTTTATCTCTTCGCCGACGAGGTGTACCGTGAATTCTGCTACGATGGTCACAAGCACTTCAGCGTGATGCAGCTTGAGGGATTGGAACGCAACACCATCCTGTTCGACTCGGTCTCGAAGCGCTATAGCGCTTGCGGCGCCCGTGTGGGTTGCATGGTGACCCGCAACAGTGAGGTCTATGCTATCGCAATGCGTTTGGCTCAGGCCCGTCTGTCGCCACCGAGCTTTGGTCAAATCTTCGCCGAGGCTGCCGTCGAGACTCCGCAGTCCTACTTTGACGGTGTGTATAACGAATACATCGCTCGCCGTAACGTCATCGTCGAGGGTGTCAACAAGATTCCGGGCTGCTTCTGCCCGATGCCTAAAGGCGCATTCTATACGGTGATTGATTTGCCGATTGACGATAGCGACAAGTTCTGCCAGTGGCTGCTCACCGACTTCAGCTACAATGGTGCCACGGTGATGTTGGCTCCCGCCACGGGCTTCTATGCCGATCCCGAGAAGGGACGTCATCAGGCCCGTATCACCTACTGCATCTGCATCGACGACCTGAAGGCCGCCATCAAGTGCCTTGAGGAAGCCTTGAGGGTGTATCCTGGTAGATTGAGAAAGTAATCATCTGATTTTATGTATGGGGCTGCCATAAACATGGTAGCCCCGTTTTTTTTGCCCATCATTGTAAGACTCTCGACAACGCTGCGCGGAATTGCGGCATGGGGCATTGTGTGTCGCGTTCGATGATGAGTGTTTTCAGTCCCGCAAACGGGCTGATTTCTTCCCCAATACTCTTTAGGAAACGACCACTGCCAAAGTAGGCTGGCGCAAAGGCTTCCCAGAAGGCGACGGCAGTCTCCTTGTGCATGTGGAAGTATTCGTGGATATACGGCTCGTCATCATGTGGTCGTAACTCTCACCGTTGAACCCGCCACCGGATAGGACGAAGTCATCTAAAGAAATCTTGATTGCTTCCATCGACAATGGATATTTTATGTCGCAAAGGTAGAAAAAATAGAGGGAAACTGTTGTGATAGCCAAGATTTTGTAATTTTGCTGCGAATAAGAAAAGGAAAAATGAGTGGCAAGACGTTTTCGGGCAGGCTGAGTTGGAGAATCATCGGCATTGTGTCGGCTATCTCCATCATCGCTCAAATAGCGGTGTTTTTTACGTTTAAGTGGTTGCAGGATACCCCTGTGATGCACCTGGTCATGCTAGCCATTGGATTGGCTAGCCTCGCTGCCATTTTTTTTGCCTGTCGAGCCGTCATTAATTACATGACGCGTCCTGTTTCCGAGCTTTCAAAAGCCGTGCTCAAGATGGCCAATGGCAATCTGAAAGCCGTGTTGCCCGAAATCAAGAGCGAAGATGAGATGCGGCGGCTGCACGACAGTTTCCTAACCATGCAAAGTTCGCTCCTTGAATATATCGAAGAACTAAAGACCACTACCGCTGCCAATGAGCGCATCCAGTCGGTCATTGAGTTGGCCCGTAAG
>JAEEGJ010016787.1_pt1 | contig 16711 bp, 11 predicted proteins | sample 8958761 | NCBI WGS metagenome assembly JAEEGJ01 (sample SAMN16246546, study PRJNA631951) | gut metagenome | biome: gut microbiome; feature: rumen; material: RS-attached | host: Bos | place: Iran: Karaj | collected 2018-10 | reverse complement strand
GAGTTCGGAGGAAAATGTTGCAAGTTCGGAGAAAACTATGCGGCGAGGTCTAATGTCTCGTTTCGCAGTTTCTGCTCACTCGCTACTTGTGTTTTAAACTTGATGCACGGTAAAATGGTTGAAAAAGCAAGTGATACTAGCCCGATGAGAATTAATATAGCTTTTTTAGCAAGACGGCACTATAAACACGTGCCAGGAACCTTCGTCTTTCCCTTTTTCAACATAGTGTTTGTCTATAAGACTCTGCACCAGTTTTTTGACAGAGGTTGGCTGCAAACCGAGTTTACGTTGTATGTCGGCTAGCGTCAGCACGGGCTCGCTTTGCATCATGTTCAAGATTTTTCCATAGTTCGGCGTACGGAATTCGATACATTCGCCATCGTACCACCAGAGATTTTCTCCGCGCTTGGTAACGAATAAAACATCCGCATAGACTTCTTGAGCGACGGTGCTGCGGAAGTACCGAAGGAAAGGGCTGATGGATTGAATTGATGCTTTTGCTCCGTCACTTGGAGCTGTTCCCACAGCCAAATCTGTTGAGTGCAGGGCTTCTAGGTATTCCGTTTTTTTGCGACTCCGAATGACAATCATCGGAATATCGTGCTTTGCCAAGATGTAGTTCACCAGCAATCGTGCAATACGTCCGTTTCCGTCTTCGAACGGATGGATTCGAATATAGCGGTAATGGAACAGCGCCGCCAATTCTATAGGCGAGAGTGTTCCCTCTTTTTCAGCCTCGTTGTACCAGTCGACAAGATCGGTCATCAGGGCGGGAGTCTCTTCTGGCGATGCGTATTCGAACCTGTCGCCGTAGCGGGTGATGACGCTGTTCGGGCGTGTCTTGTATTGTCCGGCGTGAACAGTGTATCCAATTTGCATCCCGTCGGGCAGGGTGCGGTGCACAGAATAATCCTCGCGCAAAAGAGTTCGGTGCAGACCTCGAATAAAGTTTTGAGTGAGCGGAGATTCCTTGATGCGGGATTCCGCTTCCATCATCTTGAGAGATACTTCACTTGCGACCATCTCCTGCACGCTTCTTACGTTCGCTTCGCCAATGACCTTTCCGAAGAGCAGAAGAATTTCGGTCTGCCCGTAGGTGAGCGTGTTGCCCTCGATATGGTTGCTGTTGTAGTTGAAATCCACCGAAAAACGGCGGGCAAGCCTGGCCTTGTCGTCATCGGAAATTGGCTGGATTTTACGCCATGCTTCGAGGGCCTTGTCTAGAGTCAGGTATCTCATATTCATAAATATAACCAAAATGTTGTCAAAAAGGTAGTGCAATATAGTCCTTTTTAATGACATTTTGCAAAATATAGCCTAAAAAGCCCTTCTTCACCCTCCACAGAACATCAAAGACGCCAAAATCCCCACGAAAATCAGGAACGGCAGAATCTTCAACAGCAAGGTGATGGCACAGGCGTCCCCTGCGTCGCCAACCCCGAAATGTTAGAAAATACAATCAAGAATCTCTTTGCATGCTTCAATCGTTGCTTCAAATGGAACATCTTTTGCAAACGAAGTTTTTTTCGCATAGTTCTTCCATCGAGTTTGAAGAATGTCGCTCTTTGAAATTTCATCTAGAATCGAAAGAGATTCTTCTTTTTCGAAGGGAGTCTTGCGATACTGGCAAGTTGCTTCAAAAGATTTCCTCAAGTCAGGAATGTTGATGTTGATCCATTGCGATTGCTTAATAATATAAATGTCGTAATAATCTTTGCAGCGGCTATTGAGCAATCCTCGGAAAAGAATGGTTTGAAGTTTTTCAGCAACAACCGTTTCTAGGTTGTAGGCTCGGAACGCAATGGTTTCATGGCTGATGAGGCTTTGGTAAGAGTATTCGATATCTTTTGGTGTAATTGGATCGCCCGTGGCAACATCGACATGGAAACTTTGTCTGACGTTCTCTAGGTGTCCTGTCAAAAGGATGGAAAAACCGCCGTAGGCGTCTTCATCACGTATTGGAGAAATGTCGGCTATTTCAAAGGTTATAGAATCGTCCGCATCTGTCTCGATGATGTCAGAGAAAATTTCCCTCAATCTATTCTCGTCCATAGTTTCCCTTCTCAAAAGGAAATCAATGTCGGCGGTGTAGCGGTTCTTTACGCCGAGCAATGTAGCGAGATAGAAACCGCCCTTGAAAACGAATTTGTCTGCGTGTATTGACTTTGCGAGTCTTGAAATGAAAGCGTCGAAAAAGAACGATACCAGCAGGACGTTGGCGTGGACGTCCATTTCTTTGGAAAGATTGTTGATTCTTGCTTGCAGGGAGTCCTTGCTAATCTTCATTCAGCACCACCGTCATAAGTTCCGCCACCTTACTTTCTATTTTCAAAGCCTGTGCATAGCGGAGAAGATTGCGGGTATTCTTGTCTTTTGATTTTGCGTAAAGCCTGAGCGCCTTGCCGTAAATTTCGGCATCGATCTTTCGACTGTTCTTGATGATGTCGCAAATCGTTCGTTCCATATCGTAGCATTCTACCAGATGCCCAAGAGAAGTTTTGATTTCGTGGACTCCTAGCTTATATGTTTCATCGTGTGAATCCGTGTGGATTGCGACGGAAGGGTTCGGAGAAAATGGCCTATAATTCTTGGGCCCGGTTACCTCGAAATAATCGAGTAGGCGGTCTGTTAGCCCATGCAAGAATAGTGCGGAAACGTGTGAAAAGATGAATCTGGGATACTTGTATTGAAAAACAAGGTAATCGTCCCTGATCCATTGCTCTTGGGCATAAAAACCCTTATCTATCTTGATAAGACCCTGCCTTCGCACAAAATCAGTCAAGAACCATGAAGGAATCTTGTGGCTGTCGACTTGCTTTCGCGTGATGTAGCCGCTGTTCGCGTTCAGCATTTTTTCCAGTTTTTTTTCATTTGTTTCTTGCATTTTAAACTAAATATATAATAAAATGGTTGAAAATGCAAGTTTTTGATCTTTTTACCCGCCACAGAACATTAAAGACGTGAAAATCCCCACGAAAATCAGGAACGGCAGCACTTTCAGCAGCAAGGTAATGGCGCAGGCGTCCCCTGCGTCGCCAGCCCCGAAAAGAGCCAATATGCATAGCACGATAAGGAAGGTTACCAGCATAGAACCTCGCCCTTACAAATATACATACCACAAATGTCAGATTATGACAAACGGCTGTTTTGACGCATTTGGGGCGATTTTTGAATATTGAGGGGGAGGGATCCCCCTGGCTTCAGCCGAATGTCATCCCCGCGAAGGCGGGGATCTCCCTTCGTCTTCCGCGCACCCCCACTGCGGGGCTCAGACGCCGCCCCGCAACGCCAGGCTTTTATGACTCACATATGAAGCGAAAAGTCACAATATTTGCAATTACCAACAAGAGGTAATTAGCATGGTTTATGCATACATTCGTGTGAGTACGGACAAGCAAGACGGAGCAAATCAAAAAATCGGTATTGAATCTCTGTGCAGAAAGAAGAATCTACATATTGATAGATATGTTGACGATGAGGGTGTGTCAGGCACAAAGGAACCCGGTAAACGGAAACTCGGAGATCTTTTAAGAGAACTCAAAGAAGGGGATGTGATTATTGCTAGCGAGATAAGTCGTCTAGGACGTAATCTTTTTATGATTATGCGAATCCTTGAAGAGTGCATGAACAAGGGAGTGAAACTCTATACGGTGAAGGACGGCTATGAACTTGGAGACAATATTGCAAGCAAGGTGCTAGCTTTTGCTTTTGGACTGAGCGCAGAGATCGAACGAAATCTTATCAGTCAGAGAACCAAAGAAGCTTTAGCGAGAAAAAAAGCGGAAGGAGTTGTGCTAGGACGCCCTATAGGTAAACGGAGTGCAAAAGTAAAACTTACGGGCCGTGAAAAAGAGATAAAAGTACTATTAATGGCAAAAATTCCGAAAATACAAATTGCTCGAAAAATGGATGTTGACAGGAATACTCTCTACAAATTTTTAAAGGACAATAGAATGATGTAAAACGAGCGATTATATTCAGCAAAATGGATGTGAAACAAATTTTGCCGGATGCAAAAATTGGGTTGTATTAAATCCGATAGAGCAAAGCATCAAAACAAAGATCGAAAAGGTTGGGACTCCATTAAAAAATTGGAACATCTCCATTTATCGAGGGATACTCACTGGTTGTAATGACGCATTTATCATTGATGAACAAAAGCGAAACGAAATTCTCGAATGCTGTAAAACTGAGGATGAAAAAAAACGTACTGCGGAACTAATTCGACCGATTCTTAGAGGCAGAGATATAAAGAGATATGGTTATGATTGGGCAAATTTATATTTGATTGCAACATTCCCTTCTCGTCATTACGATATTGAAGATTTTCCTGCCATAAAAGAGTACCTTTTGTCTTTTGGCATGGAACGACTTGAACAAACAGGAAAAAAATACAAAATAAAGGGTGATGATGTTCATGCTCGAAAAAAGACAAACAACAAATGGTTCGAAACGCAAGATAGCATAAGTTATTGGGAGGATTTTTCTAGGCAAAAGATTTTGTGGGCAGAAACAATGAGAATTAGGAAAGATAATAAAGAGCGATTTCCTCGATTCTCGTTTACCTCAAAAAAATTTGTTACCGATAAAACTTGTTTCATTGCGGTTGGGACTGACTTAAAATATTTAATAGGTTGCCTAAACTCGAAGATTTCAAGATATCAATTAAGCCAACTTGTTTCAATGATGGATAACGGCGGCTATCTAATGCAAAAAATATATATTGAACAGGTAAAGATTCCTCCTGCATCAGAAAATTTAAAAAAGAAAATTTCAGATCTTGTAGAATCACTAATTTCTTCAAAAGAATCAGATGAACGGACTCGTATTGAAGATACGATAGATGAAACGATATTTAGAGCGTATTCTATTTCGGATAGAGAAATAGAATACCTCGATATGCTGTTGTCTAAGCCCTTAGAAGGTCGGTAATTCTAGTCCAAGAGCGTAGAAATATAAGCCATTTCTCTTTCATTTAAACCGTAAAGTTTGAAAACTTTGCAGTCAATTTTTTGTTCGGCAGACTGATCTCCCATAAAAATTTTATCAAGAAGTTTCTCTATTTCATCCTTTACATCTTTTGATGGTTTCGGAATCATAATAGGTTCTACGGCTTGAACACTAATTAGCAAATCACCTGTTCCCGTTTTTGGAGAATCTTGTAATAAGTATTTTCCCATTTTCGAATTCAATACTGCCACCAAAAATTTAATGTTTTCTCCAGTTGCAAAACATGTGCTATCTAAAGCAAGACATTTTTTTTCATCATATGAAAATCTAAGAATTGACCCGACTCTTTTCCATACGATTTTCTGCTTAGAAAAATCCTCCATATAAGCGCAGTTTCTTAAATTGTAGGGCGTGTGTCCTTTGTCAGATCTGTCTTTGATGTCGTCCCAGAATTCATCAAGATGTTTTTTTACTGCGGGGTATTCTTTAATATCTATGGGAGGAATTTTTTTGTTGCTATTATCAGTATATCCGTTATGGGTGGTTATTAGATAAAGATTGGCAAAGTCATATCCATATCGTTTAATATCGCGTCCGCGTAAAATCGGTCGTATAAGTTCATCAGTTCTTTTGCGTTCTTCCGTCGTTGCACAATTATTTAGAATCTCTTTACGTTTGTCGGCACTGATAATAAAAGCGTCGTTAAACCCAGTCTTAATTCCATAGTTAATTTGGACATCCCATTTTTTTAGTGGAATTCCTACAGCTTCGATTTTTGCTTTTATACTTTGCTCAATAGGAGAAAGTATAACCCACGAGTCAGATGTTTTGAAACAACAGGGGCAACCATTTTGCTGAATATAATCGCTCAAATTTTCTCTACAGCTTTTGTCCTTAGCTACACATGCAAAGGTCTTGTTCTTGTTTTTCCCTTTTTCGAGTAAGAGAATATTCGTGTCAACGGTCGCGCTTTCAAAAATCTTTACGCCAGCAAAATCTATAAGGAGTAATGGATTCGTTTCTTTGCTAAAGTAGTCCCTCGTCTTTTCGCCATAGCCGGCTCGCATCCATTTGTTACTAGTAATAAAACAAAGATGTCCAGCATTTTTTAAGAGTTGCACACCTCGTTCATAAAAAAGACTATAGATATCACCAGTGGAAGCAAAAGTTTTATAGCCGCAATTCTGATACAGCTTGCCGAGTTTTCCGCCATCCTTTTGCAACTGTATATACGGTGGATTTCCAATTACAATATCGAAACCTGTATTTACGCCAAACATCCATTCTGGATCAAAAAAGGGACTGGAGGCATTTTGATCATAAGGGTTCCATTCTGCCATCAGCTTCGCTTCTTTTGGTGAATAACCGCTATCATTCTGGAGGTGCCCTGCAAGTTTCTTTCTTAATTTTTCATCTTCTATCCGAAGGGTCTTTTTCTCTGTTACATTTTTTGCAGAAAAATGCTTGTGACGAACAACTTGCAACTCGTTTTCAATATTTGCAATGTCGCTGCCAAACAAATCGTTATCGCGATTTTTTTCCAATGCAATCAAACTATTTGCGCAAACAAATTTTGTTTCCAAATTCGGAAGGGGATTTATGCCAAAATTGGTTTTTCTCAAGTCCTTTTTGCATTCGCAAATGAGGGATATAAAGAATCTCAGTTTGCATATTTGCACCGCTATTTGTTGGATGTCAGAACCATATATGCAATTTTCGATAAGATTCAACTTTAGAGTGTATGTGTCCGTTTGTTCTTCACTTACCTTCTTTGACAAATCAACAATTCGATTCAATAGCCCCATAGGGAAAGCTCCTGAACCGCAAGCTGGATCCAGAATTTTTACTGTGCGTAATTTTTCGTATATTGACTGTTTCTCTTTTTTTGCCAGTCCGTCTGCGTTTCCTGTTTTTACAAAAACTCTTGCATCTTCACCCAAGTAAGAAATCAGGCTTTCGTCCACCATATAGTTCACAATTTCTCTGGGCGTATAGAAACTGCCGGAATCCTTGCGGGCGCTTTCCTGTGTTTCTGGGTTATATGCGCCAAGAAGGTTCTCGAAAACTTTTCCCAATAGTTCCGGATCAAGGCTTACATCAACATCATAGGGTGTGTTTTCCTCGACTGTGAAATTGTATTCGTTGAATATGCTGAAAAGTCCTTTTTCGGGATCAAAGAACAGAATGTTGGGGACGAAAGCTCGCCATTTCGGTTTGCCGTTTGAGAAAGTCGCCGGATTTCGACTGAAGCCATCTTCATTGTAGGCGGCTTCCACTCCGTCTAATGTCCTAGTTTTGTCTAAACACTCAAAAAGACCTCCGTTTAGGAAAGGAATCTGTGAGAACAACTTGATTATTTCTGGTTTTGGGATAGAGAACATTTCTTCGTAGCGATACAAGGTCTTTACGTCGCGGGTTCCCTGTGCTGTGGCAAAACCACGCTTATTGCCGTTTTCATCTTCAACAGCCCTATTTAGTGTTGCAAAAAAGAGATTTTGTAAAATCGCATTATAGTAGTCGCCGTTATTCTTGCTTTGGGGATTAAAATTCTTGAGAATTCCCATAAGCGTACTTTCTTCGAACAATTTTTCTGGGACAAGATTTTTTTGCTTTATGAACCACACGAAAATGATTCGCGTTATAAGACGTATAATTTTAGTCTCAAGACCTTCACGGTCATCTTCTGGAATATTTGTATTGTTTGGGAATGTGACCCCAGTTTTTTCATCGGTTGCCCATGTGTACCAATCAAAAAGTTTGTTATAGAATTCTTTGGTTACTACTTCAACTGCAAACCTGCTCTGCAAGTCCTCTACATTTTTAACAGATCCCTTGCCAATGAGCATGCTTTCAGGGGTATGTTTTTTGCACTCTGGACCTAAAATAAAGGAGTAGCGGCGTGGATTGGAAAATTCTCTTTTTACCTTCCCATTTTCAAGCTTTGTCCCATAAAAAATTAGGGAAAATCGCCATGATTTTGAAGTTTCTGTATAGAAGGCTGCCAATGCCATTGATGCGTTCCCATTCTTCTTCATAATTTGGGCGGCATCATGCGTAAGACTGACTCTTGGATCGTTCGGACTCTCATGTATAAATTCAAAAACATCCAAATCGAGCGAAGCGACATGGCCCAAATTAACAACATTCGTTATTCGCTGAATACCTGTTTCTGTGTAAATTTTAGATTCTTCTGGCTCGTAATCATCCGGCAAGAAGTCGGAAAGGAAATCAATGAATGCTTCGCGTTTGTATGCTCTTGTTATAAAATCTGTATTCATGGTTTTCCTAATTTAAGATTTTTTGTTTTCAATATTTAAGAATTCTTCAGAAAGAAGAATCATTTCGACCTCTTTTCCGACTTTGCCGTTTTTTTCCAGCAAAGATTCAAGATAAGTATCAGGGACAATCAATCGCAATTGGACCACGGCCTCTAAAGAGTCTGGCTTGATTTTTTCCTTTATTTCCTTTATGTAATATAAAGGAAGGCTATCAAGACTTACAACATTTTGCAATGCATCAATATAGGCTTTGTCATTTTCATTTTGTGATTGTTTTTTTATGAAATTTAAAATGCCCACAACGTCTTGAACACTTTTACTTTTTTGTGCGCTTTTGTGAATTATTCCGCTTTCCGATTTTGCATTTTCATACAATGCATAAAAATCATCGGAGACTGGGAATGCCTCCTCGTCTATGCAGGCTTTAAAATATGGAAGAGCGTGGCTTGCTGGCAGTAATCGAGTTGTTCCTGAGTGGTCTGCAAAAACAAAACGGTAAGAATCACCTTTTTTTGAAAACAGCAGCACGCCTTTTGACGTCAATCCGGCAAAAAGATCTCCTTCAAGAATTTGGAAATCCTTCGTATTTCTTTCGCTTCTACGAATCCTGCATCTATAAGGAATTTCCCTTGCTTTTTCTTTTATTGTCTCAGGAACAGCATCTAGTTCATTTCTATAGGGGACGTCCCAAGATTCAGTATTTTCATCATTTTCTGCCCGAACAAACTGTTTTCCAAGATATCCTTCGATAGTTTCATCGTCTCTGAGAATTTGTGTGTCGCTACCTAAAATCGCTTCAAACAGTTTCATTTTGAATGTGCTGATTTCTGCCGTTCGGCTAACCTCTTCGCCGATTGCCGATGGGAAAAAGTTGTAAATGAAAAGTTCGTCAAAGACTTTTTTATTGATACGGTTAATTCTTCCGACACGCTGAATTACTCGGGTCGGGTTATAAGGAATGTCATAATTATATATTGTACCTGCTCGGTGAAGGTTTATACCTTCAGAGATGGCATCGGTCGCAACAAGGACGTCGTAATTATCCTGTTTAAAGTTTTCTACACATCCTGCATCAAAGTTCTTGCGCAGTTCATCTCTCCGGTTTTTTCCGCCATTACGAGAAGTGTAAAGAAAAGCCCGAACCTTGCAATCATTTAATTTTTTAGAAAGATATTCCGCAGTATCCGAATACTCGGTAAAGATGACTAATTTTCTATTTTTTTCTTTTGCAAGCGATACTCTTATTTGCTTCAATGTTTCGTCAAATTTGGGATCGGTATCAATTTTCCCCCAGTCGGCAAGGAACTGCTTGAAGAGGGCAATATCAGAATCTAAATCTTTAGAATAATCTTCTGTTAAATCATCTGCCGAAATGAAAATAAAACCTTTGTCTGGATGCTTCTCGTCATTTCTTATCAGAATTTCAGAATCAAAGAGGTTAAGATCGTCTGGACTTCCGTCACCATGGACTAAATTTTCAATATCATCATAATCTGGAAGTTTCCCCTTATAAAATAGTGGAATCCTTTGAGAATTTACCAAATAGGATTTAATATTTTCCATGGATTCTAACATATTTTTGACAGTACTTTTGAAACTTTCCTTGCAACTCTCAAATCGTCTAACAAAAAGTTGACGCATGAATGTTGCCATGTTTCGCTGGCCCAAGCGGAATGTGTCTACATCGAAAAATTTTGAATATTTTTTTTCGCAACCCTCTTTTATGTATGTGAGGGGTTTGTATCTTGTTGCATTATATCTTGTCATTATTTTGTCGAGAGTTTCCTTATAAATCTCCGACAAGTCACCAAGTTCATATTCTATGGATTTTGGCGGATTTACTTTAGCAAATTGAATATGTTGCGACTTAAGATCTTTCTTGTATCTTTGAATTTTTTCAAGGTCTATTCTTGTTCTGCGTATAACAACCGGATCAAGAAGATTGCGAATTTCTGTCGCAAGTGAGTTTGCGTTCTCGCTAAATTCTTTTTCATTAATTTTCTTATTTTTATGCTTCTTTTTCAGTTCTTCATATTCTTTAACCAAAGCATGCATTTGAGCGCCCAGGTCTTCTACCGAATGAATGGTAGAATTTGTCGCAATCTGGAAAAGCTTTATCAAGGAAAAGATATCTGCGGGCTGATTATTGAATGGGGTTGCAGAAAGAAGTATAACCTTGTTATTTGCGCACAGACGACTTAGATATCCATAATTTGCAGTTTTTTCATTCCTATAACGATGAGCTTCGTCTATAATAATTAGCTGATTAGGAATTCCCTCATTCTCTTTTGCTGCTTCTTCCAGTTTTCCTGGTGTATAGATTCTAACACCTCGTAATCCAAAATCAGAGGCGTAGTCGCTCCAGGAATTTTTTAGATGAGGTGGACAAACAATAATGGTATTCAGGTTCAGGTTGGCCGCAATTGTTGACGCAATAACACTTTTCCCAAGACCAACCACGTCTGCAACGATACAGCCGGAGTGTTTGCGGATCTTGTAAAGCCCGTCTCTGATGGCATCTGTTTGGTACGAAACATCAAAAAACTGATTTAGACGATCTTTTGTGATTTCTCTGGGCGTTCTTATTACATCGGTGTTCTCTTTAAAATACTCGTCTAGTACGCGGATATACATTAAATAAGGAGTCGGCAAATACTCAAACCACGTATGTTCTTCTAATTTTTTTAAAAATTCTTCTGCCGAGTTTTTATCAACAAGTGTAATAGAATCTTTCCATAAATCATCAAAAATTTTTTTTCCGTCTTCATAATCAGCCGGATCCTGTAGATATAAATTTATCTCGTTTCGGCCTTTTAGACCTTGATAAGAAAAGTTAGATGATCCAACAATAATCTTCCCTTTTTCTAGCCCTTTTACAGAATTCTTTTCATCGAAATTGAAAACATACATTTTGGCGTGGTTAGGGTCTTTTGTTTTCCGAATTTCTAAGGAACCGTTTAGGAGTTTCTCTTTGAATAATTTAAAGGATTTGGTATTTTCTTTGCTGTCAAAGGAGTCTGTTTTGTTTATGCATTCTTCGACAGTCTCTAAAAAGCGATTTTTGATTGTTGCTTTGGATTCCTTCTCTCTTTGTCGTGAAAATTCCTCAAATTCACGAATACAGTTCTTGGCGTTGACATCAGCATCCAGTCCAACCAAGATTCGTAGTCTTTTTTCTTTAATGGATTCGGAAAGCAGGGTATAACCGCTAAAGAAAAAGTAGCCGACGAGAAAATCAAGAGATTCTGATTTCTCTGTCACATCTTTTATCGTTTCTTCAACAGAAAGACTGTGTTCTTTATTGGTAATGAATCTGGACAATTGGAAACTCCTTAAATCTAAATGGAATATAACTATTGTCTTATAGTTGTATCGTTTAGAAGTCGAAAAAAAACTTAATTCTAAGATAAATCTACAATCATGTCCCTTAATTCATATTTTCCGTGCAATAGTTCTGTTAAAATGCAGGTTGTTCTTAAACCATAAAAGATTCTTCCATCTTCACTTTGATTTGTTATTATTCCGATGAGTTCTCCCTTTATATTAAAGATTCCCCCTCCACTCATCCCATGGGGGTCCGGAAATTGTATTGATGCGCCAGAATCTCTGTCTATAGTATTTTTCTTGTCATAATGTACTGCTATGCATATAGACTTATCTATTGAATAATTGATGTATTCGGAATCAGATAGTTCTAGAGCCGAATATGAATACGGTCGATTCTGGACCAATGTTTTTTTTGTTTTGTTTCTGGAAATGGGAAATCCGGCAAAAATACAAATTCCCATTGGTGAACCGATGGATGATTCTTCGTATCCTGCTTCTTTTAATGAATGGTAAAATTTTTCATCAGAAATGACAAACGCCCAATCTCCTATATCGGATGAGTATCTTTTTCCTTCAAGGAGGGAATAGAACGGGGTTTGTTCGTATGATTCCTTTGTCGGAATGCAAATGTTTTTTTCTTTAAAAACATGCTCTGCTGATAGCAAACCTACTCTGTTTTTTGCAAAACGTAAAATCACCGCCGAACCAACGCTTTCTATTCGTTCCCCATTTCTTTGCAGTAAATGACATACTTTGTTTTTTATCAATTCCACTGTTTAGCCTATTCTGAAGATACAACATATTGTTCTATTTTATAGTAGAAAAATATTTATGCGTTAGGGATTGTGACCCCTTGGGGCCGAGACCTTGGGCTCGGTTTTATGAGGTTGGGCGGGAACGGAGTTATACAAGACTTGGAACTTTAGTTCTTAGTCGTTGTTATCCACTTTGTGGAGAACCGGGCAACCCATAAAATATAGCCCGACCCACGCCAGTGGGCGGACAACACTTAACAACTTGTTGTTTAGTGCGCATGGCCACTAAGGTGGGGAACGCCCAAATGCAAGGTGGCCCCGAATAGGGCTAGGATACCTAAATTTTACGGGCGTGATTCTCGAAAAACTTATATATTTATTTTAAACGCGAAAAAAGGAAGTGTCGCAATGAAAAGAATCGTTCCTTTGGCTTTGCTGGGTGCCGTGCTCCTGCTTTTGGCGTGTGCCCATAGCTACAAGTACAAGAATGAGGCTGCATTCAAGGGCAAGACCGGTGTTGTCGGCATATTCCGGCAGGCTGCGTTCTACTGCAGCGAGGCTAACCCGCACTATGCGAAGATTGGCGATTCTACGATTGTCGTGAAGCCCACGTGGAGCGAAGAACAGGATAACTTCTTCTTTGCGGAACTCAAGTCCGGCCCCGCGACACTCTACAGTTACAGCTACAACTGTGGCGAGAACGAGAACAAGTTCGTGCTCGATACCACATCTGAGAACAAGGGTGCCTCGGGCATCGTGATTCCTGAAAGCGGCCTCTGCAAGATTGTGATTTCGTTCGTGCAGGGCGACAGGTTGTTCGACCATAACGACGTCCTTATCGAGGAGGAATTCAAGAAGGCGGAAATTGCGCTTGACCCGTCGAAGATTCCCTACTGCGAGGTGCTGAAGACTGACGGCTCGAAGATGAGTTTTGCTAACCGCGATTCCCTGATTCAGGAGCAGTACAAGGCTGCGGTCGAGGCGGCGAAGAACGGTTCCTGTGAAGACATCCGCCCGCTTGTCTCGCTGGATTCTAATTCGGACAAAGTTACGTGGAACGCCGAGAAGGACAAGGCCTTGATGATTGCAGCGCATTCTACTCCGAACCTGTTCGATAACGGTGCCGCATATACGGTCCCGAGCGACATGCGCGTATTCTCGGATAAGGAATTCCTGGAATGGTTCAAGATGAACAGCAAGGGTGTGCGCAACTGGCCGCTTCGCCTGCGTCAGCTGCTCGGGCTCCCGCGCGAAGCGAACATCACGCATTTCACCACGTTCTGGGTATCCCCGAAGGACATGGTCCGCCCGGCGTATATCCCGGATGTTACGAGTTCCGAGATGACCTGCCGCTTTAACGAGGAAGACGATTCCCAGCTGGATAGCCTCGGGATGTGGCTGCGCAACTGGTTCGATAACGCCTGGAACGCAAACTACAAGTCCGAGGGCGGCTACGCATGGACGCGCCTGGGCTACACGTATGACTGGGGCTCCAGCGGTGACAAGTACGGGCTTTCGGAATTCCTGGTACGCGAGGAATCGCAGGTGACTATCCAGACGACGAAGGACCTCAAGGCCTTCGTGCGGTGGATGGGCGACCGCAGGTAATCTGATCTACACGTGATTGATTGTAACCCGCCACAACTGCTGGCGGGCTTCTTTGTACTTGCGCTCGAATGCGGTGATGGGGTGCTCCGGCTCGAACGCTTCGCAGGCGATTGTACGGTCGGGTGTCGCGACCTGCGTGGCAACACGCGCAGCCTCCGCGAATTCCCTCGCATATATTTCCCAGTTGGTGCGCAGTTCAATTACGTCCCCGAGTTGCAGGAGTGTCGGAAAAATCGGGTGCAGGTGAAAACGCCTTGTGGCTTCGCTCTGCTTGGGCCAGGGGTTCGGGTAGTACAGCGCGTGGTAGGGAATGTGCCACATGCCTGCCTTGACCTTCTCGAGGGCGAGTCGCCAGAAGTCGAGCAGTTCCGCGCGTACAAGGAACACGTTTTGCGGGGCGGCGCCGTTTAATCCCTTGTTTAATTCTGCGCCATTCTTCGCGAGGCGCGCCACCGACTTGTCGATGCCGATGACGGGAATGCCCGGGTGGGCGAGTGCGATATTGAATGTGCTTTCGCCCGTACCGCAACCCGAATCAAGAATTACTTTATATGTAGCGCGACTCGTGCGACCCGCAACTTCGTCGCGACCGGTATCCTTGAAAAAACCTTCAACAAACTTTTCCGCTTCTGCAAACGCTATGCGCGTATGGTCCGCAATAGGGCGCAGGTATTCGGTCGATGCGTATTTGCGCACGACCTCTTCGAGTTTGTCGTATATATCGGTTTGGTTTGTGGTGACTGCGCGAGCCCCGGACATTACCGCTTCCAGATGCTCAGGCGCTTGCCGCCGGTAAGCTCGATGTCGTCGAGCCAGAAGTTGACGGTCTTTTCTTCGTTGTTTGGCTTGAAACTCCACACCAGCTGGTTCACGCAGGTGTAGGAGAAATGCGGATCCAGGATATCGGCCAGCGGTATGGAAATGCGCTCCCATTTATCGCTGAGAGTGAATTCGGACTGTGCGATAATTTGGCCGCCTTGCTTCTGCGTTTCGTCAATGACGCCGAAGACGATGGCTCCTACGCCCTTTGCCCTGAAGGCAACCGTATCGACGGAGGAAATGTCGTTGCACAGGGCCTTGTCGCTCTTGCCGAGCTCGATGCCGACGGTGGCCCACGGCCAGATAGTCTCGCCGGTGGAATCCTTGACTGCATCACCGAAAGTTGCTGCCACGTGAGCCACGATGTTGCCGTCTTCGCTTTCGAGGCTGAACCTGTGGCTGTAGCCGTTGTCGGTGAATTCGGGCGTTACCGTTTCTTCGCTGTAGTCGAAGTACCACCAGCCGCCATCGTACGTATGTGCCGGCATAAAGCGGTTCTGGTAGTTGGAATCCTGGAAGTCGTCGAGCAACAGTGCGCGGCTCTCTTCGGCGAATGTGCTCGCGGTGGAACTTTCACCCGCAACAACCTTCATGTAGGTGCTGCTGGTGTCCGCGCCTTCCTTGCCCGGGATAAACACGAGGCTCAAGGGGCCTGCCGGGAGCGAGTCCATGGAGAACTTGCCGTCCTTTACCTTGGCGGAATGCGCCATGCCGCGGACCTTCACCATGCCTTCGGCGCCTTCGCCTACGGAACCCTCGATGAAGACGGTCTCTTCGAGAACTTCCTTGCCCAGGTCGACATCGGAACCTTCGACAGAGACCTCCTTCTGGAGGGCCTTGCCGTCGAGCCTTGCTTCAAGAGTGTACGTACCTTCGGCGACGTTCTCGAAAAGAATCTTGCCGTTGGAATCCGCTTCGGTAAATTCATTGTCGGCTGCGTCAAGGCTTTCGCTCTCGCTGAGTTTTACCCTTGCGAATGCTGCCGGTTGACCTGCGGCCATGATCTGTGCAGTGATGGCGTTGCCCGCTTCGGTGCCGCTCGGGCCTCCGCCTGCGGTTTTGTCATTGCTGGAACATGCCGAAAGGGCCGCCGCTGTAGAAAGCGCGACCAGGCCCAGACCGAATGTAGAAATGTTCCGCTGCACCTTTGAAAGATACATTTTTTTGAAATTTCCGAGCATCGCCTAGCCCTCCTTTGGTGGGTTAGGTGCGTCGCCATCTGCCGTAGCGGGGTCTTCCACCCTGTCGGAGAGCGGGAACATCGCGATATTCAGGGCGTAAACGCGGTCGGCGCGCTCGCTCTTGCGGGCAAACTGCAGAAGGCCCCTGCGGAATTCCTCGATGCGGTGCTTGATTTCGGGCAGGTCTTCCTCTGCCGCAGTGAACACCACGCTCGAAATGTCGCGTTCCTCGGGTTTGTGGCGGTCGATGGATTCCTGGGCAAGTTCAATCGTGTGCCTGTGGAAGTCGCGGACCGCGCGGCTCTTGACCTCGCCGCCGGTAGAAAGAATCTGGTCGGTAATGTTCCAGCCGCCGTTACCGTCCGGTGCGACAAGCCCGAGTTTCTTCAAAATCTCGAGTGCGCTGCGTGCCTCGTCGTGCGAGATGGGCGGGTTCAGGTGGCTTGCAAGTTCCGGAATGTCGCTCGTGTCCTTTGTGATGCCGATGAGCGCGCGGAGTGCCGCACAGCTCCAGCTCCCAAAGTAGGCGAGTTCGGGCTCGGTGAGCACGCGCGTTTCCATCTCGCGCAGTTCCATTAGTTTGTAGTAAAGTTCGCTGAGCGCCTGCTTCGCCTTAGTCTTGTTGAAGCGGTAGAGCGTCTTGAAGTACTCCGCCCTGCGGTCGTCGAGTTTGCAGAGGCGAATGAATACCGGGAGCGAGTCCTCGTTCAGGTGCCCGCCCTTCTGGAATACGCGCACGAGCCAGGCCGGGTCCACGCCGGTCTTCTGGCTCAGGTAGCGATAGCTGGTGAAC
>JAEEGJ010016785.1_pt1 | contig 16713 bp, 23 predicted proteins | sample 8958761 | NCBI WGS metagenome assembly JAEEGJ01 (sample SAMN16246546, study PRJNA631951) | gut metagenome | biome: gut microbiome; feature: rumen; material: RS-attached | host: Bos | place: Iran: Karaj | collected 2018-10 | reverse complement strand
AGGTCGGCACGGTTTATGTCGTCATCGCGAAACGTCATATTCTCTACAACGTCGCCGAACAGGAAGGATTCCTTGGACTCGGCGGTGCGGGGGTCGGGCATTCCCTGTTGCAATGTAGACCCGCAGAAAGTCGGGTCATTTTTCATTACCGACGACGGGTCTATGATGTCGGTAGTATCTGCGTTGACTTTGTCGTTTGGCTTGGTGTCTTCGCTCATGTGGTTTCCTCGTCGTTGATTGCTTCTTCCAGTTCTCGGCGCTCGTACTTGGATAGCGCCCTTTCCTTGTTGGAACGTATTTCGTGCCGGTAGGCCGCCCTGCTGTTGTCGGCCGGGCCCGGTACGGAACAGGTTTCCCTGATCGCGCTGTGCAGGTCGTCGGTGTCCGCCCCGTACTTCCTCAGGACGTCGGCTCCTGCGCCGTGATTGACCTTGTCGTATTCCATCAGCATACGGCGCAACTTCTTGTCGCGCCTGTCCTTATACGTCCGTTTCATTCTTGTCCTTCGCCGTGAGCTCTTTTACTGCGGGGATGAAGAACTGATGCACCATGTAGGTATAGTCGGCCATCTGGTCGGGGGAGAGGTCCGGATTGTCCAGATATACGGAACCGTGGCGGTATCTTACCGTCCACGATCCGTTCGGTGAACTCAGGCGTCCACAGATGGAATTCGTACCTTCGCGAAGGTCTTGCACGATGACCTTGAACGTGCCGTTGTTTATCTTGACCTCGGACTTGCAGTAGAGGTGGAGGGCGCGGACGTGTTTCACGATGAGCGGCAGGAGCTGGCCAAACGTCTCGGTGTCACGGAACCAGTATTTCTTTAATTTCGGCCCATACAGCTGGATGGTCATTCCGCTGTTGTTCTCGAGGTCACCTGCGGCCTCAATGAACAAGCGTTCCGAATCCTTGTAGATGTACGACAGTTCATTTGATGTGTTGTTTTTTACAGAATACGCGTCCGTAGGAAGTTCGGCGGCCTTCATTATTGCTTGTATAGCGTCGTCCCTGGTAAACATAGCGCTGATATCCATATAGATCTCCTTTGTGCCGAAATATAGCATATGTAACGGCGAATAGCTATATTTGATGTCGAAATGAAGTTCCGAGACATCAAATTTTACGGAAAACTGGCCGCGCTCGCCTTTTCGGCGGCGCTCGGCGTATTTTCCGGCATCCGTGCGCTGACCAAGTTTGGGTGGCGGATACTGGTCGCGGATAAGTCGATCCGTTACAAAGTCGCCATTATTAATCAGAGTGGCGAAACATGCGCCGTGAGAGACCGCAACTTGCGGTCATTCCCCGCCATAAACATCAAGTGTTTTCCTTATAGCAATGTGATACGTCAGGCGATGATCGACCAGCTTGCCAGGATACACGAGGAGATGTGTATATATCGCGAGCATATCGATGTTATACCAATCAATTACATGATCTACGTATGCCGTATTATCGAGCCGGCCGAGTTCGACGCAATGTTGGCTGTAATCGAGAAGATGAACAACAATCCGGAACGGATACTCATGGAATATCGGGCGGGCAGAAAATACGGGGAGCAAGATAGGCGATGACTAGGTTATTCATATTGGCAGGGGTACTGTGTGCCGGCATCGTTTCCGCGTTGCGGAACCGGGCCAAGTATCTGATGGGCAGCAAATCGTTGCCATTCCAACTCCCGTCCAACACGTCGGAGACAATATTGTCGTTGCGCCAAATAGTGTTAGAACTTATCACAGAGACTTCGATTATTGTCCATCCAATTAAGGGCACCGAAATATTAGTTATCAACGATAACCAGAAATTAGCTACGTTAAATGGCTTAGATGATGTAGTCTATGCGGCTTTATCATTATTACGAATCAGGAGAGAAATAGCTCCATACCGCATCACAACCGTTAGTTGCGGAGCCTATTTCTATAATAGGAAACTTCGTATGTGGCAGGGGGGGTACTGGCCGTCGCAATCGCCGGAGCGGAGCGTCAGTCCCCGAATGATGCGCCTTATCAAGGCGGTAAGCGCATACGCTGTGGCTAACCACGCAAAGTTAAGGCAAGTCGCCTGGGGCGAGCGATCGCCAGAGGAATGCGCCAAGGAATTAATTAAGGAGGCGCGGCTTGATTAAGGTTTTCCTTGCATTGTTGGCTTTAGTGGCCGGAATCTTTAGCTCGTGTCGGAGGCTGGTTACGCATATATACGATACCAGATTGGTTCAGTACAAGTTTCACGGGGTAATATTCCATAAGAGACGCGGAGGAACATACCGTATATATTCAGGCTTTGTGTGCAATGGAGCATTCCGTGAACTTACCGACGAGCTGGATATCATCATAATGGCAGCCAATCTGTGGGAAGCCATAACAACGGCCAAATTGTTCGCCAAATCGGTCAATGATGCATTGGGTTACCCATCCGACCCGCATGTATTGGTATTTGTTACTGATAAGGAGTACAGCAGGATAACGTCGTACATCACGATATCAACATGGTTTATTCTGCCGTTTTTTCAACGCCAAGAAGAAAACTGTCATTGAATATCGTAGCAAAGGAAAGTGGATTTATGATGCCCATGCGTTACGTGTCGTTTAGGTTAGTCGCGTGGATATTGGTCGGGCTGGTCATGTGCGCCGGACTGCGCCATTCCGTGCAGAATATGCTTAAATACGGCGTGTTCAACTGGGGCTCGAAACGGTACCATTTTCGCGCAATGTTTTATTACGAACCGCTGAATAGGTTCTACCGTATCGCCGATGTACGCGAGGGTCCCCCGTTCACGAAGACATATACCGGTCTCGACTTGATTGTACCCGGCAAAGACTATTACGAGGCCACCAAGATAATCATGAAGTTCGAGTCATATATGAATAAATGCTTTACGATGGAGTTCAAGTCGGTTTCCATTGCCTATGTATTGTGGAAGGATGATTCCGACGAACTGCTGATCAACAATATCCAGTGGGGCCTGTTTAATATAGCGAGACCGAATAAAACGATTATGCGTCAGCTCGAAGCAGCCCGTCGTCAACTAGTACTGGAATACCGGTCGAAGGGAATTTGGGTCACATGATAGGCAAGATGGTATCGCTCGTTGTCCGTTGCTTATTTAAGGCTAGATATCTTCTGGCTCTTTACGCGATATATGCCGGGTGCCGTTCGTCCGTACGGAAAATGCGGTCCCGTATATATAATGTGCTCGGATTAAAATTTCATACACCCAACCATGTTCGCGCCGGCGCTAGGTGCTATGTATTTATTGTATTGATAGCTAGGGACGGGAGATATTACACGCTGTCGCCGTCATTAGGGTTTATGTGTGCGAGCCGGCATATGGAAATCGGCATAAAAAGACTACTGAACCGATTACTCGTCGTATATGGATATCGTGGCAAAGTCAACCATGTGCATAGCGGTATCGCGATTAAAATGAAATCCGGCGAGTGGCAATACAAATTTTCGCCTAGCATCTCGAATGTTCATCGCTTGCCGAGTATTAACGACCCGACCCTATACAAAGACATTGACATGGTACTCGATTTTGCGGTCAATAATCCGATCAACGCTGAGGTGGCCAGCTGGGAGGAGTGCAATTCCGATATGCTGACCCGGTGCGTAAAAAGTATAATTGGTCGCTAACGCGGTCATAAAGAAAGGGCGTCCCGCGAGGGGCGCCCTGTAGTTAGTGGCAACAGAAACTACTTGGACATCGGGACGAACTTTGGCATCGGGTCGATGCGGCAACGGTCGCCCGGAGTAAACTTGTCCGAGCCGGTCGCGAAGGCGTTCCATGCGTTGATCACGTTGGCGAGCTTGATGCGCTCGGAAATCTTCGTGTGGGAGTGACGAGCAAGCCACTTGCGTACGGAGTCGATGGTCTTGTTGCTGTGGGTGGAAATGGAGTTAATCCCGATGACGAAGTCCTTGACCACGGCGGGGTCCTGGTGGAGATGGTGGACGAGCACGTAGGCGATGGCGCCTGCGAGTTTCGGGGTCATGCTCCTCGAATACACCACACTGGGAACGCCGACCTCTGCGGCAAAGTCGTAGTGGGACTGGTTGCGGTAGTACTCGTCCATACCGTCCTGGTTGGAGATACAGCGGCTGTGGTTAGCCGTGTGGCCTTCGCTCATAATTTCGGCGGATCCGGTGATGATGCCGGAAATACTGCGGCTGTACTTGCGCCCCTGCATAGCGAGGAGCTGCGACAGGGTACGGGTGCGCCCGCAGTCGATAGTGTCGAACACCTCGTCGCGGTCGAGACCCTTCGCCACATACGTAGTGAACGGGACGCCGGCGAGGACGCAGGCGCTCAGGCGGTGCTGCCCGTCGATAATGCATCCGTTCTCGTCGAGGACGATAGTCTGCGAGTTCAGCTTCCAGCGGCCGTTCTTGATCGCGTTGGCGTATTTCTCAATCGTGGACTGGGTTATGTTGCGGTTCTTGACGCCGGCTTTCGCGGTACGTTCGAGAATGTCAGCAGCCATCTTGGGTGTGATGGTCATCAGCTTCATTTTAGGTTTGTGGTCCATTTGTATAGCCTCGAAAATGAATAGGCGGGATTGCCTATGTCGGAAATATAGCAATAACGGCACGTGACGGCCACATATTGCTATATTTCCGGCATCAAGGAGACACAATGATCCTATCAGACATCGAAATCCTGTCCATGATGACAAAATCGTCACAGCCGAACTACCTGCGGTCGCTTTCGAACCAGAAGTCGTAATGCGCTTGAAGAATACCAGTCTACTCGTCATATACGCGATTGTCGCTATTCACGCGGGTTTCCGTTCGTTCAACCGATTGATGAGAGTCACTCGGCTCGGTTTGTACATGCGTTGGGTCGGAAGTTTCATGGCGCGTTACCATAGGGGAATTAGAGTCTTCATATGGGTAACCGATAAAAATGGGTCGATCATACGATACACCATTGAAAGACGGATATTTTCCCCGTGGAATTTAGATACCAAATATTGTATAGATATGTTCCAAAAATATGTGAACGCCGAATTGGATAAGCATAGTTCTAACTTGCGGATATCGGTCCGTGAATGCCAGTCCCGTCAAGAAGTCGTAGTTCTACGCAAAAATATGGGTTGGGTCGGTTGCGCAATGAACAGACTATTCGGCACGACGATTTAGAACTCGTACGGGAAACAGTCAAGACTTACGCTGAACATTTGTACATACACCTACTTGTCGACTGTGCGAAATCGTTGCACAAAATGGCTACTAGAGAATGAAAGGAAAAATCGCACGATTCGTATTGCTATGCAGCTTTCTGGCTGGCATCCGTCATTCCATAAGCAGGTGGCGATACTTCATGACGCTGTCTCCTTCATATACTGTCGTCATATTTGGCGTAATGTATAAGGACAATGTGAATCTCCCGTGGTATCAAGGTTCGGATAATGACAGGTATTATTTAAACAAGAAGTTTGTTGCCATAACGACAATGAAGAATATAAGTCGGGTCAGAGAATATCTAGCTAAGCGATTGAACAATGAGGTACAGCTAAACAAACCGCCTGCCGGATTTCGGGTACTCGTGATGTCGTATGGACCGCCGGCCTATGTCAATACTCTAATCGAGAAAACCTTGGAATCAAATGCCTTCGGTAATTGTCGGCCATTAACTGACCGGCGTATTCAAAGCTTGGTCACGACCGCCATATTGCAAGCAATTGACGAGCTGCCGAAGTCGGTCTGTCCAAGATTTTTCCATTGACAACGGCTGTTATATAATGTATATTTTTATCATTCAACAGGAGATATAACAATGGGACAACAACTGACGACTAGATTTCTATGAATTTCTAGGTATTTCTACTGATTTTTATGTATATTTTCCTCAGTGATACTATAAACTTAATGGAGAAACAGAGATGAAACGCATGAAAGTAGTAAGAATCACTAAGGAAGAGTTTGAACTGGATGACGGCACTATCCAGCCTATGATGCTCGATATTGACCCGCTTCCGACCTTGGAAGAATTCCAAGCAATGCTCGACCACAGTGCCGAAATCATGGGTATCGAGGTCGAGGATGGGGAAAAGAGTACGGACGAAAAGAGCGTGTGATATTCTGGGCTGCTGTCCAGATACCCTTCGCCGCTGGGTCGATGAAGGCAAGATAACCGCTTACCGAGCAACAGAGAAGGCCAACCGCCGTTATGACGAGGACGAGCTACTCGCCTTCGCCGGAACAATAAAGACAGACCAGACTAGCACTACCAGTAAGGGACAGCGAGTCGCCCTGTACTGCCGTGTATCAACTTCCGACCAGAAGGCTCACGGTGACTTGGACCGGCAGAAGCTGCGGTTGCTGGAATACTGTGCCGAGAAGAAGTATCAAGTCGAGTATGTGTTCGAGGAAGTCAGCTCCGGCATGAACGACAACCGCAAGAAGCTGTTGCAGATGATGCGACTGGCTACCGAGCACAAATTCGACAAGGTGGTTATCGAGCACTACGACCGCCTGACGAGGTTCAACTTCCGATTGCTGGTCGAATACTTCCACTCGCATGGGGTAGAGGTCGAATACATCGAGACTGTGCTGAACGAGTCATTCGAGGCCGATTTGGTGAAGGATATGCTTTCTCTGATTACTGTGTTCTCCGCCAAGTTGTACAGTCGCCGTGGAAAGGAGAACCGTGCCAAGCGGAAGATGAAGGAAGCCGGGGTTAGCTGTTAAGATATAAACTATCTATATCAGCAAGATAGGTTGTAATATGGCCAATCCAATCCAATCCAATCCAATCCAATCCAATCCAATCCAATCCAATCCAATCCAATCCAATCCAATCCAATCCGTCGTTAGATAGGATTTACATTAACTTTATTCAAAATCTGTGCGAAAGTTGTGGCAAAGCTGATATGGCTAAACCGCTAATTGAAGGATTCGGAGCGTATTGTAATGCGGTTAAGCAAGATAATGTATTAACTGAAGCATCCCTATGGAACGGTGATTTTTCAACATTTCTAGCAGCACCGGCATCGGTATATGTAACATACAAGTTGTATCGGTGTGTGATTTTTAACATTATTCAAATTTTATGCGGAAAACGAAGTGAAAATAATTTCATACACACGGTTATTGACCGTATTAGAACAGACCGAGAAGCCTATCGTAAAGAGCTTATTGAAGAAGTCGAAGAAGTATCAGATAAACCAGTGGCTGAAATGACTGAAAAAGAAATCATCGCGGCTATTACGAACTTGATGGAAAAATCTCAAGAGAACTTTGGTGGATTGCCGATTGTTAAATATCGAGAATACCTAAAGAAAAATGCTATTCCGAAAGGGACTGATGAAAACGGTAATCCTTACTATTACTTCGGTGATTTTGAACATCATGGTGGATTAGATTATACACAAGATAACCCAGGAGCAAAACGAGTCCGTGTCTATACAGACCGTGCTATGGATGCAATTAAAACGATTCCAGCGACATTGATTGGACTGTTTAGCGGATTGATTCTGAATAATGACAAACGAATTGAGTTTTATACCGAACGACTGGAACAGTTAGCTACTTGGAGTGGTTCGTGGAGAAGGTCTTTGGATGATATTGTTAATACTTGGAAAGAAAATTGGCATTATACCAATAAGCAAACTTCGCCACCATCACGCCAAGCCGCTGAATGGGTAAACAAAAACCAAAAGACCACTTTCAAGGATTGGGATGAGTGGAATTCCGTAATGCCAGATAAAAATACCGCACTTGGAGACGCTATTGGGTTGACAAAACGGAATATATAGACTATATTATACACATTAAAGCTATCGAATTATCGCCATTCTTCGGTAAGCTGATAGAAAACTTTTGAATGCCTCGCGAGGAAATGAATGGCGATTTAGTTCCTTGCGGGGCATTCGCCTTTATGTAGGAGACTTATATGAAATTTTCAGAGTTAATACATGAATGTTTTTCCGAACAAGAACAAACTGCACTTGCTAAAATTGGAAAGTTCCTACTCGGTAAGTATTTTGAACCACATTATCTGGAAAATGATACAGAAAAACGAATTCACTTGACTGTCGCCGTATCTGACCATGATATTACGCGGTTATGTGGATACTCCAGCGATGATGCTCGGCATTTTATGTCCAACTTAGCATCAAAAAACTTTGGTACTATCAGAAAAGCTGATTTAGCTACCCTAAAAGTTGAAAACGACTGCGGCGATGTAAACTTTGTCGTTGACGAACCAAGCGAATGCTGGCTTATTGATTTGAATCGTGAAGTGATGTTTGATGAATTGTTCATCCCGTTAATTGAATCAATCCAAGTATAATGTAGTATGGAACAGCAGTGCGGACGAAAGATAGGTTTACTGCCGACTAAGGCTCAGATACGGACTATGCGCCGTATGTGCGCCGTCTCTCGTCGTGCCTACAACTGGAAACTCGCTGTTCAGAACGCCGCATACGAAGAAGCCAAGGCCAATACGCCAGAAGGCGAGAAGGTCAAGTGCAAGCTCGGAACTCCTATTGACTGGCATAAGGAATGGTGCATTCATAAGAAACTACCAGAGAACAAGTGGATGACCGAAGTATCCAAGTTCTGCGGTCAGGAAGCCCTAATCGACCTCGGTTCCGCTTGGAAGCGTTTCTTCAAGGGATTGGCCAAGCATCCACGGTTCCATAAGTACGGCGTAGACGAATCGTTCCGTTGTTCGGGCGGGGTATTCATCGGTCGTGATTTCGTTCAGGTGCCAACACTCGGCAGAGTAAGACTAGCCGAGAAGGACTATATCAAGATACCAGACGGTGTGGAAAAGACGCCTATTGCGATGGCTACCGTATCGGTAGACCCTACTGGTCACTGGTCGGTATCGTTCGCCTACCATGTCGATGTAGAACCACTTTATTCGTCTAATACCGAAATAACTTCCGATGACATCGAGGGTATCGACCTCGGCGTGAAGGATTCTGGAATCACTTCTAGCGGCATCGTCTATTCCAATCCGAAGGCATACCGACGCTATATAACTCGTATCAAGCGATTACAGAAGGCGGTATCTAGGAAACATAAGAAGTCAAAGAACCGCAAGAAGGCTAGGAAGCGGTTGGCCAAGACCTGGCACAAGGTCACCTGTATCCGAGTGAACCATGCCCACCAGATGACTTCCGACTTGACCTACAAGTTGAAGCCAAAGATGATTGTGATGGAGACTCTTCGACCAGGTAATATGGCGAAGAACCACAATCTTGCATCCAGTATCCTAGATGCCAATTTTGGTAGAATCAAGGAATTTCTTAAATACAAGTGTCTATGGCTTGGTATTAAGCTCATATTTGCTCCGCAGTTCTATGCAAGTAGTCGTTACTGCTCGCACTGCGGATGCTATCATAATGACAATTTAACTCTCGCTGACCGTGAATGGACATGCCCAATATGTGGCTGTCATCATGACCGTGACGCCAATGCGGCGGTCAATCTCAAGTTTTATGGCCAGTGGTTGGCTGGACTCGTCCAGACCGACGAAAATGTTGCGGCGCGATTAGCCGTAGGCGGATGTTCCGCCGATGCTTGCCCTTCTGTATATCAGAAGGAAGGTGTGACTTTTGTCAGCCCCAGAGACCGGAGGTTGCAATTCTTCCTAGCGGATGAATCGTGCCGGACTATGAAGCAAGAACTCAGCTCTATGAACTCATTGACATAATATGCAACTTTTGCTATCATTCATAGAAATTCATAGAAATGAGTTATCGGAAGTCCGCCGTCCGTACTTTCAACTTCAACTGCGATGTCGCGGCTGCAGACGCCGTTCTGAAGTCAGACAACATCGAACAAATCATCCTCGTAGGCAAGAACGTCTGTCACGACGACAGAAACACCTTCGAGGTCATCTGGAAGGACGAGAAATACCTCACCGAAGGACTTCCGGTCAGACCGGGAAAGAAACTGCACGACTTGCTTGCGGTATATGAAGGACTTGTGTTCTACGGACTCAGCGGATACAAGGACAACCATGTGCTCGTATACAAGGAAGTGTACCCCTTCAACAACGGACTGAAGGGTAACATGACCGAGTGGGGCAGCTCGCTCGAACCTACTGGCTACAAGAAAGTCCTTGCCGCCGTGGGTTGGGTCTAGCATAAGTAACTGGAGAGCATTATGGCTACTGAAAAATCTGATATTGGCGCTGGCATCATATCGTTCGACGAATGTATGGACATCTTCAATCGCGGCGGCGATTGCCAGATGTTGTTTGACGGAAAATGGATACCTTTTAATTCAGAGGCAGTAATCCGCAAGTTCCGCCGAGCACCGCAGTTGTCTGAAAAGGACGGCCCAAGAGTTGTACGGTATGCGCTGTATCGTCTAGCGCAAATCATGTGCCAATACTGCCAGAATTTGGCGTTCGGCCTTCCAGAAAAAGGCAAGAAGACCAACTGGAGGCACACCTATCCGGTCACGTGGAAGGATAACCAGCCGAGGCTTTTTAACCGAACGAAGGACATCTTCAAGACGTATTTCCGTATTATCTCCGAACCGTATAAGAATGAATATGTCGTCGGTAACGGCGTAGTCGGCGTTCCGCAATACATCATTCAACGTCGGTGCTTGGAATCTGATCAGTGGGTTTCTGTGTTCGCTGTTCGATACATGACCTACACCGGATACGACAAGTATGAAGCTCGTACGTGCGCATCTTGGGAAGGCGAACACATGACGGACTGGGGAATCGTATTGATTGACAAATTGGCTGGCAAATACATCCAAGAAGATCGATGCAACGGCCATATTGACACGTCTCGCTATGTGAAGGCAGAAAGTACAGACCACTTTAACCGAGGAAAGAAAGTTATCGTGGGGCAGCAGCGCATATTCACGCTCGACCCTACGAATAACCCCGGCGACGACGTGCTGCACAACATTGCATTGGTGTTGTCGCACTATCTGGAACAGCTTTCTGCACTTGATGTCCGCTTACCGAACTTCAAGAGCTTCATCGACAAGCAGCTTGCCGACATGACGGATTCGTCCTATACGATCTACAACGGCGAAAAATACACTCAAGTCACGATGCAGGAATCCTTATTCAACGCGGTCAAAGAATACATGGAAGCAGTCCTTGGTAAGCTCAAGCATGGCGATTATTATCAAGACTATGTCTTTACAAAGGCGATCATGCTTCGCTACTTCAACGACAAGTACAACGACACGGTCGACCGAGTCACGTATCAGTCGTCGTTTTAAATCTTGGAACCGGCTCTGGCCATGAAGTGCATCTCGACCTTCGTCGCGACGTAGTTTCTAAGGCCCCTAGAGCGTATCCAGAAGCCGAAAATATGTTCGGCAAGGTATCCGTCGATGCGGCGGTTAGAATCGCTCAGACCACGGTATTTGTCGAAAGCAGCCAGCTTAGGGAACAGCCATTCGCAATATTCGTCAATCACAGTTTTAGTTGATACGAACATGTTGCACTGGACTAGTTCCCTTTCTTGCGTATAGTCGGCAAATTGGTCGCCCAGTCTGTTGAACTTGCGGTTCATTATTTCGATGAACGCATTGAACTCGTCGGCGGGTCCAGCCTTTTGGAACCAATCATAACCCGACGTGAACCCAGTTACTTTAGGATGGTGACGGAACCGGCATGTAATTATGTCGTGCGTCTGTAAAATATTTTCTATTTCTGCCTTGCTCATGCGCTGTTTTGTCTTTGTAGGGGAAGCAAAGAACCGTCTATAATGTTCCAATCCTACATACTTTGCAGTAGCATTCTTCCATAGATAGTACAACCCAGTCAATTCGCAATACCACGGATTCAGTACGTCAATGTTCGATCTGTCATGATGGGTATCGACTATGAACTTTTCGCGTATATCATCGCATTCAAGAAAAAGGTTCGAGGACGAACCGACTACATAAATACTCATAGCACTTAAATTATTTCATTTCCTTTATATAGCCAGTTTAGTATTTTGATAAACTGCGGATATCGTATAAGGGATTTGACAATGAACCAGCTATTTATCGACAAGCTTCATGAAAGCATGAACGACAAGAACCGTAGCCTCTTGGAAGCCGTTGAACTACTTTATCGCACATGTGAACAGAAAGTCTTGTGTGAAGGCCGTCTTGGGCGTGCATTGGGCACTCTCGGCCTATGTGGCGCGTCCTACCTTGCTGGAGGCGGCTTGGACAAGATCCATACCGCCTACAATAACTTGAAGGATGACGCTAAAAAGCAATCACAAGAATACCGCACGGCGTCGCTAGTCGCCAACCGTTCATATGAAGGCCAGTTGCTAAAGAATCATGGCTATAAATTCGTCGATATTACTGAGCATCCTGGACTTTATTCAGATACCTTCAATGGCATAAATCTGTCTGACCTTGACCAGAAACCTTATGTGCAAGTCGGCTGGTACGTTTCGCCGGACGGCAGTACATATTACTCTACAGTGACTGGCGAAGTCTATCGGATGCCCAATGGCAAGACGTTCACCGACGCCACGTCAACAAACCGGGGAAACTATCTCGGCAACGGCCCGATCGCAACTGGCGATGTAAACCCAGACGAACTTGAAAAATGTTCGGTCGGGCTGTATGCGCAGTATGGCGGTGATCCAGACTGTGATAACGGTAAATACAATCTGCTTCCTCCAGCAGCCTTGGATGCTCGCGGAGCAGAACGTTAAAATTTTATATGAAAACAAAAACGCCGCACGGAACTTCCGCACGGCGTTTTTTTGCTTCTATATGGACATTTTTTACGATGACCGTCGAGCTATCCATGTATCGTATAGCTTTGACAGCATTTCGATAATCCAAGCGATCGGGGCTGCAATAATCAGTGTAATAGTAACGATCAGTACAAGGATGCTGAATGCCGAGAAATATGGGTGAGCGTGCTTGAATACATTCACCGACGGCTTCGCCTTGAACTGGTCGCATGTCATGTTTTGTACAATGAATTGCGAATCTTGAACCTTGATTACGCTAGACGGTATTTTCACCACGCCTTGCGTTCGATGGTATTTTTCGATCGTAAATTCCTTTATACATTTGCCGCCAGTCACGTCGCTGGTAAACAAACGAACCAGCCCATAAGTAGCCGGGACAGCTGAGCAAAGGTATATAGCGATTCCAAGAATAACTAGGGCTTTAGTACTAGTCATCCCCATCATCGCACTCCAGGCCGCGTTCTCTGATCAACGTAGCCAGACCAGCGTTGATGTACTGCTGTCCGACTGCATGGAAAGACCACGCCCCACCAGTTTTGACAAGCTGTGCCATCAGCATGGCGGTAGCTTTCGGAGAATCGTCCTTCAATTGGAACAAGAGTTCTTCATTGCCATCAGGTACGAAATTGGAGTCAGTCGAGACGACTCGGCAATAGGCGTTTTTGACCAAGCCGAATGTCTGGTGGCGTTTTTTCCACTTGTAAATCGTTACCGCGATGTCGATGGTAGTGATGTGGTCAGGGATTTTGCTGAAGTCGATGAAGATATTTTCATCGTCAGTGGATCCGCTGCTACCACTAAGACTATCGCCGCCATAACGAACGCTACCGCTGTAATGGGTTTTGTCTTCGGCTTCCATGTTGTAGAAAATGATATCGTCTTCGGACGGGCATTTTCCATCATCGCCGAGCAAAAAGGCGGACGCATCGAGGTCAACTTTCTGCGATCCGCATGACCAACCCAGACCAATCATGGCATACTTCACGCCCTTGTTAAGGGCGATGACGTTGCCTTTTTTTGCGAGTTTAAGAGCCATTATACGACCTTATTTGAACTGTGTGATGAAATCATTGAGAGACGTGACCTTCGCACCTTCGCCGATCGCCTTCATCTTCCATTCACCGTTGTGACGATAGATATCGGCCATGCGGATACCGGTAAAGCCAGAGTAATCTTCAGTCAAGTCAAAACGGAGCTGTTCTTCGTTCTTGCCGTTCGTGGTATCCACGAGGCGGACAAAAGCGTTGTTAACTTGTCCGAAGTTCTGCTTGCGGTTGGCAGCGTCATAGATATTGACAACCACAACGAGGCGAGCGATATTTGCCGGCATCTTGGAGAAGTCGATCTTGATGGTTTCGTCGTCGCCGTCGCCAGCTCCAGTAAGGTTGTCACCAGAATGGCATACGGCCTTGCTGGAATGGGTCTTGTGGTTAAAGTAAATCACATCGTCATCGGACGTGAGTTTACCGTTTGCGTCGAGCATGATGACAGATGCGTCAAGGTCGAACGCTGCGCCGCCTTTCGTGTTAATGTCCCAGCCCAATCCTACGATCGAGGTCTGAGTGTTCTTGTCGATGACATGGTTTTCGCCTTTAGTCAAGTTAATCATAGTTATACCTTCTGGTTGTTTTGTTTGAATTTTTTGATAATTGCCGGGAGTTGCTTGGTAACGTCTTGAGGATAGTTACCGAACAGCGATTCACCAATCGCAGTGAATTTCCAGCCGTCATCTTCGTGAGTGATAAAACCGAGCACCAAAGCCGTATGTTCTGGAGTGAACTGGGTAAGGTCATAACGGCACAATTCTTCGTTGCTGTCAGCATTGATGATACGCAAGTACGCCTTGGTCAAGTCAGCGAAGGACTGGTTACGGCTAGATGCGCAGTAGATGTTCATGAACACGGCGATTGTATCCGTTTTGGCATTCACTTGGCTAAGCGTAATGTCGATGGTCTCGTCGTCATGCATGCCGTCGCTGCCAGTCAAGTTATCACCGCCATGAATAATGCCCTTGATGAACTTGTGTCCATAATATACGACTGAGTCATGGATAAGCTTGCTGTTACTGTCGAACAACGCACAAGATGCATCCAAGTCATAGTCGTAGCCAGACTGGCGTCTGCTGACGACTTCGGTTACGGACTCAGTAACAAGTTCGCATCCAAACAGCTTGCGGAAGAAATTACCGATAGACTTGATCGGGACATCACGTGTCACCGTGCGTTCGGCGTTTGCGACTTCCCAACCCATACCGACAATGATATGGGAAAGGGACTTAGAATCCTTTGACAGCTTGATGCTGCCGCCTTTACTGAGTTTAAGCATTATTTATTTCCTTGTAAGAGCCAGTTTCGCCAAAGACGCAACCGGAATGATGGTGAAGGACAGAACGGCCATGATACCCCATTCAGCAAGTCCGAACGGCATGCAACTGAACATCTTGGCGATTGTCTGGCACACTGGGTTATTGAACTCGCCAATATTGATGATGGCAGCTTGAACCAAGGCAATGATGGCAAGGACTTTCAAGAAGCCGGGGTTTTCGGACAAGCGAGAAAAGATAGCGAAGCGGTCAGAACGAACGTTGAAACCGTTCCAGAGTGCAGACCAAATAAAGAAGGCGAAGAATGCCGTATTCATCTGGAGAACCGAGTCAAAGCGTGTCGTGAAGAACGGAACCTTGAGGAATACGAATCCGAGAGCGATAATCCACACAGCCGGGATAATTACAGAACCGATCATGGACTTTTCGATAATTGAATCTTCACGGTTACGCGGCTTTTCGGTCATGTAGTTCGGGAGGGCTGGTTCAGACCCAAGCATCATGGATCCAAGGCCATCCATCACAAGGTTCACGAACAAAAGATGGACGACGGTAAGCGGCGGTTCACAGCCAAACAACGGGGCCAACAACGTCACACCTACAGCAGCTACGTTAATAGTTAATTGGAATTTAACAAACTTCAAGATATTGTGGAAAATGGTACGGCCAAACCAGACGGCATCCTTGATGGAGTTGAAGTTGTCGTCTAGGATAATCAAGTCGCCAGCTTCCTTCGCAGCTTCTGTGCCGGAACCCATGGCGAAACCAACGTCGGCACGTTTCAACGCAGGGCTATCGTTCACGCCATCACCTGTCATGCCGCAGACAAGACCCATTTCTTGAGAAATACGAACCATACGAGACTTGTCGGTCGGCAATGCACGAGCAATCACACGGATATCCTTGAGAATATTCTTGATATCGTCATCTGACATCGATGCGAGGTCGGTGGAGGAAAGTACAACGTCCTTGTCGCTACGTACAAGACCGGCATCCTTAGCGATTGCGCGAGCGGTTTCGAGACGGTCACCAGTAATCATCACAACTTGGATTCCCGCTTTCTGCATAGCTTCAATGGCGGTCTTCGCTTCAGGGCGTACATCGTCACGGATAGCAGCGACGGCAATCAAGGTTAAATTATCATGGATAACATTTTCTTCAAGCTCGGCGTCACAGAAGGCAAACGCAAGCATGCGCATAGCCTTGTTAGCCATTTCGTCAATCTTGACGTTGAGTGCAGCCATATCGACATCAAAGAGATTTCCATTGACATCCATGTACTTAGTGCACTTGGCAAGAATCTTTTCGGGGGCACCCTTGTATACAAGTGTACCGTCGGACAACTTGGCTTGACTGAACTTGTTCGCGGAGTTGAAGCCTTGCATGGCGACTACACCAGCGTTGCATCCTTGGAATCGGTCTTGACCGATAAATTTCATCAATGCATGTTCAGTCGCGTTACCGCCGATAACATTGCCCTTACGGTCGAATGTAGACTGCGTGTTACGTGCAATACAGTTGATAAGCTTGTCCGAAATTCCGGTAGATTCACCCTTGCCGTTGAACAGTTCCACGACTTCAAGGTTGCCTTTAGTAATTGTCCCAGTCTTATCGGAGAACTGGATGTTCACTGCACCAGCAGTTTCAATACCTTGAGCCTTGCGAACCAACACATTGTGGTCGAGAAGCTTGGAGGTA
>JAEEGJ010016784.1_pt1 | contig 16713 bp, 12 predicted proteins | sample 8958761 | NCBI WGS metagenome assembly JAEEGJ01 (sample SAMN16246546, study PRJNA631951) | gut metagenome | biome: gut microbiome; feature: rumen; material: RS-attached | host: Bos | place: Iran: Karaj | collected 2018-10 | reverse complement strand
TTCAACGCTGAAGAGTTAACGCCCAAATACCCTGACTTCATCCGCGAGCGTGTTTATGCTCTTGGTGATGCCACCCATTGGTGGCATGAGTATGGAAAAGAGGCACTTTTATTAAATAATGTGTAAATTTGTGGCAAATCGTTATAAGTCTCAAATATATTTGCTATCTTTGCAAGTGCATTGCAGTTGCCGCTAATGTTGTAGTGACGAGAATGTGGCGTGATAGGCTGCTTTGCAGGACTTTGCGGGTATAAAGAATTCGTAACGAAGATTCTGTTAGGGCTTGAAAGCAAATAGTCGGCAAAACTAATCGCATGACACAGCCCTGCGGGATTTGGGTTACGCCTGTCATAGGCGTACCCTTTTCCTTGTATAATGTGTCATGGCCTGTTTGCCGACGGCTAGCTTTCAAGTATGCAGGGATAAAGGGGCGCTTTTCTTGTATCCGTATACATAACATAAATGACAGGCAAACAGAATGTATAAGATAACTTGGGACAAAGAGACGGGAGGTGTGCAATTGCATACTCGTGTTGTTGATGATACGCTGGGCGTATCGCCCCGTCCTGTGTTCTATGAAGAGTTGGATTTACTTGGGCTTGATAAGTTGGGATGGAAATATCCTCAATGCAAAGAGCCTCTACTATGGGCTGTTAACAAGCAGTATTGGTATCGTGGAGAATTGATGTTTGAGGCAAAGGGGGCCAACATTTACGATCCGGCTACCATTGTTTTTCAGGATGGGTGTGAAAAGATGAAGCTCGTGCCTGTCAACATGAAAAAGATGCTTGAACGAAATCGCGAGATTATGTTTGTCATAGAGAGTGAGGCCATTGAGTTTATTCGAGATACTTATACTACATACGCCCAGGCTAAGAAGAGTGTTGAGAAAGTCAAAGCCAACCAACTTGATTATGAGGAGTTGGCAGCTCGCATGGAACAGAAGACGAAACGAAAGATGGCTATTGTCAAGGAGGATTGTGATTCGTTTGAGGTTATGCCCCTTGACGTGGCTAATGAACAAGGCCGTCGCGTGTTTCAGACAACAAAGATAGACCGCTTCATTGCTTCTTTTTCTGGTGGTAAGGATTCTCAGGTGGTTCTAGATTTATGTACTCGCGCCATTCCAAGTACTGACTTTGAGGTTCTTTATAGCGACACTGGTTACGAGTTACCCCCTTCACTTTCTCTATATGAAGAGATACAGGAATATTACAAGAAGAAGTTTCCTGATCTCAGGTTTACGCTGACCAAAAATCACGAATCTGTGTTAAACTATTGGGACAAGATAGGGACACCAAGTGACAAGCATCGTTGGTGCTGCGCAGTTATGAAAACAGCACCATTATATCGAGCCTTAAAGCTTGACGGTACAAATAAACAGGCAAAGGTATTAGCTTTCGAAGGAGTTAGGGCCGAAGAAAGTATCAAACGTTCTGGTTACAACAGGATAGGTAAAGGGGTTAAACATTCATTTGTAGTTAATGCCAGACCTATTCTCTTGTGGAATACGACAGAAATATTCCTCTATCTTTTCAGGTATGATTTGCCTATAAATGAAGCTTATAGAGTAGGCAAGCCTAGAGTCGGATGTGTCTTTTGCCCCTTTTCCTCTCCTTGGGATGATATGGTTGTAAACAGAATGTATCAAAGCAATCTCGATCCATTCCTCAATCGTGTCATTACATGGTCAAAACAGCGAAAAATCCCTAATCTTGACGAATATGTAAAAGATAGAAGATGGAGGCTTAGAGCAAGCGGCAATGATATGAAAGACAGGACACAAGTTGTCTTTAATCAGGCATATCCCAAATTTGTAGCTAAAGTTAGCAATGCAAGTTATGGTTTTCAGACGTGGCTCCCTGTACTTGGGGATTACACACTAGCCCAAACGAAAAAAGGATATAAAGGGGAAATCAAATATAAAAAGGAGATATATCCATTTGAGGTAATATCTAATGATAACAAGAACTATTCAATCACGGTTCATAACGCCTCTGATATATTCTTTATAAAACATCTAAAACGTATAGTTCTAAAAGATGCGTATTGTATCAATTGTGAAGTTTGTGAGGTTGAATGCCCGACGGGTGCACTATCTGTATATCCACAAATAGAAATAGATAAAAATAAATGTATACACTGCCATAAATGTCTGGATTTTCATGATCATGGATGTTTGGTGGCAGACTCATTAGTGACAAATATGGACAATAAAGTTAAAACAGGAAGTATTTCAAAATATGGTACTTTCGGCATTCATGAGGAATGGATTGACGAGTTTCTTGCTAATCCTGAAGGCTTCTGGGAGATAAATGCTCTTGGCAAGAAGCAAGTTGACAGTTTTAAGGCTTGGCTAAAAGATGCAGAATTTATTGACGCCAAGAACAAATTGACAGAACTTGGACAATTCTGCTCAGACAATTATTCTAATGAGCGTGAACTCGTTTGGGAGATTATTTGGATAAACCTATGCAATAATTCCACTTTGACAAACTGGTTCGCAAATACGATAAACCCAGGACAGATGTTCGATAAGAAATTATTGGATGAATATGCTGGTGATAGATTTGCAGGTGAGTTTACTACAAAAACAATCTCATATGCAATAACAGGTTTCCTCCAATTATTCAAATATTCGCCACTAGGAATGGAACTACAACAGGGTGATTCAGAAACAGACGGAACTTATAAGCGATCATCTTATTCATCTTTGTCTGATGCAGGATTCGCCTACTCATTATACAAATATGGGAATTCCAAAGGAATAAAGTCTTTACGCGTTTCTGATTTTTATGAGGAAGATTGCGAAGGTGGTCCAGCAAAAGAGTTTTGTTTAACAAAATCTGACATGGAAAAAATGTTGCGTTCGTTGAACTCTGCTAATAACAGAATCTTGATTGCAGAATTGAATATGGGATTGGATAATATTAGTTTGACAAAAGATTTATCTCCGTTGGAAATAGTAAAGCTTATTATTGGTTAATCCATGAGTACGTTAAGCAGATTGTTGTATCGAAACATGCTAATTTCTATGAATCAAAGCAAGGTTGGTGGATCGCCTAATAAAGCGAAGCCGCTTTTAATACTTTGTATTATAGATTGTATAGAAGAAAAGTCTATTGTAGATAATAAGATTATGTTTGATGTGATTGCTATAAAGTACAAAGATTATCTGCCTGAAATAGCAGGAACAATAGCAAGAGAAAACTATCCTTTCTACTTCTTAACTTCAGATAATTTTTATCATTTGCAATGGAAGGAATCTCCAATTAAGACAAAGGCTCCATCTGCCAAGTTCATTCGTGACCACGTTGAATACGCTTATTTGGATAATGCCCTGTGGGATCTTCTCCAAGAACCAGATGTTAGACAAGAATACAGGGAATTGATTATTAACTACTATTTCAAAGGGAACTAAAAACTAAAGATATGGCACAGAGATATTCAGATATCGTAAAATTGAGGGAGTCGAAGCCGGCCTATAACATTCAGAACGAAGAAAAGGGTGAATGGGACCAGTTTATCGCCAATGATCAGTTCAATGACATCCTGCGTAAGATCGTCAGTGCAGTATTCAACAATGACGCTGATGCCCATAAGTCATTTTGGGTGGAAGGAACATACGGCACAGGTAAGTCTCACGCTGGCGCAGTAATCATGCACTTGCTCTGTGATACTGTTGCAGATGTTCAAGAATGGCTGGAAACAGAGTATAAAGCTCCCAAATACACAGTACTCAAAAATAGTATCTATCATCTGCGCGAACAGAAAAGACTGTTCCCTGTGAAAATGTACGGCCAAAGTAGCATAGCACATAAAAGTGACTTGTCGCTACAGTTGCAAAAAGCTATTAAGCAGGCATTGAAAGATGGAGGCATAGATATAACGGTAAAGACCGATTTCGATAATTATGTGGAACATATCGAGGCTAATGCTGAGATCTGGGACATTATTCTCGACAAGAGCCCTCAATTGCGCTCAGTGGCACCAGACAGGAAGAAACTGATTGCAGATCTTCGCAATCAAGATACTGACACGCTGAGCAGAGCTGAGAATGCTCTGAGGGAAAGTGGCATTGATGTTCGATTGGATGCGGCAAATCTGGAAAGCTGGTTCTTTGAGGTACAGGACAAACTGAGAGAAGTGAGCCAGTATGATGGTCTGTTGATTCTTTGGGATGAGTTTACAGACGTGATGACCAGTGATATTGGCCCATCGTTATTAGTAGAACTCCAGAAGTTAACGGAGGCCGCCATGAACTCAAAAAATGATTCCTATTTCTTTTTCATTTCCCATCCGTCGGCTTTGAACTCACTGAAAGCAGAAGAGCGTGATAAGACAAAAGGGCGCTATCACTATATGAAGTATAATATGGAACCTGTAAGTGCTTTCAAGATTATGTCGAGAAAGTTTAAGGTAGTGGGCAACGAATTGGAATATCATAATCTGACTGATAATTTCTTCATGCAAAATGCAGACTTACTTGATTTGTATGCGCAGGGGTCAACAAACCCAGAAGAAACCAAGGGCGATATCAAAAATCTGTTTCCTGTACATCCAGCAACAGCCAACCTTGCTACTTATTATGCCAGAGAGGCAGGCTCTTCGAGTCGAAGTGTGTTTGAATTCCTTGGTGATAATATTGCAATTAGGGAATTCTTGGATGATAGTATTCAGTACTTGAACCGCAACACCATTACGGCAGATTATCTTTGGGATTACGTCGTGGATGAGTTTAACTCCAACGTATCAAAGTTTGGCGCAGTAACAGAACGCTATAATTCCTTCCGCTTGCATGTCAAGAACAAAGGGCCACATGAAACTGCTGTATTTAAGAGTATCTTACTGCTGAACGCACTGAACAATATAGCCAACAATGACAGTGTTACACCATCAGAAGAGAATATCAAAAACCTTTTCTTGGGTACCAATATTGAATATCAGGTAGATGAGATATTGGACTGGATTAACGAGGATGGCGTCATACAGCGCACACCAGCTGGCATCTATTCTATTCAGTTCTCTGCTTTGCCTACAAAAGAAATTGCTGACATACGCGAGAAGCTTCAGCTGACTGAGTTCCGCTACACATCGCAGATTATCAATTTTGGCGAGACGGCTAAAGTGCTCCTCAATAATAATTTCAAGCAAGTGATGCGAGCCTTCCAGTTCCACTTCTATGGCGTGGATGCTAATGACTACACCCTGCTGAATAAAATAGAAAACGGTCGTAAGGCAGCCAAGGATTATGAGTTGTTCCTTGCGATTATGGTGGCTCGCAATTATGACGAATTGAGCCAACTGAAGACAACTATTGAAGAAGCTGCCAAGGATGAACGATTTGCAAGCACTATCTTCCTTTTATTTGAGGCACCTTTTGGTGACAACAACTATGATCGCTTCATAGAATACATGGCCAATGCCAAATGTGCACAACAACATGGATTCGCAGACCAACAGAAGGCCAATACCGACAACGCAGAAGACATGATTGTGGAATGGATTAAGGAAATGAGGCGAGGTGTTGTAAACGTCTATGTTGGTGAAATCCATGCTGGGGTTGCAGCATCGAAGCTGACAACTACCATCAATACCGTTTTATCTCCTATCATTTTCTCTAGTGGAGCAGAGTCACTCGAAACAATTCGTTTAAAATCTGCAATCACCTATTGGAAAAAGGCTGTTGTCAGAGATACTGTGAAAACGGTATTGTCATTCAACACTAAGCAAGACATCAATGACCACAGTAAAGGCCCAGCCATGCACATCACTTATCTGCTTCAAGATAGTGTAGATGAGAATCTTGAATGGAAACCAGACATTGATCCTGCACATCCTCTGAAGCAGGTGTGTGATTTCGTTGATAAGAAAATCAAGTATGCTGACAAGCAACTGACCTTTAACCTGGCAGAGAAGTTCATTGAGTTGAGCCGCCCGCCATACGGATTGTATCAAACATATTCTGGTATGGGTATGCTGGCATTTGCCATGCGAAAATATGCTGATAAGATATTTGACTTGAACGGCAAGCCTCGTACTGCCATGCATCTGATAGATGATGTATTGGAGGTATTCAAGAGTTGGGAGAATGGAACAATCAGCCAGAAGGTGACGTTGAAGTTTGAAACCCCAGAAGAAAACCAGCTTTGTAAGCGTTTCATCTCACTCTTCAAATTGAAGGACTTCAAGGAGTATTCAGACATCAGCAGTTTGAAAGATGCCCGCTGGGCTATCAGTCATGAGTTTATTGCTAGCAAGGGCTATCCGCTATGGTCATTGAAGTACGCTGAAATGTCACTTCATCCAATGGTAGCACAAGACGGAATCAGTTCTGAGGACTTGAATACCATTATTGATAATATAGTGAAGATATGCAACGAAGTAGGAACAAGTAACCCATCGATGATGGCTCAAACTATAGAGTTGTTGAAGAAATGGGATTTCGAGTTTAAGCCCCTGTTGAATGGAACTGAGTATTTCAGAAATGGCTTTGTTAACTTCCTAAAGCAAGAACCAGTTGTAAAATTGCAAGACTATGAAGTGGATGAGGCCATTGACTATATCAAGAAACATATTCAGAGCGAAATTGGGACTTGGCGAGAAGATGAAGTTGTGAATGCACTGAAAAACTGGCGCATTTCTACGATTCCACAAACACATGTGGATAATCCTCCTTCAGAAAAACCATTTGTTCCACCAACTCCACCTATTCCTCCTGTTTCATCAGATACTCATAAAGAAAAGATTGAGAAAGTCAAATCGCATGTCAACATGATGTCACCAGGTCAACTGCGTTATGCTTTGAACAAAGTCGTTGATCTAGGATATGATAATGTACTCGACATGTTATTAGATTTATAAAGTCCATTGCCTATGTATGCTACTTACCAAGATATCAATGCCCTGATGGAGGCTGTTAAAGCCGACAAGGAAATAGAAGGTGCTGGCGCTTATGTTGCTAACCGCTATCCAATCCGCTTTGTGCTTTTCGATAATTTCCGTGATAGTTATGAGTTCGTGAGTCGTTTGGCAGACGATACACTAGTGCTGCGTATTAGTAAGTGGATGGAACCTGATTATCCTGACATTATGCTGACCCATAGTAAGTTAGCAACACTGGTAAGCGACTATATCTATTCAATTGTTAATCAAGATTTGGTCATAGCGCCATTCTCAGAGTTGGCTCGTTTCTATGACAATAAAAATCTGATGGAGTTTGATGCTCTAATATCAACCATCAAGTCCATTGAAAATGATAAGGAAGGCTATAAGAACCATCGAAGGGTATATATACCCATTGTAGGTTTGGCAGGAAAAATGTCGAAATTCTTTAATGACAGCCAATCTACTATATGGTATGTAAAGAGTGATGATCACGAACTGAATTATAGGCTTGTGCTGACTAACAACACTTTCTATGGCGTAAGTGGATTGGAAGAGAAGTATTCCATCGTTACTGACGTTACCCATTGGTTGGAGGCGTGGAATAACCAAGAACTTACCAAAACCATCATCAGTACTTCGCCAGCAATCTTTGCAAATGCAGAATTTGCACAGCCGGATAATGCTTTTTCTTTCTGCCAATGTAGAAATGCATACGAATTCTTAACGGATGGCTTGGGACTTGACCTCAAGTTTATTAGTTACAAGAAAGAAAATGATGATTTTTGGGAAAGACTGGCCAAAGAAGTGTCAATAAATGACTTTAAGTTTGATGAGTTTTTCAATAGCAAGTTCGATATACATGAACTGGCTAACTATGACATCTTTATCAAGACATGGTTTGACTTTCAAGAGCAATATGATCGCTGGCTTTTAGCTGCCTATTATATCCACAAGTTCTGCAATATGGGCTATATTTGTCAGGCATTACAATTCACTCATGGATATACGAATGTGGATTTTGTGGAATCTTTAGCACTAACTATCTTTAGCCTTGATGAAAGAGAAGAATGCATAGAGGAACGAAGGACTGCATTAAAGGAAGCAGAAAAACGTGGCGTGATTATCTCTGTTGAAGCGCAAGACCTATTGAGAGTCAAACTCTTGGAAGTAGCTGACGCACAAGGCTATGTAACAGCTTTGAAGTATGTCACTACTGCTACAAATGTGGAGAAAACTTTGTTGATAGAATGGATTGGCAATAAAAAGCTGATGCTATCAGACATAAAGGAAGTCTATCCTGATTTGTATGCTTATATGAGAAGAATCGAGGAGCCGCTGGATGAATCTGTAGGATGGGTAGAGAGGTACTTTGACAGCTATCGGCAAGTAAAGATTGCAAACAAATACACTGATGACGTCAAGAATCTGCTATTAGAAGTAAATGGTTCTGATATCAAATTTAACCAATGGTATCAGAGGTTCAAAACAACACGCACATTGCTTGATGGACGTGATGATATTGAGGTGTATTTCTGGATAGACGGTTTGGGAATTGACTGGATACCATTTGTAAGGAGTATTGTTGAGGGGAAACGTAACGACAATTATTTTCTGAACGAAGTGATGATAGGAAAGGCCTTACTGCCGACCAAGACCTCTACAAACAAAGAAGACTTGTTAAAACTGGCAGGCGAACAACTGCCAAAGATTGGAGATATTGACGAAGTGGCCCATCAATGTCGGCCTTATCCTCAATACATAATATCAGACATAAAGGCTGTAAAGAATACCATTTATGACATCCTTGCCAAGAACCCTGGCAGAAAAATAGCCATCGTCAGCGATCATGGCATGTCGTTCCTTCCTCAGCTTTGTGAGGGCTTAAATCTTGCAGGTTATCAAAGTGACCATAACGGAAGATTAGCCATTAAGAAGAGTGGACTTGCAACGGCAGACGAGAAATATATAGTGTTGGAAGACGGAAAAACGATCTGTGCGTTGAGACATGAATCGCTTTGCGCGAAGGTGCCAACAGGCAGTGGCTGTCATGGTGGCTGTACACCAGAGGAAGTGCTGGTGCCAATCTTTATCATTTCAAACCAGCCCAATGTTAAAACCTGGACGGCAGTTCTAAAGACAATGGAAGTATCTACTTCAAGTCCATTCGTAAAGTTTGCCATCAAAGGACTAAAGGCTGGTCAGACACCTTATATTATATATAAGGGTGTGAAGCATGTCGTCGGCAAGGTTATTGGCAACGAATATCAGTCAGACATCCTAGCACTCGACATTAAGGAAACAACTATTACGTTGTGTATTGGGACAGACAAGCAAGACTTCACTATCAAGATTAAGCAAGGTTTCGAAGAAGAAGATTTATTTGGGGACATTTTATAAATTCAAGTTATGAAACAAGAAATTACAGACAAAGTTCAGCAATACTTCCAAGGAATAGCTATTTATAAGGATCCTAACTCAACAGACAGCTTGTTTGCAGGAAGGAATCTCCCTTCTTTTGTAAAGGACTTCCTTTTGAGAAAGTATCTTCGAGGTACAGAAGTAGATCGTGGTGGATTGACATCATTTTTAGACAAAGTAATACCAACACAAGCATCCAGTGTGAAAGATAGATTATCTGCTGGTGAAGAAGTGACGTTACTTACACGATTTATCATCTACATTGATTTGGTAAAAGGTATCCGTCGTTTTTCTATTCCTGATATGGGAATCAAATTGAATGAAGGACAAATACCTGAACACATTTATCGCCAGCATCAAGGAGAGTTGGTAGATGGAGAGAAGTGGGGAATTGTCAAGCTTTGTGTAATGATTGATGCTGATGGCAAGAAATATCATGTAGAGATGTTGGACTTTAAACCGTTCAAACCCTTTAAGACGGTCGATGTGGCTGCTATCAGGGAGGCAAGACAAGCCTTTACAACAGAGGAGTGGGTGGATCTTATTCTCTCAGCAATGGAATATGAACCTGATGCTTTTGAAAGCATGCATCAGAAAATGGAATTCTTGACACGTCTGTTCATTTTTGTGGAGCCAAGATTGAATGTCATAGAATTGGCCCCCAAGGGAACGGGTAAAAGCTATGTGTTTGGAAACTTATCGAAATATGGTTGGCTGGTTAGTGGTGGCAAGGTAACTCGTGCCAAACTGTTCTATGACAAAACAAGACAACAAAATGGAATAATAAAGAATCACGATTTCACTGTCTTTGACGAGATACAAACTATTACCTTCCAGGAACCAGCGGAAATCCAGGCAGCTTTAAAGTCATATTTGGAAAGCGGAAAGACTACTATTGACAATAATGAGTTTTCTTCTGAATGCGGCCTCATGCTGATGGGTAACATTCCTTTGAATGCACAGAAACAGCCTATGTCATCGAGATATTTTGATGCATTGCCTCAGAATTTCAGGGAGTCTGCTCTGCTTGATCGTTTCCATTGTTTTATAGAAGGATGGTATCTGCCTCGAATTAACAAAAGCATGATTTATAAAGGATGGACTATCAATATTGAATACTTCTCAGAAATCATGCATTCACTCAGAACAGAAAACCGTTATGGATTGCTTTTTGACCAATTGGTTGGCTACCAGAAGGACGCAGACATGCGAGACTTCAAGGCGGTTAAACGAATAGCGACTGCTGCAATGAAGTTATTCTTCCCTCATTGGAAAACTATTGAAGATGTGAATATTGAGGAATTTGATCTGTATTGTTTACAGCCGGCTTTACGTCGTCGTGGAATAATTAAGATTCAGTGTCACAATATCGACCCAGAGTTTAAGACAAATATGCCAGATGTTTGGATAAAAGAATAATTCGAGGGTATGCCAAAGAAAGATATTGATATAATCGCGGATGAACTCTGGTGGATCTGTAAGGAATATAATGGTATTCCTTCGCAGACGGTTGATAAAAAGGCTTATTCAAAAGCACTTTATACTCTAAAAACATATGGTGAAACTCCTCAGGTAAAGGCTGTTGTTAAAGAGTTTAATCTGTCTTTGCCAAGAACTAATTCAAGAACCGTATCTGGCTCCTCTATCGGAATAGAAGAAGTAAAAAAGATTTTGGAAGAAAGAGGCCGAATGCCATATTGTCCTACAGAAAAACCTTTATATTATCAAGTTAAATATTTCTTCAAGAAATATAGTGAATATGAAGAAGTGAAACGTCTCAAAGTCATCTATGCATCAGGCGATTGTTGTCCTTTGTATGAAAGGGATCCAGAAAACTACATCAAAAAAGTTCAGCCTTATGATAGAATTATCCAAAGCCTTGATTATATAGTAATGGCTTTTGAACTTTACCGCGAATTTCCAGCTAAGAACACTATACCAATGAAATTGGTACGGTATTTACTTGAAAATCCTTCAACAAAATATAATATAGGGAAGTTATATAAAGTACCAATTCCTGATCACGTATTGAATTCATATCTAACAAAACTTATCAACTTGGGGTGTAAGGATGAAATGGTTATAGACAATTGGAATAGAATTAATAAAACAAACGAATTATGACAAATCAATTCTTGATTAAGTTTGCATGGAAATGCAATCATGAAGATTATGGTGAAATACTATCTTTTATAGTTTCGCCCAAAATTAACACGTATGCGAACGTTTATGGCTATAACATGAGTAAAGATTATGATGAGGTTGTCAGATTTCCAACAGACCACCCTCAAGCTTTGTCGTTGATCAGTAAATTAGCCAGAGTTAATTCCACTCAATGGGCTCCCCCTACATTTGGGGATTATGTTGATGAGAAATTCGATTTAGAAGATTTTTTCGATGAATATTATTATCAGGACAATTATGGTAGAGAAGTGACGTTCCATACACATAAAGAATGCTATTAAAGTTTGACAATGGATTTGAAATTCTGTAGTATTGATGAACTCAAAGCTCTTCGGCCAGATTTATATCAGGCTATTGAGCAAGAAGTGATTCTTGGAAAGTTAAAGTTGACCAAGGACGATATAATCAATATAATTGAGCCACTTTCTGAGTCCATTAAGGACTATCTGAGGCCTTACTTGTCAAAGTTATCTGCGATGACTTACAACGACATTGTGGATATGGAAAATGACATAGTAGATGAGGTGGCGGAACAATTGCTGAATGAATTTGAGGAATTAGAAGAAATTGTAAGAAAAAGGACAAATAGCTACAGCAAAGAAGCCATATTTGCAAAGAAGCCTGAGCTAGACCAAGAATCGGTCGAACTTGAACAAGAAGACAATATTGAACCATGTCAAAAAGAGGAGGAACCAGAAGATAATAAGGAATACGATGGCGATTTTGAAGAAGTTAAGATAGGTTATGTCATAAGGTTATTCCCCTCTCAAAAAGTTGGTAGCGTTATAGAGATAAAAACAACGAAAAGTGGATTGCGAAAACTTATTCTGAAGATGGCAGACGGTACGCTTAGAGAAGAATATGACAATGACAATCTTTATGAGGTTATCCGAAAAAACGGAATAATCAAGGAAGAAGATTATGTCGTTGAAAAGGAAAAAAGACACTACCGCCGCAAATTTTCATGGGATACTGCTTTAGAAGTCACAAAGGTATCATCCAAACAAGATTTCTCAACTGAGAAAAAAGAAGCATTAGTTGGTGATGCAATACAATATGATGGCAAACGATGCAAAGTGATTGGTAAGAAGACATCTGCAAATTCTATGAGGTTGATTATTCAGTACGATGATGGCACTTTGGATAATGTTCCAAATGATTGGAACAGATACAGCATAATGAATAAAGGTAAGAATGGCGACTATTATCCCAGTTCTGAAGCAATAAGGAAATTTGATATTACGAACAAAAGAAAGAAAAAGGCTACTGTAGGAGATTGGGTGATGAGGACATCAGATAATCAGATTGGAAAAGTCGTGGAAATAAAAAAGCTGGGGAGTGGGATTGAAAAATTGATCCTTGAACTGGAAGATGGTAGCCAGTCTGGCGTTTTTAATAGTACAAATTTGTATTGGGTTCTTATATGAAATACGTTATTTGTTTATGTGTGATGTCGTTATTCTTGCTCTCTTGTGGGAACAACTCCCGTCAGACAGAGCCTATTATCTACGATGACAATCCCATCGTTGAGCAGGTAGAACCTGATACTGTGGCCACAGCTGTTCAAAATGAAGAGTCAAAAGTGGAAGAGAAACCGTCTGTTCCTACGAGTTCGTCATCATCATCTCGCTCTCACAAATCAAGCAGCTATGACAATATGCGTGGCTTCGACCCAGCATCAGAAGATGACATGGAGGATAATGGCATGAGCCGCTATATGGAGAATAATGACGAGGAGGGGTGGGACTGACGATGTATGATGTCTGATGGATGATGTAAGATGAGACGGAATTCCTATCGTTTTTGTCATAAAAGAAACCTGTATTCCTCTCGATTTTATCATTAATTTATATTAATTCCTTGTTTGTTTTATAGAAAAGCACTATCTTTGCAACGAATAAGCGTTCGATTCTCGGCGGCACCTCAGCAATTCAAGCGAGCTTGATTGCATTCGGTTTGCACGAGCATTGCACCAACATTTGTGTAACTATTAAATTTAAGAGTATGAATGACATTCAGACAAACAAGAAGAAAGAGGGCGGAACTAAAAAGGTAGTCGCAAAATGCGACAACCCTAATGAGGTGGTTGCAAATTGTGACACGAGTCGTTCCAAACGGACTTGAAGAAGCACAATGAGCAGTATCGTGAAATCAAATTCATACAACTGCCACAAAAGAACCACGATAGGTTCTTGATTATTGACGATGATTTCTATCTGTTTGTTAATCTGTGGCTTATGATTTTTAACAAAATATAGCGGAAAATAATTGGGAAATCATGGTGGATTGAGCAGGGGATTTTGTAATTTTGCACGCTGGATAACTAGGAATCCAATAATTGAAAAATGGCAAAGAAAGAATATCGATTTAAAATATCGGGCGTGCATTATGCTGCCAATCCTGAAGCCGAGTCCCAAGGGCTGCCGGACACGGAGGAGATGCATGTGCGCACGCGCGAACTTCTAAAGAAAATAGACCGTGAGAGACCGCTGGTATCGCTCTTTGCTGAACCTACCAACCTGTTCAACCCTGATTGTGTAATGGCTTTCTCGAGGGGGGAAAGGATAGGTCGCGTGGCCGATGAGTGTGTGGGCGATGTGAAGACTCTGCTGGCACAGAGCGAAGATCCAATACTGTTTGCACGTGTGGAGGATGTGACCATCAGACAGCATGGTCATCTGACAGTGGTAGTGGAAGCGGAGGAACTGACCAATATCCTGCCGCTACAGTCATCGGCGATAGAATGGGATATGTGGCTCAAGGACGATATGATGAGACTGTCGCCACACCAGCAAATACTGGCCGAAAAAGAGGCGTACTACATGCTGAAAAAACACCTGATGACGAACATTGACGAGGCCGACATCACAGACCTGCAGATTTATCTGGGCCTTTGGATGAAAGGAAGTTGCCACGACCTGAGCCGTGAGACGCGCGAAGCACGGTCGCAGTTTATTGCCCTGCTAGAGAAAGCGCAGAGGAAGGAGGTACGGCTATTGAACGAACCGCTGAAGCAGCAGCGTACGTCGATATGTGGTCGTATGGCGCTGATAGAGCGAACCTCTAAGTGGTGGACGGATCGGCTGGAGTCTGAGGAGATGCATCGGCTATGGACGCAGTGGTGGCTGGCGAATGAAGGACTGCTTTGGGGCGGACTGAGGAATATTGACGAGAAATTGCGCCAATTGCCAGGCCAGCTATATAACGACATCGACAAGCGTGATGTAGTACTCTCGCGCCTGTACTATATGCAGACGCCTCGCAAGGCGCTGGATGCCATTCTGACGCTGCTGATGCTGCGCGAACTCACATGTCGACAGTTGGGCATAGAGATGAAGCCTCTGCTGGAGGACGAATATGAGAAGTGTATGCCAGAGAACAGCAAGTTCTCGATGAAGGACTTGGCGAGTTCTTTTCTGAAATTCCCTGCGAAAATAGCTTTAGGGATGTTTGGAGGTGTGTCTACGTTGCTGGCCTGGCATCCTGAATGGCAGAAGTCTGCGCCAAAGATTGAGGAGCAGATTCTGGCGAAGCAGAAGGAGCAGCAAGACAAGCTGGAACAGATGGGTCTGGCTGTGAAGAAAAGTTTGGAAGAGCCAAGGACGCAGAATATCTATGGCGACAAGAACGAGTTTCAAGATGGGGCGCAGTTGCTGAAGATGGGCATACCTGAAGGTACTGACCCTGCTGAGATTGCTGCACGCATAGCAGAACAGCAGAAGCTGCTGGAGTAGAAGGAGGATAAAAAACGATGAGTGATACGAAAGAATATATCAAGGGCGACAAGCATGTGCACCAGGCTGGGAGCATCATGATTAAGTTCGCACAATATAACGTGCCTGAGCAGAAGGGTGACTGGAAGCAGCAGGAAGAAAAGGAGGCTGAGGAACTGGAGAAGGAGTTTGCCGACTTTGAAGAGGTGGTGAATGAAACGGCTGAAGCCGATGGTACTGCTGTTGTGGAGCAAGAGCCGTCCCAAGAGGACCTGTTGTCTGATGTCGACCGTTTCATAGATCGCGTAAAGGCCATCTTTGCCAAGGCTGCTGAAAAGAATGGCGAGAAGATTAACGTCAATGCCAAAGGATGGAGTGGCCAATATACATTCTATGTAGATGCTGATAGAATCTCGAAGATGCTCGATGATCTGCGCCAGAACTCAGAGCAGAAGGTGAAAGAGTATCTGGACTTGTTTAAGGGTTGTACCAGCGTATCGGCTGTGGCTCCATTTGTTGGAGAGATACTCGACATCGAGGAACTGAGGGTGAAGGAATTGCAGAAGTCAGACATGAGGTTTGCCCTTGAGCCTTTCTATGGCATGACTGCCACTGCTGTCAGCAAATTGAGTTCAAAGGTAGGTAAAACGGAGAGCGAAATGCTGATAAACACTCTAAAAGGACTGCTTAAGAAGTACCCCAAGAGCTAAATAATTACGGCTCACCACGGATTATTTTTGCCAAAACCATGATAATTTAGATAACGCACTGAAATACAACATTTTGCGGTAAAAATCATTTCCTAGGTTATTTTTGCATCTATAGGAAATTATTCAGAATCTTTGCCCACGGAAATCAGAAATGATGACCGTGGGTAAATTTTTTTATTGTATTTCTAAAAAGTAATAAGGTTATGGCAAAGACAGTCATGTTGCAGCCTACAGCAACTAAAAAAAGTAGCACACAAGACGAGAAGCAGAAGAACCTTGAAACAATGGTTAAGTATGGCGAGGTTCTTAGTAACGAACTTATTGGGAAGTTGTCACAGTATGGTAATTCCTACCAGGGATTGTGCATCGAGACGTATGCCGTCTGCAAGGCGTATGCGGCTCTGAAAGTCATCGCACTGGATGCAGACTGGGATAATGAACCACTCTTTCAGAAACTGCTGCCTTGGTTCATCGAAGAAGCAGAGGAGATGCTTGCAGAGGTGAAAAATGAGGAGAATGTTTAATCATTAAAATAACAAGAAAATGGAAAGAGTAGAAATACAGAACAATGAGATCAGTCAGATGTTGCAGCACTTGGCTCCTTGGATTGAGAAGACTGACGGTGAGGAATCTGTTGGGGCGTGGGAAACCACGATGGCTACGAAGATGATGATGAAGCTCTTGGAGCTTTGGATGACTCAGGATAGCAGAGAGCGTGTAGAGAAGATGCTCGAATACTATCACCCTCTGGATCGTGCCGCCATGGCCTACGGCTTGGTGGTGTATGTGATGACTGGCAC
>JAEEGJ010016783.1_pt1 | contig 16713 bp, 18 predicted proteins | sample 8958761 | NCBI WGS metagenome assembly JAEEGJ01 (sample SAMN16246546, study PRJNA631951) | gut metagenome | biome: gut microbiome; feature: rumen; material: RS-attached | host: Bos | place: Iran: Karaj | collected 2018-10 | reverse complement strand
AAAGAGTCTCTTCCGGAAAAGACAAAGAACGGCTATCAGTAAGCAGGAAAGCGATATTGCTATCCTTCTCACCATAGCGACGCGCGCCTAAAAGCGTGGTGATTTTCTCTATACTATATACCATTGTTTCATTAATTAATGATGCCAAATGCCAAATGACGGTACAAAATTAGAGAAAAAAAATGAAACAGCAAAAAAGAAAGGTCAAAAAATGGTAGAGGGGTAAAGATTAGAAAAAGGTGAAGGGATTATAGAAAAAAGAAACGGATGTATATTTATCTGATTTTCGTTAATCATGACTTTACTGCTCCAGCTTCAGATAAATCATATACATGTGTTTCAATAAATTTTATCAAGAATTAGAGAATTTGCGAATTTTTTTTTGAATTTATACGAATTTGAGAAAGGTCGCTTACGCTTCTGCCCATCACGCCCATTCCCTATGCTACACAAGTAGCAAATCATCTCTTTTTCGCTTTAATTCAAATATCTCTAATTCTCTAATTCTTGATATTTATATTGTTTTAAGATTGCGCAGATTGGGAATTTGCGTAGCTTGGTGAGCTATTGCGAACAATTATTGTCTGTTAAAGCACCAAAGGTGTGAATTCGTATTGAAATTTTCGAGCTTCACGCAATTTACTTTGTCTGTAGTTTGATTTTTGCTGACTTCATTCCTTCACATTCTGCGGTTAGGGTGACTTGTGAAGGAGTTTGCCCAGAGCGGAGGATTGCGAGGCATGAGCCGTTGAAGAGCGATTGGAGATCGGTGAGGGCAAGTTCGTTGGAACTGATATTGCCATTGCTCATGGCTGCTATTGTGGCATCGCCCGTAACCTTTATCTTTACTTTGCCCGGAGCAGTAGCCACACGACGGCCCTTGCTGTCGATGGCTATGATGCGGAGATGCTGAAGATCCATGCCGTCAGCCTTCCAATCCGGATTGTCGTTCTCGATGATGAGTTTGACATGCTTGCCTGTCGTCTCAATCCTGTGCCGTGCTACTATCTTGCCATCGGTTCTTGCTATCGCCTCGCAGTATCCGGGTTGATATTCTATGTCCTTCCAGCGTATCTGGTTACGCATCTTTGCGCTGTGGAGGTCGTTCTTCTTAGTTCCGTAGCTCTTGCCGTTGACTATCAGTTCCACCTCTTCGGCGTTAGTGTAGGTGGTGATAGCGAGTTTCTTGCCTGAGGTACGATTCCAATGGTCGCTCATACCGTCGTTGCCTGTCTGTATGCCATTCCACATGGCATCGTCCTTGGTATCTGTAACGGCGATATGCACTAGAGGCTCGTCATCCTTGAAGAACGATTTCATATAGTATGCCTTCGGCTTTGGCTCAAGTGAGAGGTCGAAAACGCCTTGCGCCCAACCTTTCTTCGGCCACCCCTGACTCTCTCCGAGATAGTCTATTGCACCCCAATAGGCGAGTCCGATGACCTTGTCGAGGTCCATAGCAAAATAGTTCTCACCCATGGCCGCAACGGATGCCTCCGACTGATAGAAGGTCATCCAAGGGAATCGCTTGCTGTCACCGGGAAAATACATATAGCGATAGTTATACGACTGGAAGTCGGTAACCATAGCAAGGTCGCAGGGGAGGGAATCCGTTTCCCAGTTGCGATAGCGAGGGTGCATAGCAACTGTCACCTTACGAGTATCATCGTAACGCTGAAGAAGTGTCTTTTGCAACTTGAACTGCGTAACACCGAAGTCATTGAAAGGCATATCGTTATACGACTGAAGCTCATTGCCCAAGGACCATGCCACTACGCATGGATGGTTTCTGTCTCGTGTAACAAACTCCTTGACGTGTGCTTGCCAGAGGTCTTGGTAATGTGCACGTCCACCACCTACGTATTGGTCGTTCCATTTGTCGTAGAGCTCATCGAGTACGAGTATGCCGTGCTTGTCGCAAAGGTCAAGGAACGACTTTGAATATGGATTGTGTGAAGTGCGTATGTGGTTGATACCAAACGACTTCATCAGTTCTATACGCCTCTCCATTGCACGGGGATATGCAGCCGCACCAAGAGCACCAAGGCTATGGTGGTTGGCATATCCCTTGAGAAGAACCTTCTTTCCGTTAAGCCTAAGACCGAAGTCCGGACCTATCTCCACAGTCCTTATTCCGAATGTCTCGGATATCTCGTCGGCAACACTTCCGTCTTCCCTAAGAAGCTGAACCTTTGCAGAATAGAGGTTGGGATGCTCGCAATCCCATAGTTGCGGATTATCTATCGTTATAGTCGGAATCCTTAACTCCTGACCATATTTATAATTCCTTACGCGCTTTATCTCGCATTTGCTTTTGCTGACCTCCGAACCGTCAGGAGCGATAATGCAAACCTGCATTGTGACGGTTGGCTGCTTATTATTACATTGCACGTTTGCCGTGATGTTCACCTCGCGGTTATCCTTCGTGGTGATATAGAGAGGATGGCGGTGAAAGTACATCTGTGCATCGGTATAGATAAGGTGTACGTCGCGGAAAAGTCCTCCTCCTGTGTACCATCGTGAAAAATTCGGTTTGCCTGTGTCGCAATGTACGGCTATGGTATTAGGCTCGCCATACTTCAGCATATTTGTGACATCAACCTCGAATCCTAAATATCCATTGTCTGTTCCTCCTATCTTATTGCCGTTAAGATATACATCTCCCACGTACATTATTCCCTCGAAATCGAGTAGGGCGCGACGATCTTTCTCTTCTACAGAAGGGATAAAGGTATGGACATACCAGCCTTCGCCCATCTCCTTGAAACCACGTGCAGAGAGTCGGCTTCGGATATTGGCACCAGCATCGCTATTGTCTGCCTTCTCGTCAGGAGCAGGAGCTACCCAAGGCTGTTCTATCTGGAAGTCGTGGGGCACATTGATTGTCTTCCAACCCTCTTTTTCTGCTTGGGAAACGGTTATGGATGGTGAGGCTACACCAAGATGGAACAGCCATCCGCGGTTGAGGCTCACTACCTCGCGTGCTTTTTCTGTTTGAGCAAAAGCATTAGGAGAGCACAACAGAAATATTGTGCTCAGCAGGAGGTTGATATGGAGGGGAAGTTTCATTTCTATTCCAGCATCTTGCAATATTCGGATGCTCCCATGAGGAAGAGGCCGAGGGAGTAATCGTCATAGTCGGGCTCGCGATTGTAATCGATAGGCTGTGAGGATGCCGGACGATCACCAGAGCCTTGTACGTAGCCGATGAAACCGTCTTTGTGGATGCTTGACTTGAGGGCATTCCAAGCCTTTTCTATGGCAGGCTTATACGTTTTCTTGTTGAGCACACCTTTGTTTACTCCCCAGACAAGACCGTAGAAGAACTGTGCTGTGCCTGAGAATTCGGGACCTGCGAAATCCTGCGATACAAGACTCGGATTCCAGAAACCGTCCTCTCGTTGTATAGCAAGTAAAGCCTTTGCCATCTGCTTATAGTCGCCAAGCAGTTGGCTGTAGTATTTGTCGGTAGGCTGGAGATAATTCATCACTCTGCATAATGCCGTAAATACCCATCCGTTGCCACGACTCCAATAGCAGTTCTTTCCGTCGCTTTCCTTGTATGGGGCAACGAAATTCTTGTCACGCCACCATAGTCCTTCTTCCTCGTTGAAGAGCCCTTTTCCTCCACAGGTGTCGCGCGTCCAGATGTATGATTTCATCGCAAAGTTGATATATTTGCGATTGCCTGTAGCCATTGTCATCATAGCATATCCCGGCATAGCCATCTGTATGGCGTCAATCCATGTCCACGCATTATGGCGGTTCTTTGCAATCTGGTTGTTGAACACCTTCTGTATGTTCTTGTACTTATCCTCCTTACCGTCGAGGAAGTACCTTTGGCAATACACCTGGCCGCAACACATATAGTCGGCATCCTGTGTATCATAATCGCTCCTATAAGGCCCCCACTTGTGGAAGTTCCCCCATTTGTCGAGGTATGCCATATAGCGGTCCTGAGGGTCTTGGTCGTATAGCGCGAGAAGTCCTTCATAATATACGGAACGTGTCCAGAGATTGCTTTCATGGCCTGTTACGAAGTCAACAGAATCTGTAGGGTCATGCCATTTATTCATGAAATAATTGTTTGCCCTGCGTGCCAATTCGAGCACTTCGTCTTTTGTCTGGGCGTTAGCGCCACCCAGAGACAGAATTGAGAGGATTAGTAGAAATAATTTCTTCATAAGGGAAATAATAGATTAACAGCCCCTTACCCCATCCCTTTCCCCGCTCGGGGCAAGGGAGTAGTTACGCTTTATTGCTAAAAGCTTTTATGTTAGAGGCGTGATTAGAATTTCTATCTTGTCCCCCTTGCCCCGAGCGGGGAAAGGGACGGGGTTAGGGGCTTCCTTAATAGCTTGCCGAGCACTTTATTCCTATCTCTTCCACTCTCGCCTTGATAGCGTCGAGAGTTTCGTGAGATGCTTTTTTTAGGTCGTGGTCAGGTGTCTCGCGGTCTATGGTATATATCATAACCATCTCTGGAGCGATCTCCTTTACTGTCTCAAGCCAGGGTGCAACGAACTCCTCACCTGTGTTGTCAACGCTCTTGCCTTGCGTCGTGCCTGTCATGAACATGGTTTGGATGATACAATGTCCGTTGAATTTCTTCATGTTCTCAATTACATTCCTCACATCGTATGAAGGCTGTGTAGGGCGGTCAACAAGTTTGATATACTCAGGATTGATAGTGTCGAGCTTCAGAATGTTGTTATCAACCTTCATCAGAGCCTTGCGGACATCCTCCTTGCCTATCATCGTGGCATTACTCAGAACAGAGACCTTGGCGTTAGGGAAATACTTGTCGCGGATTCTGACCGTATCCTCTATGATGTTGAGGAAATCAGGATGGGCGGTAGGCTCTCCATTTCCTGCAAAGGTCAGCACATCGGGCGTAACTCCTTCCTTTTTCATCTCTATGAGCTTGTTCTCAAGAGCCTCTGCCACAACCTGACGCGAAGGACGAGGGGTATGAGGACGGAAATCCGCGTTGAATCCGCACTCGCAATATATACAGTCGAAAGTGCAGCTCTTGCCATCACCCGGTTGTAGGTTAACGCCAAGCGAGACGCCAAGACGCCGGCTATGTATTGGTCCGAAAATTGGAGAAGGGTAGATTATTGTGCTCATTGTTCCGATTTCTATGAATTTCTACGATTTAGATGGGTGCTTTCTCGCACGAAAGCAAAAGTGCATGTTAGCCCCAAAAGGCTGGCGCACGTTTTTGAAATTTGATGAGTGCAAAGTTAAGAAAAACTAATGTAATTTCCAAATAAATATGGATTTTTTCAATTCCTTGAAGTTGTTTTTTACAAAAACATGGAAATCCTAGCGTTTAGGAATGGAAATTAAATTTCAATATACTTATCTAAGTATTTCTGCTGATTGATTATGTCGCATATAATTATTTTCGCCACTTTAGGTAGAGCGTAACTCAAGGTTCCCCAGAGCGTTAGGAATTCTTCGGAACCTATGCTCAAAAGAAAACAAAACCATAATGATATTATCAAAAGATCACGTACAGCAATAGAAACGATACGTGCTATTCCTTTCTTTGTGTATTTAGCTATTAAATCTGTGGTAAATGTTGTTACGAACATATCTGCCACTAAATATATAAACGCAAAAAATGGATAGATAAAGGCAATTATCCACTCTCCGCCTGATAATATATCAAAAAGTAGAAAGGGAAAAATTATGTTTATTGCGATTTGACACGCAAACATTATTATATGTACTTTTCTCATTATTGAAGATTCTATTAGAGTGGTTATTGTCGCGTTTATCTGACGATGCTATAATAATTATACGTTAAGCTATTCCTTCTTGCATTTTTTTATGTACCGTTTTGTTATCCCATAACATATAATCAATAAATTTTGTAAAACAAAAATTTCACAGAAAATGTAATCGGATTTAATGCAATTTAAATGGAAATTAGCTTTGTTGCCCAAAGCCTCAGCAAGTTCTAATGACAAGGCTGGGAACAAACAGTATATAATGCCGTAAAAAATATTTGATAATATTATTCTGTTGATTTTTGTATAATACATAATCCCCACAATTGTTGTGCATATAGGGATGTATATTAATGTTATAAATAAAACAAGAACGGTGAATCCAAATCTGAAATCTCGAGTGCCTATTTGTTCGTGGTTGGATGCTAATCCCAATAAGATATAGGATATACAACACACTATGTAAAATATGATAATCTTCTTCATTTGTATTTTGCTATTTGATGGCAAAAATATATAAAATTTCCAATACCACCAAGAAATTTCCCGAAAATCTATTTGTTAGTTTATAGCGGAAAAATACTCGTTTACCTTTTGAAACTTAGAAGATTCTCCATCGTTAGTCCATCAGTAGTCCATCGATGGAGTATCTACGGAGGAACAGCGGAGGCGAAAGAAGAATGGTGGAATAGTGGAGAAAAATAGGGATGAGATTGCCCTCGCTCTTGGTAGGAAGTAAGTCCGATGTAAATACAATATAAATACCATTAAAATACCATAATATTACCATAAAGATACCATTGCGAATGGTAATATAATGGTATTATTATGGTAATATTATGGTATTATAATGGTATTATCATCGAAGGAAGAACGAGGAAAGAGCGTAGGGAAAACGGAGAGAGGATGGGAGTTAACAGTTCTTCAGACTTGATTAGGAATAAGTTTATAATGTTAATAAGGTTTAAATACTTGTAAGATTGGAGAATTTTTAGTTACTTTGCACCGAAATTTGGTGTATTGTGTACCTATGCGCTGGATTTGATATTTATTTTTACAAAATAATGAAGAAGAAAAAGAAGTCAGGAGAAAAAAACAGAATAGGTCTTCAGGTTGTGACGCTCTGTATTAGTACGGCTCTTGTGCTGATACTCCTCGGTATGGTGGTTTTCACAGGTCTGACGGCAAACAATCTCTCCAATTATGTGAAGGAAAACTTAACCGTAACCGTTATGTTTGCAGACAATGTGTCTGATCAGCAGGCAAAGGCTGCGTGTAAAAAGATAAAGAAGAAACACTATGTACACCGTCTGGATTACATCAGCAAGGAACAGGCTCTGAAAGAGCAGACAGCTGCCCTTGGCGCTAATCCGGCTGAGTTCCTTGGCGAGAATCCGTTCACTCCTTCTGCTGAAATCCATCTTATACCTGAATGTGCCAATGCTGATTCCATGAAGTGGATAGCAAAGCAGTTGAAGGCTGACAAGCAGGTTTCAGAGGTGACATACGAGAAGGACCTTATGAACAAAGTGAACAAGAGCCTGCGTAAGATAATGCTTGTGATGATGGTCATCGCTGTGCTTTTGTCGTTTGTTTCCTATACCCTTATCAGCAATACCGTAAGACTTGGCATCTACGCCCGTCGTTTCACCATACATACTATGAAACTCGTGGGTGCTTCGTGGTCTTTCATCCGTGCTCCGTTCCTCAAGATGGGCGCTTTGCAAGGATTACTTGCGGCCTTGATTGCCGATGCTGCCCTTGCCGGATGTATTGCTTGGCTTTACAGGTTCGAGCCTGATATTACAGAGGTTGTGACGGTTGAGACTCTTGTCATCACGGGTGTCTCTGTGGTTCTCTTCGGACTTATCATCACAACATTCTGCGTCTATCTCTCCTTGAATCATTTCCTGAAGATGAAGGCGAAGGACCTTTACAAGGTCTAGCCCCTCACCCGTCACTATGTGACACCCTCTCCCCAAGGGGCGAGGGAAAAGTTAGTATTTTAGACTGTAAAAATATACCATTATAATTTTGTGCTCCCATCACGAATAAATGTAACTTCTTCCTCGCCCCTTGGGGAGAGGATGCCCGTAGGGCAGGTGAGGGGCCGTTTTTTTTTATTAAAATGGAAGAAAAAAAGAATTTAGCCTTAGGCAAAATTAATTTCATCATGCTTGCCATAAGCATGGTGATTGTTGTGATTGGATTTGTAATGATGAGTGGTGCAAGTTCTGATACCACACAGTACAATCCTGAGATTTTTAGTGCGATGCGCATCAAGGTAGCTCCTGTTGTCTGCTTCGTTGGTTTTGTATCAATAATCGCGGGCATAATGTACCGCCCAAAGCAGAAGTAAATGAACGAGTTACAGGCGTTGCTCCTTGGTCTTGTACAAGGTTTTACAGAGTATCTTCCAGTTAGTTCAAGCGGCCATCTGGAGTTGGGTAAGATAATTCTCGGTCCTGAAGCAGAGGCTGGCGGACTTACATTCGATATCGTTGTTCACGTTGCTACGGTTCTTAGTACGTTAGTTATCCTGTGGCGTGAGGTGATGTGGATATTCGCAGGATTGTTCCGCTTTGACGGTCGTATGAACGACGAGCAGAAATATGTCATCAATATCCTTATCTCTATGATTCCTGTCGGCATCGTGGGACTTTTCTTCAAGGATTACATCGAGTCTCTATACGCAAATAACGTGATTGTGGTGGTTGGATATTGCTTGCTCGTAACAGCATTCCTTCTTGCTCTCACGCATTTCTACGTACCAAGAGAGAAGGAAAAGATTTCTCCTCTGCATGCATTTATCATAGGTATAGCTCAGGCATGTGCGGTTCTCCCTGGTCTTTCACGCTCAGGCTCAACAATTGCCACCGGACTTCTCCTTGGCAACAGCCGCAAGAACCTCGCGCAGTTCTCATTCCTGATGGTTATCCCGCCAATCCTTGGTGAGGCACTCTTGGATTTCAAGCATATCTTCGCACCTTCTGCAGAATATCTTGCAGAGCATGGAGGAGAGGTTGCTGCCGTTCCTACAAGTTCTCTCATCGTTGGCTTTATTGCAGCCTTCATCAGCGGATGTATCGCTTGTAAGTGGATGATTGCCCTTGTGAAGAAGTGCAAGCTGATTTACTTTGCAATCTACTGTGCTATCGTAGGTGCTATCGCATTGTATTGCAGCACGTTGTAAACAGAATTTACTATTGAGCTATTTACTAATTACTATTTATTTACTATTTTGATAAATGTACTATTTGAAATAGTAAATGCCTGGTGCGAAAACGAATAGTAAATAAATAGTAAATAGTAAATCGTTAAATAGTACATGTAAATGGTAAATTGTACATCTGATAAAAGATGCCTTGATTTCCAGCAGGGAGAGTTTATCTACTTCAACAAGCCTTACGGAATGTCGAGCTTCGGGGCACTTGCCTTCGTTCGCACTCGCATCTCCCAAAGGGTGGATGTGAAGAGAGTGAAGACCGGTCATGCCGGAACTCTCGACCCTCTTGCAACCGGTGTTCTGATTCTCTGTACGGGAAAGGCAACAAAGCAGATAGAGTCGCTTCAGCTTAACGACAAGGAATATACCGCAACCTTGCAGTTTGGTGCCACTACTCCAAGCTATGATATGGAATATACGGTTGACCATACCTATCCGAAGAATCATATCACCCGAGAGAAGGTGGAAGAGGCTCTAAAGCAGTTTGTGGGAGATATAATGCAGGTGCCGCCTGTCTTTTCCGCCTGTAACGTGAACGGAAAGCGCGCATACGAACTTGCAAGAAAGGATAAGGAGGTTGAGCTTCAGGCAAAGCAGGTAAGAGTTGATGAGATAGAGCTTCTTGACTTTAACGATGAACTCAAGCAGGCAAGGATAAGGGTGGTGTGCGGAAAAGGCACTTATATACGTTCTCTTGCCCGTGACATAGGTAAGGCTTTAGATAGCGGGGCTTATCTCACGGCTCTTTGCAGGACCCGTCTTGGTGATGTGAGAATAGAGGATTGTCACACCATAGACAATTTTCAGGAATGGCTTGATGCTCAGGAGGTTGCTCCATACATAGAATGTGTTCAGAATCCTCCGGGTACAGGCAAGAAAAAGAACAGAAAGAAGAGGAAAAGGGACCTCTCCTCCCGCCCTCTCCCGTAGAGAGGGAGCCGGAGAGCCCAATTTCAATTAACACTTGCGAAGCTTGATGAGCTTTAGCGAATAATTAATAATTAACATGCCTTTCGCGATTATACAATCGAACATCTTTCCTTTTGGGATGGCTTGGTTAGGCCTATAATTTGCATGCCTTTTGTCTTCCGGCTCCCTCTCTACGGGAGAGGGCGGGGGGAGAGGCCAGTATTCTAGTTTATATTTTTTTCTATATAGATGAAACTTTCAAATTTCAAATTCAAACTCCCTGAGAGTCAGATAGCTATCTATCCGCACTCTATAGAGCGTACTGTGACTAATTCTGCAGGTGAAACTACTACATTTACACTCAAGCGTCCGGACGAGGCAAGACTGATGGTGCTTCACAAGAAGTCGCAAAAGATTGAGATGTACAAGACGGACGAAAAGGGTAAGCCTGTACTTGATGCTAACGGCAACAAGCAGTTCATCATGTGTAAGGATATTGTAGATTACTTTACTGAGGGAGACACATTCATCTTCAACGATACAAAGGTGTTTCCTGCTCGTCTCTGGGGTACAAAGGAGAAGACCGATGCTAAGATTGAGGTGTTCCTTCTTCGTGAACTCAATGCCGAGATGCGCCTTTGGGATGTGCTCGTAGAGCCAGCAAGAAAGATTCGTATCGGCAATAAACTCTTCTTTGACGACACTAATACGATGGTTGCCGAGGTTATCGACAACACGACAAGCCGTGGCCGTACCCTCCGTTTCCTCTATGAATGTCCTCACGATGAGTTCAAGCGCGAGCTGTATAGTTTAGGCGAGGCTCCACTTCCTCGTTATATTCTTGAGCATAAGGGAGCTGATGGCAAGAGAGACCGTGTGGCAACAGAGGAGGATCATGAGGATTTCCAGTGTATCTTCGCTAAGAATGAAGGTGCTGTAACAGCTCCTGCAACTGGTCTTCACTTCTCTCGTGAGATGATGAAGAAAATGGAGATTATCGGTATCAATTCTGCATATATCACTCTGCATTGCGGTCTTGGCAACTTCCACGAGATTGAGGTTGAGGATCTTACAAAGCATAAGATGGACTCAGAGGAGATGTTCGTTTCTGCAGAGGCATGTAAGCTTGTAAACGAGACAAAGCTTGCAGGGCATCATGTGTGTGCTATCGGTACAAGCGTTGTGAAGGCAACTGAGAGTGCCGTTGGTACAGATGGTATGATGAAGGAGTTTGAGGGTTGGACCAATAAGTTCATCTTCCCTCCATACGATTTCGGACTTGCCGACTGTATGATGGCTAACTTCTATCAGTCAGAATCTCCTATGGTTATGGAGATTGCGGCATTCGGTGGCTATGACCTTGTTATGAAGGGTTATAAGCTTGCTGTCGATAACGGCTATAAATTCGGCTGTTTCGGTGATGCGATGCTGATTATAAACGACTAGACCCCTAACCCCAGCCCTTCCCCCGTGGAGGTGGAAGGGAGGAATTCGGAAGGATATGCAAATCATCATTTATGGTAGTCTGTATGGCTCTACTAAGCGATATGCAGAGCACTTGTCGGAGATTACGGGTATTGAAGCCGTAGCCTTCAAGGAAGCAAAGGATATTGCGAAGTATGACAGGGTTATCTATATGGGTGCTCTTTTTGCCGGGAGTGTTCTTGGATTGAAAAAGACAGTCAGTAGGATGTCGCCAAGTCAAAAGCTGACAATCATCACGGTTGGAATGGTGGATCCTGCTGATCCTGAGAATATTGACTATATCCGTCGTTCTATAAAGGGCAAGGTTCCTGCGCATCTCTATGATGAAACGCAGATATATCATCTTCGTGGTGCTATTGATTATAGCAATCTGACTCTTAAGCATAGGATGATGCTTTCTGTAATCCATTGGAAGATCTCGAAGATGCCAGAGGAAAAGCTTAATGCCGAGGCAAAGACTATTCTTGCTATCTATGGCAAGAACCTTGACAATGTTGATTTCAAATCATTGGATAAGATAGATTTATGAGTATAGAGCAGAATAGCAGCGAAAATGTAACTTCCTCCCTGCCCCTTCACGGGGAAGGGATGCCCGTAGGGCAGGAAAGGGGTTGTAGTGAAGGCCGCCACATCGTCTATTTCTCTCTCGGCTCTAACCTTGGCAACAAGCGTGAGAACTTGAATAAGGCTATAAAATTAATGGAAGAGCAGATTGGCGTATTGCTACGTCAGTCTGCTTTTCTCGCTACAGAGCCTTGGGGCTTTCTGTCAGATAACTCTTTCGTTAATGCTGCTATCTGTATGGAGACAGAGCTTGATCCGTTTGAGGTTCTTGAAAGAACACAGAAGATAGAGCGTGAAATGGGTAGAACAATAAAATCCACCAATGGCGAATATCACGACAGAATTATTGATATTGATATTCTCCTCTTTGATGACCTGAAGATAAACACCCCTCGCCTCACCATCCCCCATCCGCTAATGGAACAAAGGGATTTTGTAATGATTCCGTTGAGGGAGATACTAAGATAAAAGCCTATTAGGGATTTCCCTATAAGACATTAGGGGAATATAATTGTTTGACACAGACAGAAATCGTACTTTTGTCATCAGATAAAAACTTAGATGACAAGATTATGAAGAAATTAATCATTATTACTACTATTACATTATGTACTATATGCTTTACAGGCTGTAGTGTATTCAAATCTTTCTCCAGGTCGGATATTATGGCTATTCAGCCAGGAATGACCAAGCAGGAGATTATGAAGAAATTCGGTAAACCAGAGTTCTGCTCATTTGACAAAGACACAGAGATTCTCGAATTTAATGCCGGATATGTAACGAGTTCGGAATATTATACTATTGTAAAGGTGCGATTCGAAAATGACAAAGTAGTTGGCATGGAGTCATATCCATTGATTACTAAGAAAAAACAATTTAAATTCTAAAATAGTTCCAATCTCAAGAAAATACTAACCGAAAATGAAAACAAACAAGATTTACCTAATGATGTTTCTTGGCCTCATTGCTATAATAGGATGTAGCGAAGATGATGATGCTATGTCATCGGACGAGCTAATCGTGAGTGAAATCATAGGTGTTAGTACAGTATATCAGATTCTTCCATGCGATTATAAGAAATCCAAAGACTTCACTTTTACTTATGCCGATGATTGGGTTATAACAGGTCTTGACGATGATAGTCGATTTTCTGTAACCCCGAAATCTGGTAAGGCTGGTGATAATACCATTACCATATCTGCTAACGATTATAATTGCACTTCATCTCTTCATGTTGCAGATTTTTCTATAACTCCAGTAAATAAAACTGATATAGAGGATATTGTGGTTCATATTGAGCAACCACCAGTATTCGACTTAAATAATTGGGAAGTTCAGGCCAATCCAAATGGTGATACCTTACATTGGAAAATCAAAACAGATATGAACATAAACGAGAGTATAGGCTTATTGGGGGATTTCCATTTGGAATATGAAATGATGGAGAAAAGCACAATTGACGGCAAGGAAATAGAGATTGTAATAAAGCCAAACAAGACGGACAAGATACGATATGGATCTTTTAGTGTTTTTATGACTGATAATGATGGTAGGCTTATCCACTCTGGTTTTTGCTGTATCGAACAGCCAACAGAGTCCTCAATCTCAAAGGATATGTACACTGAGGATGGTAAAGTGACGCGACTTCTCAGCCACACCAAAGGAAAAGGCATACCAATTGTCATAATGGGTGACGGATTTCTTGATGTTGACATTACAAGCGGAAAATATCGTAGCGTGACAAAGAAAGCTGCAGATGCGATTTTGGGCAGATATCCTATGTCGTGTCTAAAGGAATATTTTGATGTGTATGAGGTTACAGCCGTTTCTCGCAACAACTATTTTTCGGGTATGTCAAGTACTGCATTTAGTTGTAGCTATGGAGATAGAAGAAGCATATATGGCAATGATTCCAAGATTGTAGAATACGCGAACAAGGCAATAGATGAAGAACGTATGGAGGATGCTGTAATACTTACTCTTCTGAATGATACGAGTATTTATGGTTCATGTACAATGTATCCAAAATATGAGATTTCTGATATCCCAAGTGGATTGTCTATTGCCTATTTCCCTATTGGAGGTGATGATTTTGATTATCTCGTAAATCATGAGGTTGTTGGTCATGGCTTTGCAAAACTTGATGACGAATATACTGAATTTGATGGTGTGATTCCATCATCAGAAGTAGATTATATTAAGAGGTTCCAGAGTTATGGCATCTACAGGAATGATGCATTTAATGATGATGTCACGAAATCATATTGGGCAAAACTTGCAGCCGACGCTCGTTATGCTTCGGAAAAACTTGGGTGCTACGAAGGAGGTTCTTGTTACCCCAAAGGGGTTTGGCGTTCCACAGATGATAGTGTCATGAATGGATTTGTTGAATATTTTAATCCGATAGGCAGGCTTATGATCTACAAGCGATGTATGAGTATTGCCTATGGTAACAAATGGAAATTCAACTATGAAGATTTTGTTGACTTTGAGAGAGCAAATGCCCCGGCGTATGCATCATCAAGTAAGGCAAAAACAAGGAGTGCTTCAAAACACCATTTAACCTCATGCGTAAGAATTGTGGAAGATAAAGGGTATAAGTAAGTCCGTTTCTCCTTCGCTCTTCCTTCGCTTCTCCTCCGTTCTTCTCTAGTTAATAAGCGAAGGCAGAGGGGAAGTATAAGGGCAGAAAATGGGACTTACATGGGACTTACTACGGACTTACATGGGAGTAGCAAGTTCAATAGTTCAAGATGAAAATCTCTTCTTTCGGATTAATAGTCACTTTGTAACCTTTATTGTCTGATAAACTTATAATTGAGATTGGTTGAAGTGACTGATCTTGCAGTTCATATGGTTTATCGTCAATTAGAGCATAGGTTCTGTTTTGGCCGTTTAGCGTGTAACTATACATTTTTATACTGCCTGAGATTTTGGCAATTTCACGTTTGTTGGTTGGTTCTTTAATGTTAGAGACATACAGAGTCTTTGAAAGAAAATCCTCAGAGTTTTGGGTGTAGTAAATATTGCCAGATTGATCCATAGAAAAGTCTGGACAATCCTTAATGAATCTTGTCAAAGTCTTTCTCTTTTTATCAAAAACATACAAGTCATATTGTACGGAGATAAGATAATAATCCTCAAATGGGTATATTGTTGAAATTTGCCACTCCATTTCCTCTGGATGACAAGAGACCGTTTGACGGAAAGCAATCTTACCATCAACGTAATACTTTATATTGACCTTTTCATAAGAAGAATCAATCTCTGCTACAATAATATCATTATCTCCAATATAGAAATTGTCAATATTAAATTGTGTTCTTAGGAGAATAGAATCTTTATTGTTTCCTTTGGAAATATGTATTTTCTTTATTGTATTCTTGTCGCAATAGTATAGGGCATCGTTCAAAACTTTTGCTTCAATAGAGAAAAGTGAATCTGTTTGATTTGTTTGGGAATTCCAGAAATACACATTCTTTTCTTTCTCCTCACTATCTGTATGAGTAGAATATATTACATAAGGCGAATTTAATTCCATAAATTCACCTTTGAAAGTCTTTGTATTTTGGGCAACTGATGGAATTGCAAATAGCATCAGTAATAATGTGATAATTGTCTTCATTAGGCATGAAAAGTAAAACTGGGGCAAAGATATAAACTTTTCTTTATATCACAAAGAGAATGGTGTTTTTTATGGATTTATTTTGCTGTATGAGGAATTTTGTTTACTTTTGTATTCGGTTTTTATATTATTGATATTTAAGTTATGCAAGAAACTCCATTATTTACGATTAGATATTATAATAGTGTTGAACTGATGTTCGACTATACGAAATTGTTACCAGCTTATAAGAGGACAATAAGGAACTATCGCATTGTGAGTATTTTTTGTGTGATAATGCTTGTGCTGAATTTCCTTATTAATGGGAGCGATGTGGATTGGGTAATGCAGGGCTTTTGGCTGTTGTTTTCTGGGTATGTTTTTGTTGTTCCTTTATTGGTTAAGAACCGTGTTGGGAAGCAATTCCAAAAAGATCCTACTCATGCAAATGAAAATGTGATGACGATATTTGAAGATCGTATTGAAATTGATAATAAGGTTTCTCATTCTTCAATGGCGTATGAGGGGATTCTTCGTATTGCAGAGACATCTATTGGAGTTCATTTGTTTTTCTCTGACGTAAAGGCTCTGTCTATTCCTCGTGAGGCAGTTTCTGAGCAGACATTCGAATTCTTGAGGAAGAAAATCGCGATATAAGATGACTCGTTAAATGTTAAAATTGCGTATTTACAAGCAAAATATCAAGTCTTTATTCTTTATTCTTGAGAAAAATTGCTAACTTTGCATCCGCAAATGAAAATTTGCTGCATTCGATGATGGCAAATCGCGTCAGTGATTAGACGTAATGCATCAGAAGGATGTAATAATCAATTAATTATTAATCACATTAATTTTTCTTTTACATTATGTATTTGGATTCAGCCAAGAAGACTGAGATCTTCGGTCAGTACGGTAAGTCTGCTACTGACACAGGTTCTGCAGAGAGCCAGATTGCTCTCTTCACATTCCGTATCAAGCACCTTACAGAGCACCTTAAGGAGAACCATAAGGATTACAAGACTGCTCGTAGTCTTACAATGCTCGTAGGTAAGCGTCGTGCCCTCCTTGATTACCTCAAGGATCGTGACATCAACCGCTACCGTGCTATCATCAAGGCTCTCGGTCTGCGTAAGTAATCTCTTACAAGCGCAAAAGGATGGATCTCCAGCAAGGCATCATTTAATAGG
>JAEEGJ010016781.1_pt1 | contig 16714 bp, 11 predicted proteins | sample 8958761 | NCBI WGS metagenome assembly JAEEGJ01 (sample SAMN16246546, study PRJNA631951) | gut metagenome | biome: gut microbiome; feature: rumen; material: RS-attached | host: Bos | place: Iran: Karaj | collected 2018-10 | reverse complement strand
TGGACAAGGAAGGAAAGTTCTCCACCGCCAACTGTGACGGCAGAAAGGCAGAATTTCAGGAGATCACCTATATCTGCAAAGGCGCAGAGGTCGAGGAGTACACGCCGCATTTCGCCGTGTTCGGCTTCCGGTACGCGCTTGTGGAGGGCATCGAAGATGCGGATTTCGAGGCTATCGCCGTCTACTCCGACATGGAGGAAACCGGCGATTTCCGCTGCTCCAATCCTCTGGTCAATAAGCTGGTGGAAAACGCCCGCTGGAGCCAGAAGGGCAACTTCCTGGACGTGCCGGTGGACTGCCCCACCCGTGAGCGCAACGCCTGGACGGGTGACGCCATGATCTACTGCCGCACGGCGGCGTATTTCATGGACGTGCGGCAGTTCTTCCGGAAGTGGCTGGTTGATCAGACCATCGAGCAGTACGCCTCCGGCAAGGTGGGTATCACCTTTCCGTCCACCTCCAGCGTCCACAACTCGGAAGAGCTGAAAGCGGTGCAGGCAATGAACCCCGCCATGGCCCTGGCCGGGCCCACCGGCGAGGGCAACATCGGCGAGGACAGCGTGGGCTGGGGCGACAGCGCCGTGTGGATCCCGTATCAGATGTATCTGATGTATGGCGACAGAGTCTTTCTGGAGGAGCACTACGACACTGCGAAGAAGTGGGTCGAGTTCTCCCTGCGCTGCATGAAGGAACAAAATCCCCTGTACGCAGACAAGCCGTGGTATGCAAACGGGGACGGGGATCTCATCTATGACACCCGTTTTCACTACGGCGAATGGAACGAACCGCTGCCTCCCGCGCCGGAGGTCGTGGAACTGTTTGCAAAGGGTGGAACGGCGGCTGACTTCGTCACCCATATGGCGAAGTACGGCAAACCTGAGGTAGCTACAGCCTACACGAAACGTAGCTGTGATAATCTCTCCCATATAGCGCGCATTCTCGGCAGAACGGAGGACGCAGAGCACTACGCTGCACTTTCTGAAAAAATAAAGGCTGCCTATGACAGGTATCTCATCGACGATGACGGAACGATCCAGCCTGGTCATCAGGCGGCGTACATCCGCGCGCTGGCGCTGGATATGATCAGCGAGAAGAAAAAGCCTTTGGTGGTTGCTCAATTGAAACATGAGTTGGAAAAAGCCGGCTATCACCTGAATACAGGTTTTCTCTCAACGGTCTATCTGCTGCCTACCCTCTGCGATAACGGCCTGGTCGACGAAGCCTTCCGCATTCTGGAACAGACAGAAGCCCCCGGCTGGCTGCACCCTATCACCCTTGGCGCAACAACCATGCTGGAAAGCTGGAACGGTATGGACGTGTTCCGGGACAGCTTCAATCACTATTCCTTCGGCGCTGTCTGCCAGTTCCTGTTTGAATACGTAGCTGGCATCCGTCCCACCTTTGACGCGCCAGGCTTCCGGGAATTTACGCTGCAGCCTACAATCGGCGGCAGCCTGACCTGGGCGGAAGCCAGCTACAAGACTCGATACGGCATTATCCATTCCCGTTGGGAACGCATTGAAAAAGGCTTTGTTTATACCTGCACCGTACCGGAAGGAACGATTGCCCATCTGAGTTTGCCAGACGGTATGAAAAAAACGCTGGCTGCTGGAAAATACAGAATGGAGGGAAAACTCTGTGAATAAGCTGCCTTATCATTTTTGCGACTTACAGCGGGAAATCCGCTTTGACCGCTTTGACCTGCCTGCGCCGTGGATCAACTACCTCTCCAATGGACGGATGCACGCTTTCGTGTCTCAGGCAGGCGGCGGCATGAGCTGGTGGCTGTCCCCGATGATGTTCCGCCTGACTCGCTATCGTTTCTATAACATGCCCATTGACTCTCCGGGATTTTATGTTTATATTCGCACGGAAGATGGAACCGTCTGGTCGCCCACCTTCCGTCCCTGCGAAACCCCGGTCGATTTCCGTGAAGCCAGCCATGCGCCGGGATACTCTGTCTTTACGGCTAAAAAGAGAGGCTTGACGGCTGTCATGAAGCTCTTTATGGCGCAGGATTATGATACGCTGGTGTGGGAGCTGAAGCTTACAAATGAAAGTGGAGAAGAGATTTCCTGTGACGTCTTCGCCTATGTGGAGCTCAGTCAGTTCCTGGCAAGAGAGGAAACCACCCTTGGCTATTATCTCAAATGGAATACCCGCGCCGTATTCGACGAAGAATTGCAAGCCATCACTTATGCTTATACCGCTTGGATGCACCCACGCAAAGACGAATCCCCCTTGGTGACCTTAGGATCAGATGTGAAAATCGAATCCTACTGCTGCAATCGGGACGTCTTCTGCGGTAATTACAGAGATGAGCGCAATCCGGTTGAGGTACAAAACGGACGCCTCTCGGACACCAATCTTCAGGGTGGCGAGCCTTGTGGCGCGCTGCACACCCATGTCAGGTTGCAGTCGGGTGCAGAAGAACAATTCCATTTCTTCCTCGGAGTAACCAAAGGGGCATTGTCTGACTATGACAAGGCTATGGCCGAAGCACAGGAAACACTGACCGCCCTTCGGAAAAGCGGAGCAGTAGAGTTGCAGTTCGCAAAGCTGCAGGTCTGGTGGAAAGAGCACCTGAGCGTTCTGCAATGTGAACTTCCTGATTCTGAAGCTGAACGTATGCTCAACACCTGGAATCCGCTGCAGAGCGTCCAGACTGCCCGTTATTCCCGCGCCATCAGTTCGGATGCCTCCGGTGTACGCGGGATCGGCTTCCGCGATACGGCCCAGGACATGCTCGCCCAGGCTTATCGAAAGCCCAAATGGGCAACGGAAATGCTCTGGTATCTCGCTTCCCAGCAGCTGGAAGACGGTCATGCCATTCATGCCGCCTGGCCGGAAGAGAAACGTCCACCTCAGGATATTACCCGCTCAGATGATCATATCTGGATGGTATATCTGGCCTACGCCATTGCTGCCGAAACGGGCGATCTGACCTTCCTTGACAAGGAGATACCATTCCTGGGGACAGATCTTGTTACGTCTGCAGGCTCCGCCACCCTGTGGGAACATCTGCTTCGCGGTGTGGACTTTACCGAAAAGCATCTTGGCGCACATAACTTGCCGCTGATTCTCTTCTCCGACTGGAATGACCATCTGGGCCCCTTTGGACGCAGAGGAAAGGGAGAGAGCATCATGGTTTCCCAGCAGCATATTGTCGCGCTTCGTCAGCTTTCAGAGATGGCTGAATTGCGTGGAGATCACACTGCTGCAGGTTCTTTCTCCAAGCTCATTGAAAAGCAGGAAAAAGCGTTGCGGCAATATGCCTGGGATGGCAAGTGGTTTCTGCGGGGACTGGACGACGATGCCCAGCCCATCGGCACCCATACGCAGGAGCACGCCCGGATCTGGCTGAATGCCCAAAGTTGGATGGTCATTGCGGATGTCTGCAAGGAGCATCAGATGGAGGCAATGGACAGCGCCGCCCGGGAACTGGACACCGGTATGGGACTGCTGCTCAATACTCCTGGTTATCCTGGATGGCCCAGCAAAGAATCTGCCATGGTCAATGGTCTTCCGGCCGGTTATTCGGAAAACGGTGGTGTTTTCTGTCAGGCCAATTGCTGGGCGATCATGGCTGAAGCCCTGCTGGGACGCGGAGACCGGGCTTGGCGGTATTATAAGCAGATCATGCCGAACGAAGTGATTCAGAAGGTGGGCGTTGAGCGTTACCACGCGGAGGCTTATGCCTATTGCTCCACGATGCTGGGCAAGGATAACGAAAAGTTCGGCTGGGGCTGTGTTTCTCAGGTCACCGGCACCGCTGCCTGGATGGACGTGGTGGCGACCCAGTATTTGCTTGGCATCCGGCCTACGCTGAAAGGTCTTATAATTGATCCGACAATTCCTGCTGAATGGGATGGCTTCACGGCAGAACGCATCTATCGCGGCTGTAAGATAAAGATTCAGGTTGAAAACCCCGATCACATCCAGCATGGTGTGAAGGAACTGATTGTAAACGGGAAAGCGATGGATCCATTGAAAGGCAGCATTGTAACGGAAGACAGCCTGATCCACGATTCGGAGACTCAAGTGAAAGTAATCATGGGTTGAATTGCCCCCCAATTCGTTCTTGCCCTCCAATTCATTCCTCAATGAGTTGGGGGGCTGTTTAGCACTTCTTTTCGGTTGTCCTAAAAGGAATGAGCGAAGCGCTGAGCAAATATGATTGATGTGACAGCCCGCCTTAAGCAGTCAATACGAGGTGATACAATGAAAAAAAGAATCGAATTTGTACGCGGAAACCTGACAATTCGCGGACATCTATGGGGAAAAAAGAATACTCCGCAGCATGCGGTAATACTCAGTCACGGATTTCTTGCCAATGAGCGGATGTGCTTCAAATACGCAAAGCTGCTTGCTGAGATGGGATATCTCGCTGTCACTTTCGATTTTTGCGGCGGCGGGATTCTAAGCAGAAGCGATGGCCACAGTCAGGATATGACAGTCTTGACAGAGAAGGCAGATCTGCTCGCCGTGATCGAAGGCGTAAAAGAGCAGTTTTCTCCAACAGGGATCACCCTGTTTGGATGCAGCCAGGGAGGATTCGTCTCCGGACTGTTGGCTTCAGAGCTTGGAAATGCGGTCATAGACAAGCTGATCCTTTTCTATCCAGCCGTATGTATACCGGACGATGCGCGCAAAGGCAAAATGATGTTTTATTCGTTTGATCCTATTCATATCCCAGATGTCCTCGGACGATTCCCTATGAAATTGGGCGGAGATTATGCCAGAACAGTGATCAATATGAACCCGTATGAAGAGATGAAGGGATATGTCGGCCCTGTGCTGCTGGTCCATGGGACAGCGGACACAATCGTGAATATCCGTTGTATCAGGGAACTGAAAGAGCTCTATGCTGACTGCAGATATGAGGAGATTGAAGGCGGCGGGCATGTGTTCAAAGGAAAAGCAGACGAGCGGGCATGTGGAATTCTGCGTGATTTTATGTGCTCAAAATGAAGAAGAAAGACTTCGATGAAATAAAAACGCTGCCTGCCGCAATAAGACGGCAGGCAGCATAGACGCTGTACTGAGAATCATTATTTGTTTTTCAGCCATTCATTGAACTGTGCCTGCTTATCGGCAATCACAGCGTCTATGCCGTTTTGCTTCAGCTTATTCAGGAATTCAGGATAGACCTTGTCCAGGTCAGCGGATCCCGTTTCCAGTGCGGCAACATATTCCGAAATAACCGCGTCAATCGCGCTGATCTGATTGGTCATGCGGCTTGCGTCATAGCAGAAGCCATAGCCCTTGGTATGGTTCGCCATGCCTTGTGCTTCAAATTTCGCGATTTTTTCTTCCTTGTTGGGGTCCTGTGCGCCGAAGTCAGTACGGTGAGACAGGTCACCATAAGTGCCGATGGTGTAGAAGTTTACGTCACTCATTTTCTCTATGACAGTGCGCGATTCATCGGTATAGGTATAAGTGACGCCTTCCAGACCACTGTAAATCATAGTAACCAACGTATCGTCATAGTACAGCATATCCAGGAAGCGCATGGCCGCTTCGGGATGCTTGGCGGTGAACGGAATGGTGGTATAAGCACCGGCGGTGGGCATGACGGTAGGCTGATAAATCTCAGTAGTGAACAGCATGGAAACAGGCCTGCCAGACCGCCCGGCATAATCCTGAACAATGCCAAAATCAGCAACATTAATCGCCATTACGCAGTGATCGGGATCATTGGTCATGGAACCGGCATCGGTTGCGTCGGTCGTAGCTGCATCCTTTTTGATAATGCCGTCCAGATACCAGCCGCGGGCCATGTTCAGATAAGCGCGATATTCGTCCGTATCATAAGCATTGACAACTTCCGTGGAATCGATGCCCACCAAAGCGCCGGAGGAAAGGCTGGCACCCAGAGCATCATAAACGAAGGTTTCATTACCCTTGGTGATCGTGCCGGAGATGCCGAGATAAGCGTCGGGATCATTGGCCTTTACAGCATGGAAAATCTGATCCATATCTTCCAAGGAAATGGTATCGCCATCCTTGAAGGGAAGGCCGGTAGCTTCCAAGACATCGGTGAAAATCATCAGGGAACCGGTTCTGCCAACGCGAGGCCTGCTGATGCACAGGACGCCGTAAACATGCTCAGGATCGGCAGCGTCAAAAACAGGAATTCCCTCATCGGCCAGGGCCTGAATATGAGGCGCGTATTCCAGATATTCATCAATCGGCAGCAGCATGTTCATACTGGTGAACAGGCTGGTAGGTATGAAGGGGAGCGGCATAAGGTCCAGCGTTTCATTGTTGGCAAGCCAACGAGTGTAAGCAGAGGCGGATTCAAACACGGATACTTGACGAATGGTAACCTTGACGCCGATTTTGTCGCCGATATAGTCGTTGACAGCTTCGAAAATCTGATCCATATAGGGGTTGTCTACTCCTGCAGTCCACCAGGGAATCACGATTTCTTCAATTTCGCCCGTCCATTTCTGTTCACTTTCAGCCATGGCCGAAACGCCGCAGGTCATCAGAACGCAGAGCGTCAGAAGAAGGGAAACCAGCTTTTTCATAGGGAGACCTCCTTTAACTTTGTTGATTCCATTTTATTATGAACCATCCCTTCCGTCTTGGGACAGTTTCCTTTAAAACTTGTCTTTTTTCATCAGCCTTTTACTGCGCCAAGCGTGATTCCGCCCACGAAGTATTTCTGGAAGAAAGGATACGCGATCATGATCGGCAGGATCGCTACCACAGAAATTGCCATACGAATACCGACGGTAGGAACTTCGCTTTTGGGAATTTGCAGTTCTGAATGACTGGCAAGGAATTGCGCGCTGTTGCTGACATTGTTCAGCAGCAATTGAATGCTGTTCAGCTTAGAATCAGATATGAAGTACAAGCCGTTGATCCAGTCGTTCCAATATGCCAGCGCTGTCAGCAGACCTACGGTTGCCAGAATAGGCTTGGACAGGGGAAGAACGATCTGCCAGTATATACGGAATAATCCAGCACCGTCCATCATGGCGGCTTCCTGCAGTTCGCCGGGGATGGAATTGACAACATAATTCCGCACCAGCATGACATTGAAGCCGTTGAGCAGCAAATTGGGAATGATCAGCGCAAAGATCGTATTCCGCACATCCAGAATGTTGCTGTAGGTAATGTAGGTGGCCACTGCGCCGCCGTTAAACAGCATCGTAAATATAATCATTACAAAAATGATTTTTCCGCCGGGCAGTCCTTTGATGGAAAGCGCATACGATGTAAGTGAAACAAGAATCAGGGAAAGTACAGTTCCGATAACTGTTGTAAGAATTGTTACCATGTAAGCGCGGCCTACCTGCTGCCATTCTCTGCCGATGTATTGATAAGCAGAAAAGCTGATGCTCTTAGGCAGGAAGGAATACCCATCTGTCATAATGGTGCTTTCCTCCTGGATGGAGGAAGATACAAGCAGCCAGAAAGGAGCAATGGCAAGGAAAGCCAGAAGAATCATAACAATATGCGCAATGATGATGGTGGTTTTTTCCTGCCGTGTGTTGATACCGTTCATTCTTCTTTCCTCCTTTCTCAGAACAGCGCGTCATCCGGACTGATCTTGGCGATGACCTTATTGCTAGTCAGAACCAGAACAAATCCAATGAATGCTTGTGCGACAGACGCGGCGGAAGACATCATGATATTATTCTGATTCATCAATGCGTTGTAAACATACGTATCAATTGTCTGCGTTACAGGATACAGGACGCCGCTGTTCCTGGGGACCTGGTAGAACAAACCAAAATCAGAATTGAAGATTTTGGAGATGCCCAAGATCACCATGGTAATCATCGTAGGCTTGAGCAGCGGGAGTGTAATGTACTTGATCTGCTGCCATTTGGATGCACCGTCAATTCTGGCAGCCTCATAGTATTCAACGCTGATACCAAGCAGCGTGGAAAGGTAGAGCACCATACCGAAGCCAACGCCCTTCCACATGTGAATAAACGTGAGAATGAAAGGCCAGTATGCCTTTTCCTGATAGAAAGAAATGGTGTTCCCGGTCAGCGGCTCCAGAATGCTTTTATTGATGAAGCCGTAATCGGCAGAGAGAAAGTTGAAAACAAGAGAGGATACGATCACCATGCTCATCAGATGAGGAAGCAGTATGCTGGTCTGGTAGAGCTTTTTCGCAAGTTTGCCGCGGATCTCATTGAACAGGATGGCGACCGTGACATTAAAAACGATTCCCAAAGCAATGAAGACCAAATTGTACAGTACTGTGTTGCGAATGATGGGCCCCATATTGCCCGAAGCAAAGAGAAACTTGAAGTTCTCAAAGCCGCAGAAGGGGCTGTTCAGGATCCCCTTGCGGAAGTCCAGTTTCCTGAATGCAATTGTAATACCATACATCGGGATATAGTTATTGATGATGAAGTACACGACGCCTGGAAGCAGCATCAGGTAAACCGGAAGGTATCTTTTCCAGTTAATGCGCTTCTTTGGTGGCTTTCTCAGGGCAGCTTGCGTCATTTCCATCCTTCCTTTCTTCCGGGGATTTTGTAGGATGGGTTTATTCTAACAATTTGCATAAAAAAAGGATTTAGACAAATTCATTGAAAACTTGTCTAAATTCACTTGATTGATTATTTTCTTTTTTCAGGCTTATTTCAGCTTTTTTCACGCAGCATCATTCGATAATCCCTTGGCGTCATGCCAAACCGCTTCTTGAACAGCTTTGAAAAATAAACGTAATCAAAGTAGCCTACTTCATCCGCGATCATTGTAACGGTCTTGGAAGAATCACGCAGCAGGCTTTCCGCCAGGGTCAGGCGGTGTTCAATGATATAGTCGATCACCGTTCTTCCATATTTTTTCTTGAATGATTTGGTGAGATGATTCATGGACATGTATGCCATTTGCGCCAGTTTTTCTACGGACAGCTCTTCTGATATGTGCTGATCAATATATTGACGCACTTTTTCGACTGCATCGGCCTCTTCGTCGGCGGAAATGGTCTTGGCGTAATCCCGGCCGAGTGAACGAAGCCGCACATCGCTGCGCCGAATTTGTACTTCCTTCACCACTTTGTGCATCAGATCACTCATTCGATCCGGCGTCACCGGTTTTAGCAAATAAGAATAACAGTGCAGTTCAACAGCACGCTGCGCAAATTCAAATTCGTTGTGGGCAGATACGATCACTTTTACGATGGAAGGCTGGTTTTCATTCATCCATTGAATCAGATCCAGTCCGCTTCCGCCGGGCATTTCTATATCGCAGAGGGCTATGTCAACTTGGTTGGCTTCCAGCAGTGCCACAGACTCGCGCAGGCTATTGGCACTGTACACATTTTCTATACCAAATGCGCTGAAATCCACGATTTCCTTCATCATATCAACGACAATAGGGTCATCGTCTACCAACAACAGATTGATCATTTTTCTTCTCCTTTCCCCATTGCTATTTCTCTATTGCGAATGATCCGGGCCATCTGCTCTGTGTCCTTGGGCTGAAGCGGCAGGGATACGTGGATCATCGTGCCTTCGTTTTTTCCGCTTGTGATTTCCAGACGATAATCCTCGCCATAGTAATAATCCAACCGTTTTCTTACGTTCCATAATCCAACGTGTTTTCCGGTCGCGTCCTCCACAGCACGGCCTTCCCGGAGCGCCTGAACCCTCTCCTCATCCATACCCTCGCCGGTATCAATGACAGAGATGAGCAGCCGACCATCCCGCTTCTGGATGTCAATCAATATTTCTGTCATGCGATCCGGAGCCAAAGCATATTTTACAGCGTTTTCCACGAAGCCCTGTATAAGCAGCTGCGGTATAAGCAAATCCCTTACCTCGTCTGTCACCTGGCATACGCTGGAAAAGCGATTCTTGAATCGGATTTTTTGCAGCCTGATGTAATCCTCAACGAAGTTGATCTCCTCCTGTACTGTTACCAGGGCAGAATTCTTCCGCAATGCGTATTGAAAGTATTTCATCAGCAGCACGGTAAACTCGCTGGCTTCTTCATAGCGTTTCATCTGGATCAAGCTGTACACCACGTTGAGGGAATTCATCAGCATATGCTGGTTTACCTGCAAATGCACGTTGATCGTTTCTGTTTGCAGCTTCCCGATCTCCTGCTCATAAGAAGCGATGCGCATATGTCGGATTTCTCCCGTCATATGATTAAAGGTTTTCGCCAGATAATTCATTTGCAGCGAACCCAATTGTTCCTGTACGCGGTATTCCAGTTTTCCCGTTTCTACCTCCTGCATACCTTCCGCCAAAACGCTCAACGGTTTTTGAATCAGCCGTTTTGCCAAAATGTACAGCAAAGGAATCACCAGGACACTAAGCAGGGCAAAGGCGAAAAACACATAAAAAATGGGCGGATACATGCTGTATACTTCTCTGGCTGTGATTTGATAATCAAGCGATACGTTTACACTGCTTATTTCAGCTTGCTGCTGTATAACAGCTTTCCCTATCTGCAAATTTGCTGGGTTGGAAGCGGGATAGGAAAGCAAGACCGTGCCATCCTGCCCGTTTAAGAACGCAGCGCCACCCCCTTCGGCGCAGCTTGCATAGCAGCTTTGCAGCAGCACGTCCAAATCCATAAGATAACCAAAGCTGAAATATGGAAATGGGTAGTGAATGAGCATGTAGTTTTTTCCATCCACAGACAGCATGTTTTGAGCGCTGCCTTTTTCTTGCTGGTAATCCCGGGCAAATAGATAAACGCAGTTTTTGATCTCTTCTGACAAGTCGTATTTTCGGCTGAAAAAAGAAACGAAATCCTTTTCCCGGTCAAAGAGATAATAGGATACGAAATCCGGAAAGCTCCCCTGCAAGGAAGCAAGGCTGTTTTTCAGCCTCAGATCCGTCAATATGGAATCAGAAGCGTCGCCGCCCGTGAGCGCAGCAAGATTGCTGCTCAGAATATCGGTTACGATATCGTTTTGCAGCACACGATGATTGGAATCCACCTGCTGGGCGTAGGCATTCAGGCTGCCGCGCAGCCGTTCCGCCATTTTGTCCCGATAGGATATGCCTACCGTCCAAATCGTCAGGATGGAAAAAATATTCACCGGGATAATGATCAGACAAGTTATCATCATCCATTTGCTCATCAAGCTATGCCGAAGCATATAGATCCTTCGCTTGATCCGCTCAAACATGTGCCTTCCTCCTCAAGAATTGCCCCCTTCTTTTTACTATAGCACAGAATAGTGCGTGTTTGCTATCCCTGTGAAAAATTTTTGTTGAGGAGCATTCTTTCAGCAAACAGTGGATGAAAAAATACAAGAAAAGGATGATTTTCTCAATTTCGCACGCTGAGAATAAATGCTATGCTCAGTGCGGGAATAAAAGAAATTGAGGAAAGGAGCCGCATATTGTTCCCGAATATGCAAAACAGAATGATGAAAACCCTGCAGAAAATTTGTACTCTGATTCTGAGCATGATACTTTGTTCCTCTTTCTGTATCACGACAGGATACACGGAGGCACAGCCTTTCTCCCTTCCCGTGCTCAATGAGAATGGCTTCTATTCCGAGGCGTTCTGCCTGGGCATGAATCCGGAGGATACTTTTGAATGGAATCCCATGATCCTGCTTTTGCTGGGTGATCTTTCCGAAGAAGCGAAGGAAACTGTCAGCCAGGCTTCCTATGCAGGCGCTGTCTTTTCTGAAGCGTTTATCGCCTTCTTTCCCGATGGAAATGCCAGGCTCTCTTTCCGTTTCACTGATCAAATGTATCAGGCATTAAGCACCTCTGCGCTTTTCAGCAGTATTATTCAACAATCATCTGATCAGAATTACAGCTATGCTGTCAACTTGGAAGAGCAGAAAGTGGTACTTTACGGTGACGATACTGTTGAACTGACCATCCATGCAGAACAAAATGCATTTGAAAGATCTGCCTTTGGCAGCCATGAGATCTTTTCTGTTCCTCAAGAGGTTCCTGAGATTCACACCGAAAATTTGCGGTATTCTGTTCTGCGCAACATCGCATATGGAGATGATCCGGCGCAGGTGATGGATATTTATGTGCCGAATGATTTGGATACAACAAAGAGTAACGGTGTAATCGTTGATATTTACGGCGGCGGGTGGACAAGCGGCGACAAAGGAAGCGTATCGGAAGAAGCACGGAAATATGCGGAGGCGGGCTATATCGTCCTGACGCCTACAATGCGCAACGCCTTTTATGATGAAGAAATTGGGAAAACCACGATGACTGTTTACGATATGCTGAACGATGTGCAGCTTAGCCTTCGGAAATTCAAGGAAATCGCAGTTGAGAGCGGATGGAATGTAACCCAGTGCGCGTTCCGCGGCACGTCCTCCGGCGCGAATATTGCCTTGCTGTACAGCTATACCAGAAATGCCGATCTTCCCTGGTTCGATACAGAGGAGATCCTCCCGGTGCGTTTTGTGGTAGATGTGGTTGGCCCTGTGGATATGCATGACAGCGCGTGGTTTGGTGATGAAAGCTGGCCGGAGGAGGATCGCACCCTGATGACCGGAGAAGGCGCGGGTCCAGCCTACGCGATGCTGCTGACGGGCGCCGCAAATGAAGAAAACCTGAGCGAGGATCAAATAGAAGAAGCGATCCGCTCCATGTCGCCCGTGTGGTATGTACAGAATGGCGGAGCCATCCCCACGCTGATGGGTTATTCCAAACGTGATATCATTCAGAACCCCAATAATGGGATCATCCTGAAGGGTTATTTGGACGCCGCAGGCATTCGGAATGACTTGTATACTTTTGAAAATTCTATTCATGGGTATTCTGCTGATCCTGAAACAGCAGAGGAGTTTCTGCAAAAGAGCATTGAATACGCTATAACCTATTTTCTCCCTTGATGAACGAGCATAAAGCAAAGCATTCATTTTCGGAGGTGGAGCCATGAAACATCCTGGTCGGTGGATTTGTCATCCGAATGACGGGAGAGACAGCCGTATCATTCCGGTGTTCAGAAAGGAATTCAATGCTCGGGAAGGATTGCTTTCCGCCAAACTGTTTATAACGGCTCACGGGATCTACGAAGCGGAAATCAACGGTGTTCCTGTTACAGAGACTCGGTTCAATCCTGGCCTTACAAGTTATTATTATCGCATCCAGATTCAGGAATATGATGTTACGTCCCTTCTATCAGTTGGAACCAACGTATGGCAGACCACGGTTGGAGATGGCTGGTGGCGATGGAATAATAATTTTGGCGGCCGTTTGGCACTCTGTGGATGGCTGGAATTGGTCTATGACCATGAGACAGAAATATTTGTCACCGACGAGAGCTTCCAAGTGGGCACAGGACCGATCATCAGCGCCGATTTACAGATGGGAGAAATATATGATGCTCGTGTAATGCCCGGCAATTGGCAAACGGCTGTCATTGAAACGGCCCATACTGATGCCTCGCTGATTCCTGCTGAAGGAGTGCCCGTTCGGGAGCATGAGCATTTCCCAGGGAGAATTTTCCTTGACAGCGCAGGAAATAAAATCGTCGACTTCGGTCAGAACATTGCCGGCTTTGTCCATATGACTCTGCGCCATACCCGCCCAGGTCAGCGCATATATCTTAAGCACGGCGAAGCATTGGATAAGCATGGCGTATTCTCCACAGCAAATTGCGATGGTGGCAAAAAGCGATTCCAGGAAGTCACATATTATTGCAGAGGCGCAGATGTTGAGGAATACACACCGCATTTTGCGGTATTCGGCTTCCGCTATGCGCTGGTAGAGGGTATCGAAGATGCGGATTTTGAAGCAATAGCGGTCTATTCCGATCTCGAGCAAACCGGAGACTTTCAATGCTCCAATGATTTGATCAACCAGCTTGTAAAGAATGCCCGTTGGAGTCAAAAAGGGAATTTCCTGGATGTGCCGGTGGATTGTCCGACGCGGGAACGCAATGCCTGGACAGGAGACGCCATGATCTATTGCCGTACAGCGGCATATTTCATGAATGTGTATCCATTTTTTGAAAAGTGGATGAAGGATCAGAGCATTGAACAGTACGCAAGCGGAAAAGTGGGCATTACATTCCCTTCCACCTCTTCGATCCATGACCCGGAAGAAGGAGCAAGAATCAGCCATGACCCGCGGTTTGCGTTAGCCGGGCCCTCCGGAAATGGGAATATTGGCGAAGACAGCGTCGGATGGGGCGATTCAGCGGTTTGGATTCCTTATCAGATGTATCTCATGTATGGAAACCAAACAATCCTTGAAAACCAATATGATACCGCAAAACGATGGCTGGATTATTCTTTGCGGTGTATGGAAGATAAAAATCCACTGTACGCCGACCGGCCCTGGTATCAAAATGGCGATGGGAATTGGATATATGATACCAAATTTCATTATGGAGAATGGAACGAACCTTTGCCTCCCGCTCCGGAAGTGATCGATTTTTTCAAGAGTGGGAAAAGCGCCGTTGAGTACGTGGAATATATGGCGCAATTTGGAAAACCAGAGGTCGCGACGGCTTATACCAAAAGAAGCTGTGATAACGTAGCGCATATGGCCCGAATTCTTGGTAAATCCGCAGATGCGGAAAAATACGCGGCGCTTTCAGAAAGTATCAAAGCAGCCTATAACAAATACATGATTTCTGATGATGGGATCATCCAGCCGGGGCATCAAGCGGCATATATCAGGGCATTGGCGCTGGATATGGTCAGTGAAGAAAAAAGGCCGCTGGTCATCGCTCAGTTAAAAAAAGAATTGGAAGCGGCGAATTACCATTTGAATACCGGTTTCCTGTCTACTGTTTATCTGCTGCCGACATTGTGCGACCTGGGGCTTGTGAAGGAAGCATTCCAAATTCTGGAGCAGACGAATGCGCCGGGCTGGCTGCATCCGATCACACTTGGCGCTACGACGATGCTGGAAAACTGGGATGGCATGGATGTGTTTCGGGACAGCTTCAATCACTATTCCTTTGGCGCTGTATGCCAGTTCCTCTTTGAATATGTTGCGGGCATACGCCCGGTATTTGATGCTCCGGGATTCAAAACGTTTGAGCTGCATCCAATTATCGGCGGCACGTTGACATGGGCCAAAGGCACCTATAGAACACGATTCGGAACCATTGAATCTGCTTGGTCTCTTTCGGGGAAAAACATTCAATATACCTGCACGGTTCCGGAAGGATCACAGGCCCATCTCACATTGCCGGATGGCACCCAGCATGTTTTGAAAGCCGGTAAATACGAATACAGAATCGCGCGGGACGGCGCTGACGATTGAATCAATACACTGAGAACAGAAAAGGAGGATCTGTATGGCTATTGAAGATGGAAAAATGCTGGAATTCTCGCCGGAAATGATTCAGAAACTGATTCAGGGCAGGCGTGATCGTTTCAATCAAATGATGGAAGATGTAAAAGAACTGGATTATGAGATCGTTGATCTTCGCGAAGAAGCAAACTGGACTGCGCGGCTTGCCATCAAAAAGGCCCATCCTGGAAACGCGCGCGGCTGCTTTATTGTGTGCCCCGGCGGCGGCTTTCTCTTCAAATCCTGGAACGAAGCGCTGCCTGTCGCGGAATATTTCTATCAGCAAGGCGTCAATGTGGCGATTCTGGATTACCACGTTAAGACCGATGAAGGCTTGACATTGGTTGATCCTGACACGCAGCGCATGGCCGGAGAAGACGGATTGCAGGCAATCCGTTATCTTCGCCTGAACGCTGAGCGGTACAATATTCTGCCTGATCATATCGCAATTGGCGGCTTTTCCGCAGGCGGTATGCTGTCCGGCTATGCGGCAACCAAGTTTGATTATGGCAGAAAAGATGCTGAGTCTCCGATTATGACAGTTTCTTCACGCCCGGATGCTGCTTTGATCCTCTATGGGGCTTTTTCCAACACATCCTCTGTCCCTCCCCTTACAGGCGGCATGACCCGAGAAGAAATTGCAAAAGCAAATCAGTTGGACACAATCCGCAATATTCATGTAGATTGTCCGCCCATGTTCGTTTTTCAAACCCATGGGGATGACCCGCGCATTGCCCTGAATTTTTGCATGGAACTGGCTGTTCATGGCGTTCCATATGAAATTCATACGTTTGAAGAAGGCCCCCATGGCGGCGGACTATATAATGGGAAAGATGAGACGCCCGATCTGCCGCATACTGCGATGTGGGCTCCTATTGCCGCAGACTGGCTGAAAAGCAGTGGTTTTTAATGAACAAATGAGATTTGGGGTGGAATGAGCATGTTGTCACATGAGGAAAAGCATATGGAAGCCTTGCGGAAGCACGCTGCTGAATGTGTAGTATTGCTGAAAAAAGATGGGCGGTTCCCGCTTGAGAAGCCCTGCAAAATCGCCCTGTTTGGTTCAGGTGCGCGTAATACCATCAAAGGCGGCACGGAAAGCGGCAATGTATACAGCAGAACCTACGCCACCGCCGAGGCTGGGCTTGAAAAGGCAGGCTTTGTAATTACGACCAAAGCGTGGCTGGACGCTTATGCGCGGGACCGATCCAAGGAGGACTTGAACTGACATGAAAAAGAAAGTGATCGTTCTGATCGTGGTGGCAGTTGTAGCATTGATGCTTGGCTTTATTTTGTCGCTGTATGGTTTAAGGGGGTTATAAGAGATGAAAAAAATCATTATGAACACCCTCTTCGTCATTCTATGTGCGATTGTGTTTGCGGGATTTGCCGGTCTTGGCTTTGTGCTTGCAACAAATCATCTGACACAGACAAGATATAGTTATTTGAAAGTGAATTTTACGGAAGACGTAGGCACCGCAATCACAGAC
>JAEEGJ010016779.1_pt1 | contig 16717 bp, 14 predicted proteins | sample 8958761 | NCBI WGS metagenome assembly JAEEGJ01 (sample SAMN16246546, study PRJNA631951) | gut metagenome | biome: gut microbiome; feature: rumen; material: RS-attached | host: Bos | place: Iran: Karaj | collected 2018-10 | reverse complement strand
CTTCGGTGATGACAACCTCTTTGCGCATGTGCAGAAGGCATTGGTGGCAGGAGGTTTCGGCGAAAACAATGTCGAGCTTTATAAAAAAGCGCTGAGCCATTTGGTCAAGCTGCAGGTGCTGGGGCATCAAGGCTTGGATTATAGCAAGGCCTACCCTACCGAGCGTTTCGACCGTCAGGCCATCATCGACGACCTCAACTACTTCAAATACTACTTCGTGAAGCCCCACGAGGAAATCGACTTCAACGAGACTCGCTTGGGCAAGGACTTCGAGGCCTTCGCTGATTTCGTCAGCCAGGCACCTTGCGACTTCTTCATGTACCGCGATTTCCAGTCGCGCAATATCATGGTCAAGGACGGCGAGCTGTTTTTCATCGACTTCCAAGGTGGCAGAAAAGGACCGTTGAACTATGATGTGGTCTCGCTGCTTTATCAGGTGAAAGCACAGATTCCGCAAGTGACACGTGATGAACTGGTCGAGAATTACAAGGCCGAGCTATCCCAATATATGAGCCCCGATGCTGTCAAATTCGACACCTACCAGCCTTATTTCGTCTACTTGCGCCTGATGCAGGTGCTAGGTGCCTACGGTTTCAGAGGCCTCATCCAAAAGAAATCACACTTTATTGAAAGCATCCCTTACGCTTTGCGCGAAATCGAAACGCTGTCAAAGGTTACACCACTGACAGATTACCCCGAACTGCAAAGCGTCATTAGCCAACTCAACAAATTGGACGCCAAATACGCTGCACTCATCGCTCCGCCTGCGGGCAAGTTGACCGTTACCATCAACAGCTTTTCGTTCAAGAAGGGCTATCCGGCCGACTTCAGCGGCAACGGTGGCGGCTATGTCTTCGACTGCCGTGCCCTGCCCAACCCGGGCCGCGAGCCCCAGTTCAAGACCAAGACTGGTCGCGACTGGGAGGTCATCGACTACCTCATGGCCAAGCCACCCGTCCACGTCTTTCTCGACCACGTGAAAGGCATCGTCGGGCAGAGCGTCGACAACTATCGCGAACGGCATTTCAGTAACCTGATGGTCTCCTTCGGTTGCACGGGCGGCCAGCACCGCTCGGTCTTCTTCGCCCAGACCATTTACGATTGGCTGAAAGCTACCTACCCCGACATCCACCTGAAACTGAATCACATCGAACGCAAAATCACGGAGGAGCACAACGCATGACACACGACACCACCGCCATGATATTGGCCGCCGGTTTGGGCACCCGCCTCGGTGCCTTGACCCAAGACAAGCCTAAAGCTTTGGTCCCGCTCAACGGCAAGCCTTTGCTGCAACATTGCATTGAGAACTTGATTGCCAATGGCTTCCACCATATTGTCATCAACGTGCACCACTTCGGCGAGCAAATCATTGACTTTGTGGAAAGCCATCATTTTGTTGCCGAGATTGAGATTTCCGATGAGCGCGATTTGTTGATGGACACGGGTGGCGGCATTGTCAAGGCCACGCCACTATTTGAAGATTCAGAGGCAGTGTTGGTGCATAACGTGGACATTATCAGCGATGTCAATCTTGGTGAGATGAGCCAACAGTTCCTTAATTCGGGCGACGACGCCTGGCTGCTGACGCAAGACCGTGAGACCAACCGCAAGCTGCTCTTCCGAGACGACCAGCAACTCATCGGCTGGCGCAATAAGGCCGATGGCATCTATAAATGGGTGTACGACAGCTTTGGACAATACCAAGAGATGGCTTTTAGTGGACTGCATTTTTTCCGAAGCGATTTATTCGCTGAATTCGAAGTAAAGCCACAGAGCGTCATAGATCTGTACCTGAAACTTGCCAAGACCAACAACATCCTTTCCAAGCCTATCGAACCCGACTATTGGTTCGACTTAGGCAAACCCGAGCAATTGGAAGCCGCTGAAAACTTTCTAAATACACTTTGACATGAGCGAAGGCACTTTCATATCCAAGTTGGCGAGCCATATCCAAAGCCACTACGACCTCACTAAGCAAGAATTGACCGTAGTCTTCCCCAACAAACGTGCTGCCTTTTATTTGCGCAATGCCTTCAGAGAACGTTGTGACCATACCATCTGGCTGCCGCAAATGATTTCCATCGAAGAAGCCGTCACCCTATGGAGTGGCATTAGCCTTGCCGACAATATCGACCTGCTTTTTGAGCTCATCGATATTGATGCGGAATTGCATGTGGAACAGAACAGCGATCTCAATGTGTTTGGTAGCCAGGCCGCACAAATGGCCAAGGACTTCGACGAAATCGACCAATATGGCATCGACGCTAAAACCTTGTTCAACTATGTCTTGGAAAACAAAAAACTAGGGCTTTGGGACTTCGACACACTGAAAAGCAAAGAAAAAGAACAGAAATACCTTAAGTTTTTCCAATCCCTTTACGATTATTACCTCAGACTTCGCGACCGGCTGAAAAAACAAGGGAAAGGCTATTACGGCATGATTACCAAATACTTGTCGGAGTTATCCGAGACAAGATTGGTAGAAAGAATCGGCGAAAGGAGCATCATCTTCGCTGGGTTTAATGCTCTGACTACCACTGAGGAACATATCATCAACGTTTTAGTGAAAAACGACAAAGCAGAAGTGGTTTTTGACTATGACACCTATTATGTCGATGATGAGAATAACGAAGCCGGCCTTTTCGCCCGAAAATACAAAAAAAGTCACCTCCAATGGCTGGAGAATGGCATTTCCAACGCACTGACTACCGAGCAAAAGAACATACACATCATCAGCGCCAGCGGCAATGCATTGCAAGCCAAAGCCTTGCAATCCAAACTTCAAGAAACCAATGATAACAGCCAAGCTGTCATCCTCGCCGACGAACACCTTCTGATTCCAGTGCTGAACGCCATTCCACACAACGACACCTTCAGCAATTTCATAGTCTCGATGGGATATCCCATTGCAAAATCACCTGTCAGCCAACTAGTCAAAGAACTCTTCCCACTCTGGAGGCGCAATAAAATCACCCGAAAGATTCAAGACAACGGAGTTGAACGCATGGCCGAAGGCTGGTATCTGTGGCCCGTTCTACACCTCATGGATCTTGAAATCGTGAAAATCATCTTCCCTCATTCGGAAATTGCGTCCTTCAACCGATGGAAAAACCAAGCTGTGAAATCAGGTAAGTTCATCTTTGAGGAAAATGACCTCGAAGAATTGAAGCATATCCCTGGAATTCAGGCTTTTCTGCGCATTGTTCTTTTCGAAAAAGGTGAAAACATACCTCAATCCGTGCTTGATACCATCAGTAATCTTCTTTCCTTGGTCTCCCAAACCATTTTGGCAAAAGACGGCAAAGAAAGCATGACTTTCCTACTTAACCAAGTGAGTGAATCAGGGAAGAATATCAGCAGATTAAGCCAAATCATTGAACACAACAACAAGTATATCAAGGATATACAGAGTTTAGAGATTCTTTATCGGCTCTTGTCGTCAAACGCAACGGTCAAGTTGAACAGTAGCAGCACCGAAGGATTACAAATTATGGGTCTACTCGAGACCCGCAACCTCGATTTCAAGCAGTTGCATGTGCTCAGCGTCAATGAGGGCATCCTACCGCCCGACAAGTCACAAGGCAGCTTTATTCCACAATTCATCCGCCATGCCTGCGGCTTGCCAGGCTATGCCGAAAGCCAAGCCGTTGTTGCCTACCATTTCTATCGTTTACTGCAAAACGGAAAGGACATTTATTTGTATTACAACAATTTGGACGAGACCTCAGGAGGCGAAGCGAGCCGTTTCATCCTTCAAATCAAACATGAATTGGCCAAAAATGCCAACATCACGATTTCAGAAGAATCCTTCGAATGCTTATCCAAGTCCTCTATGGAAACGCTGGCGCTAAGTGCTCAAAAAACCAATGCGTTAGAGAGGCTCAACTATCTCATTATGGAGAAAGGCATCTCCCCTTCCGCCTTGTCCACCTATATTAATTGTCCCTTGAAATACTATTTGAGGTATATCACTCAGATAGAAGATAATAGCATCGAAGAAGATGTAGGCGTCAACGACATTGGCACGGTGATTCACGATACTTTGGAGCTACTGTTTGCAGATTACCTTCCGCATGAAGGCAAACGACAAATCATAGACAAAATCTTGTTTGACAACACAATACGCCCAAAATGGCAAGAAAAGCTCTCGGAAGCCATCGCTGGTAAATTCCCCAACGGCTTCCCTGACGTGGGCTACAATTACCTGAACCGCGTCACCATTGAACAGCAACTGAAGAACTATCTGAACTATACTTCCAAGCAATTGGAGAACAACACCTTGACCATCCTGGAAACTGAAGGCGAATTAAAAGCAAAACTACAAACCTCTCATGGCGATTGCATCTTTTACGGCCGCACCGACCGCATCGACCAATTTGATGGCCTCATCCGTGTGATTGACTACAAAACCGGTCATGTAGGAAGTACAGACCTCAAAGTTCCCGTTCGACATAAAAGTGAAAGTGATCTGGATTACCTGAAACAGATTCCAGAAAAAGCGCTTCAGTTATTGCTGTATAAGTATCTGTTCCTCAAAGAAAATCCGACGATATCTCCCAGTCAAGTGACCGCTGCCATCCACGGATTGAAATACGCCAACGCCATCGAATACAGCCTTGCCAAAGCCTCACCGACCAAATCGGACACCGATGCCGATTCTTGTTTCCTCGAAGACGATTCTTTTGCTCACGACATGGAAGCCATGCTTAGTGCCGTAGTGGACGAAATGCTAGACAAAGAGATTCCTTTCGAGCAAGCTCAAGACGACCAGAAATGCAGCTATTGTGAGTTCAAGTTGATTTGTAAAAGAAGCTGATTCAATTCAGCACAATCTCGTTCAAGATTTCCTTTCCCACCAAACCATTCAAATTCTTCAACAGCAATGATTTGGAATAGTTAAGTTCATTACGCAATGCATCACTGTCGACACGGACGAAAAGCACATGGTTCTTGATAGAAAGATCAATGGTATGCGATGCGATAAACGGTCCAACCACCTTAGGCCACGAGTTGACAACTTTGATTTCGTCCATGTAGTCCGAGCCTTTATGGAGCTCATAAAACTCCTTAATAAGCTCGCCGAGGGGCTTTACGTCAAAGTACACCATAGCCACCTCCTATCTCTTTGACCTCGCCCTTTACCACCTCGAAAATCTTGTGGTCGATATTGGTGTTTTCAAACAGTTTTTCCACCCTATTCTGTTGCGTATCCGTAATGAACACCTGACCGAAATGCTCGTCACCGACCAGACGGACGAGTTTCATCACACGTTGGTCGTCGAGCTTATCGAAGATGTCGTCCAACAGCAAAATGGGCTTATAACCAATCTTCTGGTAGTTGAACTCGAACTGGGCCAAGCGGATGGACACCACAAAGGACTTCTGTTGTCCTTGTGAGCCAAAACGCTTCAGCGGATGGCCGTCCAAAGCAAACTCCAGGTCATCCTTGTGAATGCCCACGTTGGTGTAACCCGAATAACGATCCTGCATCAAGCTTTCCTCCAGCAACTCAATCAAAGGTTTCTCATCCAGGCGTGATTGGTAAATGACATTGACCTTCTCTGTGCCGCCCGAGACAATCTCATAATAATGCTGAAAGATGGGCAGAAACTCTTCCAAAAACAGTTTGCGCTTGGCATGAATGTCATTGGCATGTTGCGCCAACTGGTCTTCCCATAGACGCAACAACTCTCGGTCGAAAACACGACGCTCTACGAATTGCTTCAATTGCATGTTGCGTTGCAACAAGGCGCGGTTGTATTTCAGCAGGGCGTTGAGATACAAGGGATCGAACTGTGAAATCACGCCATCGATGAACTTGCGGCGCAGATCGCTGCCCTCATTGATAAGGTCACGGTCGTAGGGCGAAATCATCACCAATGGAAACTTGCCGATGTGGTCGCTAAGACGATCGTATTCCTTTTTGTTGAAGCGGAAGGATTTTTTCTGGTCGCGCTTCTGCACGCACGATACCAGCTCATCATCCTTCCCATCATGTGAATAAACGCCATGTATTGCGAAAAACTCTTGCTCGTGGCGGATATTCTGCTTGTCTGTTGCGCCATAGAAACTCTTGCAGAATGAAAGGTAATAGATGGAATCCAGGATATTGGTCTTCCCTGCCCCATTCAAACCCACGAAGCAGTTGACATTCTCCGACAACTGCAAATCAGCCGATTCACAATTCTTGAAGTTCGTCAGTTTGAGTTCGTGGAGATACATCTTTGTTTGACTTCGGGACTTCGAGTCTTCGGGACTTGGCACGTCTCGCAGTCCCGCAGTCTCGTAGTCTCGTGTAAATTATAACTTACTTAGGTCCAAACGGAGCGTCAGAAAATGGGGAGAGCCGACAATGTTATTCCTAGAAAGCGCATAATCAATTTGGAACGCCTTGATTTTCACACCAAAGCCAGCCGAGAAACCCACCAATGAACGCGCCTCTGGGACATCCATATTATGATGGGTCTCATAATTGTAGGAGGCTCTCAGGAACAGATTCTTGCCCAAGGCCATCTCGCCGCCAATGATCAAATGACAACCCAAATTCGTGAGAATCCTAGCAGCCAAAGTGGGCTCTTTCATCTGTCCTGTGATAGGATCATAGTTCCCGTCAAGGTCGAGCGGGTCATCATAAAGCTTGTTCCAATGCTGGATGTCTTTGTAACCTAAAATAATAGTCAAAGGCAGGTGGTCAAGTTTCTTGGAAGCCATGAAATCCAAGGAGAAAGGCAGCCATTTGTTTTCCAAATACATTTCTTGACAATACAGTTGTCGACCGATGTTGCGTGCGGCCAGAGTGAACGCCCAATTGGAATATGACCAATAGGTAGTGGCCACATCCACACCCAAGGCACCCGAACGGCCTGTTTCATATTGCAGTCCGGCATATTTCAGATTGGCGCCTATGCTCCATTTGTCGGTCAACTCACGGCCCCAGCCAAGGGTAACGGCATAGTCCGACACGCTGAAAGTGCTGCCATCAGTTTGGCCACTCTCGGAAGCGTACTGCATATTGCCATAGTTGTAATATTGCACCGACGCCGCAAAACTGCCCAAATGCTTAATGGTATGGCTGTACTGCGCAGTGGCATAATTGGTCCCGATATTAAAATCACCGACATACGACAAAACGATCTGATTATTCATCTCGGGTGAGATAGCTGAAGGATTGAAAACGGCCGTTTGCAAGTCACCGTCATGCACGGGCAAAGGCAGCCCGCCCAAAGCCACGACCCGAGCCGAATTGGCATCAGTCAGGGCACGATAGGTTCCATTACTCACTTGAGCATTGGATTGTGTAACAAGTAACAAAATCAACACTCCTATGTAAAGAATTCGCTTCATATTCCAATGTTTTTTTGATAACGGAAACGCCCTAGTTATATTGTGTTTTATTTCAATTATTTGTCAATCAGTCCTATACCTGTCTTGACAAGTTTACCATTTTCTTTCAGTATGGATGCCAATTTGTCTAACATCCCATTGACGAAACGACGGCTTTCAGGGGTACTATAGAATTTCGAAATCTCAATATACTCGTTGATGGTCACCTTCACTGGTATAGAATGGAACTCGCAGAACTCTGTCAAAGCCATGAAAATAAGGATCTTGTCCATCAAAGCCAAACGATCGTAATCCCAGTTGGAGATGTTAGCCGCCACCAAATCACGATATTCCTCGGCATGAAGGATGGTCTTCTCGAACAATTTGACGACGAACTCTTTATCCTCTTCTTCCGCTTTATAGACTGGAGGTAATTTGCTGGAGGCATCAAAGCTGGCAGGCAACTCACTGATATACTTCCAAAGCAAATAAATAGCTAACTGATAGTCACTATTGAACGACAAGTCGCGGTCGGAATAATAATCAAACAGCAAACCATTTTCAGCCATATAAGTGTCAATCACCGTAACCAAGAAGTGCTTGTCATCACTGAAGCTATCCTTTCCATTGATCATATAGGATTGGTACTCAGGCGTTTCTGTCAACTTTCCATACAATTTACGAATAAAGTCTTCCCTCGAGTCAGCCCAATTGATCATATACTTTTCTTCCAGACTGATCAAGTGCTTATTGTCTTCCAAAGTATTGAGAATCCGATTATTGACAAACTTCAGATTCGGGTTCAAGTCCTCCTCGGTCGGGAAATGCTTCTGTTTGTTCTCTTCAATGCGGCGTTCCGCAAATTTTTTCACTTCAACCCAAAAAGAAAGCTGATACACAAACAGTTTGTATAAATCTTCGACCCCTTCAAGCAAATGACGCTCAGCTTGAGGCAGATTGGAATTTTCGGTCTGATGATAGGCGTATATCTCTTGCAACACCTTGACTCTCAGAAATCTTCGATTCAACATAAGGTTGGGTTATTTATCGTCAATACAATTTGCAAAAGTAGGAAAAAAACTCTTTCAAGTCCAAACAAAGAATATTTTTCAACAACACAGAAGATATGATAGAAAATATCTATCTTTGCATTGACATTTTTCGAGAAAGACTAACTCAATAAAATAAGAACTACCATGAAGAAAAAATTCATCTGCCCCATCTGCGGGTACGTACACGAAGGAGAGGAAGCCCCCGAGCGCTGTCCCCAATGCAAGCAAATCGTCGAATGGAAAGTCGTTGACGAGAGCGCTGCCCTGAACTTTGTCACCGAACATGTCGTCGGCATCGCCAAAGGCACCGGCGATGACATGATCAAGGACTTGAACGCTCACTTTATGGGCGAGGCCACAGAAGTCGGCATGTATCTGGCCATGAGCCGCCAGGCCGACCGCGAAGGCTATCCCGAGATCGCGGAAGCCTTCAAGCGCTACGCCTTCGAAGAGGCCGACCACTGCTCCCGTTTCGCCGAACTGCTGGGCGAAGTGGTGTGGGACACCAAGACCAACCTCTACAAGCGCATGATCGCCGAAGCCGGCGCCTGCGAGGACAAGATGCGCATCGCCCGCGTGGCCAAGGAGCGCAATCTTGATGCCATCCACGACACTGTCCATGAGATGGCCAAAGACGAAGCCCGCCACGGCAAAGGCTTTGAGGGTCTTTATAAACGTTATTTTGAGAAATAAACAAGTGAGGAGTGAGGAGTTAGTAGTGTGGAGTATTTGAATTACTCCTAACTACTCACTCCTAACTCCTAACTATAAAAACTGAAGAAAATGATTAGCAAGAAATTAGCAAAAGCCATCAACGACCAGATCAACGCTGAAATGTGGTCGGCTTATCTCTATCTGAGCATGGCACAAGACATCTATGCCAAAGGTTTCAAGGGCATCGCCCATTGGTACAAGGTGCAGTTCTTAGAGGAACAGGCACACGCCGCCATCATGATTAACTACATGCATTCACAAGATGCCAAAGTCGTCCTCGCCCCTATTGCCAAGGTGCAGACCGAATGGAAGAGCGTGTTGGCCACCTTTGAGGACACCCTCAAGCACGAGAAGGCCGTAACCGCCATGATCAACAACCTATGCGACATCGCCGACGAAGACAAAGACCGTGCCGCCGCCAACTTCCTCGCTTGGTTCATCGACGAGCAGGTGGAAGAGGAAGAGAACGCCCGCGAGCTCGTCAACCACTGCAAGATGATCGGCGACCACATCGGTGGCATGATTATGCTCGACAAGGAGCTCGGCGCCCGTCAGTACCACACGCCTGGCCCATTGAAGGGTGAATGATTTGCACATTGTAGAGACGGTGCATGCACCGTCTCTACAAACCTAAACGAAAAAACTCCGCTGCTCGATGAGTAGCGGAGTTTTTCTTTCCTCAATTGGAACATCACAGTTCCCCAGCCTGTTTCTTGGCCCAGTATTCCTTGAAGACCTCGTAGTTCTTCTCCAGGAGCGTCGGCGTATCAAGGCCGTAGGGGCATTTGCTGCTGCATTGGTGGCAGTGCTTGCACTTCTCGATGAGCTTCATCTTCTCTGCCCATTCCTCAGTGAGATAAACACTATACGGGGCACGCTTCAGAAAGAGACTCATACGGGCACAATCGTTGATTTGGATGCCTGCCGGACATGGCATGCAATAGCCGCAGCCACGGCAGAACTCGCCCGAGAGCTCGGCGCGTTCCTTCTCAATCTTTCGCCATGAAGCGGATGACAGCTCAGGTTCATGCTCCTGATAGGAAATGAACTCGTCCAACTCGTTCTCACGTTGAATGCCCCAAATGGGCAAGGCATGGTCGAATTGGTTCAAAAAAGCATAGGCCAAGGCTGAATCGTTGATGAGACCTCCTGCCATTGCCTTCATGCAAATGAAGCCCATATTGTGTTTGAAGCAAGCCTCAACTATTTTCTGGTCATCTTCAGACGAAAGATAAGAGAACGGATATTGCAATGTGTCGTAACAGTCGCGCTCAACGGCTTCCATAGCCACATTCTGACGATGGTTGCTGATGCCTATGAACCTCACCTTGCCTTGGCGCTTGGCCACCTTCATGGCATCATAAAGACCCTGTTTGTCACCAGGACGCGGACAATAATCCGGGTTATGGAATTGATACAAATCAAGATAATCGGTCTTCAGGTTCTTCAGTGTCGTATGAAGGTCTTTCCAGAACTCCTCAACATTTGTGGCACCTGTCTTGGAGGCGATATACACTTTGTTGCGCCGGTCGCCAAAGGCTGCGCCTATCTTCTCTTCACTGTCGGTGTAAAAACGTGCCGTGTCGTAGAAATTGATGCCGTTATCGTAAGCCTTATGCAGCAGATAGACGGCTTCCTTCTCGCTTATCCTTTGAATGGGAAGGGCTCCAAAGCCATTCTTGTTCACCTTCAAGTTGGTCTTGCCTAATGTGATGATTTTCATGGCTGACTGATTTTTGCACAAAAATAGTAAAATAATTGATACACACCAAATTTTAAGCCCGAATTTTTCATCCCAGTATCCAAAAACGCTATTTTTGCATAAAATTTCTTTAAATGAAAATCCTCATTCTGAACGGTCCCAACCTAAACCTCTTAGGCAAACGCGAGCCCGAGATCTACGGTCATGTCTCATTCGATGATTACTTACCCAAACTCCGCAATCGGTTTCCTCAACATGAGATTTCCTATTTCCAGTCGAATCATGAAGGTGTATTGATTGACAAGCTGCAAGAAGCTGATGGTCAATTCGATGCTGTGGTGATGAACCCAGGAGCCTATGCTCACACTTCCATCGCTCTAGCCGACTGTATCCGTGCCATCTGTATCCCAGTAATAGAAGTGCACATCTCCGACATCTCAAAACGAGAACCTTACCGTAGGCATTCCTTTACCGCTGAGGCCTGTCTGAATTGCATTTCGGGAATGGGGATGGAAGGATATGCCATGGCCATCGAGGCGTTGGAGGCGAATAAACCTTTGTGAGACGCGATAAATAGCATCTCTACAATGTGAAATCACTGGACTTCAATTCGCTGTATTTCTTCTTGCCTCGAATGATGCTCTCAAAAACGATGTTTTTCCGATAGATGCAACTCACCGTTTTGTGCTCATCGTAACTGCGTTTTTCACGCAGATCGTTCAGCCTTTTGTAGAAATCCCAATGCGCCTTGAAAACCATCCCGAAGTCCTTGGGGCAGCCCTCGAAGAGGAACTTCAGTGCCGCCACCCAATCGAGAAGGATACGGTAAAGGATGATGCGATGTACTCGATGCTTGGGAAGGTTTTTTACCAACAGCGAGAGGTTATTCCTGAAATTCAGATAGGTCTTGCGCGGCGAGTTTTTCGGCAAAGTACCACCTCCGATATGATAAACCTGTGACTGGGGACAGCAATACACCTTGTATCTTGCGTTCTTCAGCCGCCAGCATAAGTCAATCTCTTCCATGTGGGCAAAGAAGCTGTCGTCTAAGCCCCCAATTTGATGGTACAAATCGGCGCGGACAAACATGCAGGCGCCTGTGGCCCAGAAGACTTCCAAAGGCGTGTCGTATTGGCCTTTATCTTCTTCAAGGTTTTGGAAAACTCGCCCGCGACAAAACGGATAGCCGAACTTGTCGATGAAGCCGCCGCAGGCACCTGCATATTCAAACTGCTCTTTGTGGTAATACGACAATATCTTGGGCTGACAAGCGGCAATCTGCAGGTCAGCATCCATCATCTCAATGATAGGCTCAATCCAACATGGAGCCACTTCTATATCGGAATTGAGCAACACATAATACTGCGCCTCCACCTGCCGCAAAGCCAGATTGTAGCCCGTGGCAAAGCCGCCGTTGCTGCCGTTCTCAATCAAACGGATCTCGGGAAAATGCGACTTCATGAAAGCCACTGAGTCATCGGTGGAGGCATTGTCGGCCACGATAATCTCTGCCAATGTCGGGTCGCAGTTGGCGATGACATTGGGCAGGAATTGTTCAAGGAATTTCTTCCCGTTATAGTTCAATATGACGACAGCCACTTTCATGCTTCACTCTTTTGCGGTCTTTGGTGTTTCCAGCGGCGATGCGACCACAGCCAGTTGTCGGGATTGGCCTCAATGAAACGTTCCACACAACGCACATATTGTTCCATGATATAGCCTTTCTCCGTCGCTTTGGGCTCATCGGTAATCAGTTCGAAGGTTACCTCATAACGTCCTCTACCCGTCCGTTTCATGGACACAAAGACCACGGCATAGTCGAGCATCTTGGCGATGCGCTCCAAGCCGGTAAACCAACAGGTATCTTGATGCAGGAACTCTGTCCAATAATCGGAATTCAGGCCATGCGAAGTTTGGTCAGCCACCATCAGAACGGCATTTTGGCTTTCGCGCAACTGCGTCAGTCGCCGCAATGCCGAGTTAGACTCCATCATCTCCAAATCGCAGTCCTTTGTGCGTAAAAAAAGCATAAGTTGCTCAAAGGCAGGATTTTCAACTCTCTTATAGACAGCCAGACAATTATGATTCGAAAAGTCAGGCATCATCTTCCCGAACCATTCCCAGTTGCCCGAATGTGGAATGGCATAGAACACGTTCTTGTGCTGTTCGTACAACTGTTTTATCAGCTCTGGATTAGTGTACGTGATGCGGTTTTTATAGCCTGTCGGCTCCATGCGCAACATTTTGGGAGCTTCCACAAACAAGTCACAGAGATTCTGGTAGAAACGCCGTTCGATGTGTTTGATTTCCTTTTCGCCCGTATCGGGGAAAGAGTTCAACAGATTCTGCCTGACCACCTTACGCCGATAGCGAAGCACATAATACAACAGAAAATAAAAGCAGTCGGACTTCAAATAAAGAAGCCAATACGGATGGATGGACAGAAAGCGCACCCATAGCTTCGCAATATGAAATCCAAGCCTAGCCATGGCTTATCTCGGATTGTTGTAAAGGTCGCCTGCATGTGAGCCCCAAGTTTCCTGGTACTCGGTTTGGTCGACACCTTCGTTAGGCTGACCGTAGAAGCGCGAATAGATTTCAAGCTGCCAACGCGGATTGTTGACTTCTCCTATCACATCGGAATGGATCAGTTGATAATCATTGGCGGCCGAATCCTTCGACATAAACACAAAATGTTTGTTATGCTGGTTGGCAATCTCATAATAATGCCAAATCTCGTACGGATAAGCACCTGGCTCATTAGGACTTTCCATGATTTTATCAGGCTGGCCATACTTCAGGAACACATAGCCACGGTCGGTGCGATAGCCAGGATACGACGTGTTCTTAAACGACATATTCACGCGCTTGACAGCAGCCAGATAATCATTGAAGCCTTGCTGTGGATTCATCGGCGAACGTGAGGTCCAGAAGTTGAGGAGGAACTGTTGCATGGTTTTCACATCGCTGGTTTTCACAAGGTTGACAGAATAGTCACGCTCAATTTCGGTGCAAATCGGGTCGAGATAGCGGATGTATTTGCGCAACGAGTCAAGTTCGGTGATATTACTAACAAAAGTATTGGCAATACTCACTCCTGAAAGGTCACCCATATCATAGCTCACATTGGGATTGCTCCTTTGGAAGAAAGCGCTGTTTGAGCAAATCAAGGCATTGCTACGGTCGCGCACCTCAACGACAAGATAATAGTTTCCCGAAGGCAATTCCTTGATGTCGATGGTATTGAAGAGGACATTCACCTTATTCACATCAAAGCGTTTGCTGTAAAAGAAACTCTGCATGCGGTTCGATGACTCAACGGTTTCAATGTAATAGTTGACCAAAAACTTACCTTCGTCATACAATTTGTCACTGTTGTAAATCTCCGAATAAAAACTCAGCTTGTCTTCATTGGAGCCGTAGAAAGGATACACTCTGGGCAGAAAATCATACCCGCTTTTTGTGCACGTTGAAGGTTTTGAAGCCTTCGCATACGAGTCAAAAAACAGAATGTCAGAAACAGCTGGCACATTTTCCGGATAGTCAACGATAACGGTGATTGTCTCTGTCGGCAAAACGTCACCACTATTCATGTCAGAGATACTGATTTCCATCTGGTATTCCCCGTTGGCCAGTGAGAAACGCTGTTGATCGATGAAGGCACCATCCAGATTCGAAGTGTCGGTCACCACTGGACTGTCGACAGCCACTTTCGAGAATGTGGATTCCTCTCCTTTCCTGAAAATGGTCACGACTTCCACTGTGGCCTTGAACTTTCCAGGTTCAAATTGTTTATAGACCGCCGTACGACAATCAAAAGCGATGGCGTTTTCCACGTAGGGGGTTACCCCTGGCGCACAATAAGACGTCGTCGAAAGATAAGGTCTCAGCCTTTTTGTCTGGGCATTGCCCGTAAATGCGACCAGCATCAGCATTAAGGTCACAATTGCTCTCTTTGTAATAGTTAATGTATTCATGATGTTAGTTTTTTTGATGACGAGGCAAAAATATACATAACATTTTCGATTTGTTCTTTTTTTCTTATCTCTTTTCTCAACAATTCTCAACAGATTCTAAATAAACAACTGATTTAAAATGGTTTACAATATCTTTTTCAAATAACTAATCAAAGCTTGCTCCAAATTGTCGCCCATATCCATGGCCGATAAAATCTTGTTTGTTCTGCGGTTAGCTCCACTATATGAGATGCCTTCCAGCACAGCGATCTCAGCATCGTTCATACCCAAAAGTCCCAAACAGCTATGACGCAGATCGGCCACATTCAAATCAGTATAGTCTTTCAGAAACCGAGAAGAGAAATCAGGGAAGCAGCGGTTGGCCTCCTGCACCAAGCTGATATAATCCATCTCCTTCAGCTTTAGTTTGGGATATACGCCCACACTCTTGATCATGATGTCCTTGCCCTCAACCAAGCCTTGTATTTTTGACACAATGGCACTGGCCAAAAATGCATTCCAGGCTTCATCGAAATCGACACGCTGGGCATTCAGTTGTTCACGGGTATCATTCAAGGCCTGCGAAATCTGCTCAATTTCAAGGTCTTTATCCGCGTTTTCCTGTTCATGCTTTTGCTCAATAGTCGTGATTTTATTCTCTATATGACTGATACGTTTGCGGTTACGAATAATGATATAAGCCATAATGGCAATAACCAGCAAAAGAAACAGCAGAACCCATTTCGAGGAAAGGCCTTCGTCTTTTTGGGGAACAATCGGTTCAGCCTTCGGACGATTATATGCATTGTTAAGGTATTCTATCTCCATTTTTCGCGATGCCATACGGGTCTCCATCATGGAGTTTTCAACATAATAGCGTGTGTAGGCCAACTCTTGGTCAGCCATTCCTTTATCACGAAAAATCTCTGCCAACTTGGCCGCTGCGTCAACCCGGGCAAAACGATCGCCATTTGCAAAAGCCCTAGCCAGATGTGGAACTGCAGAATCAAACTGTTGAAGTTCAAAGAGTTTCGCACCCAAGGCAAGTTGCATTGGTTCGTCTCCCACCGGCACACGCTGTTGCGCAGCTTCAAACAAAGACAAAGCCTTGTCATAGTCTTTCTGTGACTGATAGATAGCCGCTTCAAAACGCAACATGGCCGCAAGGTCAGCCTCCGACTCATAATAGGAAGCTGCTTTGTGACAGGTTTCAATAGCCGCGTCACGGATACCGTAGCGGTAAAGGATTTCAGACAAACGGGTGTAAATCAAGGCAACAAATCGTTTTGCATAAGGATTGTCCGCCCATTCTTCCCTCTGGCGCATCACCTCCAAAGCATTAAGATAATGCGTGAACGCCGAGACGTCGTCATTGGCGAACGACCACTGCACACCTTTATAATAATAAGCGTTCGCACGGAGATACTGCAAATCAGCATCCACAGGATACATCGTGGCCAGACTGTCGAAAAAAGCAATCACTGGAGTCAAGTCAGGGCTTTGTTCCGAAAGGCTACGATTTTTGTACTGGGCTTGTACTTCACGAAGTCGCAACTCGTTTTCATCAAACAACGAAAAAGGCTGTTGCAAAGTTTTTTTTCTCAATGCATTCACGCTGTCAAGAGCGATTTCGGGATCAGTCTCAATCAAGGTCTCCACTGACTTCAATTCCTTGAAATGACGGGGCGCATTGGCTTCGGTAAACGCTGATTTTTGCCGTGAGCAGGCACAAAACAGTGCCGTACAAAGCAGAAACAAGAAAAGCGTAACACGTGATGCCTTCATAAAAACGCAGTTTTTACAATTTTGCAAAGATAGGGTTTTTCGGCGGGAAAAAAGTTTTTTTTGCGAAAAATCTCAACCTATCGAAAAATGTTGTACTTTTGCAGCGGAGATATGGCTGAGTGGTCGATAGCGGCGGTCTTGAAAACCGTTAAGCCGAAAGGCTTCGGGGGTTCGAATCCCTC
>JAEEGJ010016778.1_pt1 | contig 16719 bp, 16 predicted proteins | sample 8958761 | NCBI WGS metagenome assembly JAEEGJ01 (sample SAMN16246546, study PRJNA631951) | gut metagenome | biome: gut microbiome; feature: rumen; material: RS-attached | host: Bos | place: Iran: Karaj | collected 2018-10 | reverse complement strand
CCCCGCGCCCACCGACGCCCCCGCGCCCACCGATGCCCCCGCTCCCGACAACACGCCCGCCGACGGCAGCCAGCCCGCCGCGGCCCCGGTGAAGGACGAAGTTATCGTCGCCATCGCCACGGAGCCCAGCTCGGCCTGGGATCCCTGCCAGGGCTGGGGCAACCGCTATGATCCCCTGATCCAGTCCAAGCTGGTCAAGATCCAGGATGACGGCACCCTGTTCAACGACCTGGCTACCTCCTACGTTGCCAGCGCCGACGGCTTGCAGTGGACCTTCACCATCCGGGACGACGCCTACTTCTCCGACGGCGTGAAGCTCACCGCTGAGGACGTGGCCTTCACCTTTAACACCACCAAGGAGGCCGCTTCCTCCATCGACCTGACCATGATGGCCTCCGCTGAGGCGAAGGACGAGACCACGGTGGTCTTCACCCTGCTGCGGCCCGCCTCCACCTTCGTCTATACCTGCGGCCTTCTGGGCATCGTCCCTGCCCACGCCTACGGCCCGAATTATGTGGACGATCCCATCGGCTCCGGCGCATATAAAATGGTCCAGTGGGACAAGGGCCAGCAGCTCATCCTGGAGCGCAACGAGAATTACTACGGCGAGAAGCCCGCTATCCGCCGTATCGTCATGCTCTTCATGCAGGAGGACTCCGCCTACGCCGCCATGCTCAAGGGCGACGTGGACGTGGCCTATACGACGCCCTCCCTGGCCCTGAAGGGCGCGGACGGTTATCATCTGGTGGACTGCAAGACGACGGATACCCACGGCATCTCCATGGTCATCCCCCCGGCAGGCTCCGTGGACGCCAACGGCAATCCCGTGGGCAACGCCGTGACCAGCGACGTGGCCATCCGCCGGGCCCTGGCCTACGGCCTGGACCGGGAGAAGATCGTGGAGGATGTGTTCCTGGGCTTCGGGGAACCGGCCTACGGCCTGGCCGAGGGTATGGTCTGGTACAACACGGAGATCACCCAGCAGCTCTCCAATAAGACGGTGGACGACGCGATCAAGGTCCTGGAGGACGCCGGCTGGGTGGACGCCGACGGCGACGGCATCCGGGAGAAGAACGGCGTCAAGGCCGAATTCACCCTGCTCTATCCCACCACGGACGAGCTGCGCCAGATGCTGGCCATGGCAGAAGCGGAGCAGGCCCTTGCCTTCGGCATCAGCATCCAGCCCAAGGGCTGCAGCTGGGACGAGATCTTCCAGCAGATGCATCAGTTCCCCTACACGGTGGCCAACGGCGAATTCACTCCTCTGGAGTTTTACACTAGGGTCTCCGCGACTACGGCCGGCATTGGCTACAATAATCCCGGACTGTACAGCAACGAAGCCGTGGAGGTCTATCTGGATCAGGCCATGGCGGCCACGGACACGGCGGATATCTATGAAGCGATCCGGAAGGCCATGTGGGACGGCACTGTCGGCGCCAGCGGCCTGGGCGACGTGCCCGTGGTCTATGTCGCCAAAAGGGACCATCTCTTCTTCGTGCGGGATGGGCTCAGCGTGGGCGATCAGCCGGTCCATTCCCACGGCCCCGGCTTCCAGCTGCTGAAAAACATCGTGGACTGGAAGTGGGAGAACTGAGGAAGGAGCGACAAAAGAGTTGAAAGTAGCCGCAAAGAGAGCGGCATATACGCTGGTCAAAATGCTGATCCTGCTGTTTGCCGTCTCTGTGATCTCCTTTGCCCTGGTGGAGCTCTCTCCCATCGACACGGTTTCCTCTTATGTGGGGGAGAACGCCGTCAGCCAGGAACTGCGGGATTCCATCGCGGAAAAGTGGGGCCTGAACGACCCGCCGGTGACGCGCTATTTCCGCTGGCTGGGCAACATCCTGAAGGGTGACATGGGCACGTCCATCACCTACCGCAGACCGGTCATCCAGATCATCGCGGAGCGCTTCAAGATGTCCCTGATCCTGATGGGCCTGGCCTGGGTGCTGTCCGGCGTCGTGGGCTTCCTTCTGGGCGTTCTTTCGGCGGCCTATGAGGGGAGCTGGCTGGATAGGCTGATCAAGGTCTACTGTCTGCTGATCCAATCCAGTCCGGTCTTCTGGCTGGCGATGGTGGTGCTGCTGGTTTTTGCCGTGGCCCTGAATCTGTTCCCCATGGGCCTGGCGGTGCCCATCGGCAAAACGATGGAGACCGTCACCTTCGGGGAGAGGCTCTATCATCTCTGCCTTCCTGTGCTGACCCTGAGCCTGACCGGCATCGCGAACATTGTCCTCCAGACGAGAGAGAAGCTGGTGCAGGCCAAAAAGAGCGACTATGCCCTGTTTGCCCGTGCCCGGGGCGAGAAACGATGGAAATTCATCAAACGCCACGGTATCCGAAACATCCTTTTGCCGGCAGTCACCATGCAGTTTGCCTCCATCAGCGAGATCTTCGGGGGCTCAGTGCTGGCGGAGACCGTGTTTTCCTATCCCGGTTTGGGACAGGCCACGACCCAGGCCGGCATTAAGGGAGATATCCCCCTGCTGCTGGGCATCGCCCTCTTCTCCGCGGCATTCGTGTTCTTCGGGAATCTGATCGCCAATATCCTGTATCCGATCATCGACCCGAGGATCAAGGAAGGAGAGAGGATCGGATGATAAAAGTACCGGTAAAGAAAAAACGCGGTCTGGCCAACCGCCGGACCAGGACCATCACCATCGTCGTGGCGGCGACGGTGATCCTGCTGGCGGTGACAATCACCGGCATCGTAATGAGCCCCTCAGCTTACCAGACGAACTTCGCGGAAAAGAACCTGGCGCCCTCGGCGCAGCACATCTTCGGCACAGACTGGATGGGCCGGGACATGTTCGCCCGGACGATCAAGGGTCTGGCTACCAGCATCTATATCGGCCTGGCGGCCTCGGTGGTGTCTGCCTTCATGGCGCTGCTGCTGGGGATCGTCGCGGGTACCATGGGGAAAAAGGTCAGCGAATTCTTCAACTGGTTCGTGGACCTGTTCATGGGTGTGCCCCATCTGATCCTGTTGGTGCTCATTTCCATCCTGGTTGGAAAGGGGGCCAAAGGCGTCGTCATCGGCGTCATTGTGACCCACTGGTGTGGTTTGGGCCGTATCATCCAAGCGGAGGTCTTCTCCCTGAAGAGCTCTCAGTATATCCAGGCGTCCTCCCGAATGGGAAAATCTAAGTGGTGGATCGCCAGCAGGCATATGCTGCCCCATGTACTGCCCCAGTTCATCATCGGGCTGATTCTGCTGTTCCCCCATGCCATCATGCATGAGGCTTCCATCACCTTCCTGGGCTTCGGCTTGCCTGCGGAGCAGCCGGCCATCGGCGTCATCCTGTCTGAGGCCATGAATTATCTGGTTACGGGCATGTGGTGGCTGGCCCTGATGCCCGGCGTCTGCCTGCTTATCGTTGTGATCCTGTTCGAGGCCATCGGGAACAACCTGAAGCTCCTGATAGACCCCTTCAGCGCGCAGGAATAGGAGGCAGAGAATGACGGATAAAGTAATTTTGGAAGCGGAACACATCTCCGTCAGCTTCCGGATGTATGACCGGGGCCTGAGCCAATATGATCTGCACGTCATCACGGACCTGGGCGTGACGGTGCACGAGGGCGAGATCATGGTGGTGGTGGGGGCTTCAGGCAGCGGCAAGAGCGTCCTGGCCCACGCGATCCTGGGGATCCTTCCAAGCAACGCCATCGTAGGCGGAACCATCTGGTATGACGGCCAGCTTCTGGACAATGCCCTCCGAAAGAAGCTGGTTGGCTCGGAAATCATTATGATCCCCCAGTCCGTCACCTATCTGGACCCTCTGATGAAGGTGGGGAAGCAGGTCCGGGGGCTCACGGGCACGGAGGAACAGCAGCGGGCTGCCTTTGAACGCTATGGGCTCAAGGAGCAGGTGGCCGCCATGTACCCCCATGAGCTCTCCGGCGGTATGACCCGCCGGGTGCTGATCTCCACTGCCACCATCACGGACGCGAAGCTCATCCTGGCGGACGAGCCCACCCCCGGCCTCAGCCAGGACATCGCGGAGGAGACCATGCGCAACTTCCGCGAGCTGGCAGACGAGGGCCGGGGCATCCTGATGATCACCCACGATATCGATATGGCCCTCCAGGTCGCGGATAAGATCGCCGTCTTTTACGACGGGCGGACCGTGGACGTGGTGGACAAGGAGACCTTCCTGGCCGGCGGCGACGCCCTCCGGCATCCCTATACCAAGGCGCTGTGGGCGGCCCTGCCCCAGAACGGGTTCCAAAACGTGGACCCGGAGGATTTCATGGGGGAGGCGGACGCATGATGGATAAGCAAAACATGACCTCCCCGGCGCCCGGCGCCCTCCTGGAAGCGCGGAACGTCTCCTTCCGCTACGGCTCCGGCCCCTGGATCCTGCAGAATGTAGACCTGAAGATCGGCGAAGGGGAGCGCGTGGGCCTCATCGGCCCCTCCGGCTACGGCAAAAGCACCCTGGCGCGGATCATGGCGGGCTACGAGCGGCCGGTTTCCGGCCAGGTCCTCTGGAAGGGGGCGCCCCTGCCCTCCAAGGGCTACTGCCCCGTGCAGATGATCTATCAGCACCCGGAAAAGGCGGTCAATCCCCGCTGGAAGCTGAGGGAGAGCGTCTCCGAGGCCTGGGAGCCCGACGACGCCTTGCTCAGGGAGCTGCGCATCAACAAGGACCTCTGGTACGGGCGCTGGCCCAATGAGCTCTCCGGCGGCGAGCTGCAGCGCTTCTGCGTCGCCCGTGTCCTGGGCCCGGAGACAGAGTTCATCATCGCCGACGAGATGAGCACCATGCTGGACGCCATCACCCAGGCTCAGATCTGGAATGTGCTGCTGGATCAGGTGAAGCGCCGGAACCTGGGGCTGCTGGTCATCAGCCACAACATGGCCCTGGCGGACAAGCTCTGCACCCGCATCGTGGACCTGAAAGAGCTGAACCTGAAATATCAGGACGGCTGAGCGGTCCGCTCCTCAAAGGCGAGCAAGGCAGCATCACAGGGTAAGGGATCTCGCTGTCTGCGTCCAGAAGCCGGGCTTCCAGCCTCAGCGGCGCCGGGACCCTGCACATCATCTCTGCTCATGACCATCGACGAGAACTTCGCCGACAAGACCGTGGTGATGATCTCCCACCGCAATTCCACCCTGGGGGCCTGCAGCCGGGTCTGCAAAGTCCGGGACGGCAAGGTCGCCGGAGAATAAGACGCGCTTATCAAGCCCGGGCGGGATGTTGAAAAACGTCCCGCCCGGGCGTATACTTTTCCCAAAAAGCAACCCGCGAAGGAGGGACCCAATATGCAGGAATCCATGTCCGACCGCCGCTTTCTCGGCGTTCCCGTCAAAGAGCTGGAGGCGCTGGGCTATGACCCCGCCAGGCGCATCGTGCCCCTCTGGTTCGGCTGCCGCGCAGAGCTTCCCGCCCTGCCCCCATCCTGCTCCCTGGAAGTCAGCGGGCGCAGCCAGCTGAAGCTGTTCGTCAATGGCCGGAGCGTCCATTTCGGCCCCTGCCGGGGGGAAAAGGAGATCGCCTATGTGGACAGCCTGGACGTCGCCCCTTATCTCCGGGCCGGGGAGAACCGCCTGGCCTTCCAGGTCTTCTCCTATCCGGAGCACCCCGGCGAGGAGGAGGGGCCCTACCACTGCTTCGGGGACGGCGGCGGCCCCGCTTTTTCCGTTACCGGGCGCCTGGGGGACCTGGATCTGGCGGAACCGGCGTCCTGGCGGGCCTGGCTGGATATCGGCCAGGGCTTCAATCGCCACCAGATCTTCATGATGGGCTGCAGCGAGACCGTGGACGGGGCCAAAGCCGGGGAAAACCCCTTCTTTCAAAAAGCCTGGCCGGAGACGGGGACCCTGCCGGTGACCGTGGTGCAGGCGCGGGATTACGAGCCCTTCGGCACCCGCCAGGGCAAGACCTTCCTGCCCCGGCCCATCCCCCTGCTGTACCGCCGGGAGAAGCCCTTCCCCGGCTGGGAGGCCCGCGCCTTCCCGCCCCATACCAGAGCGAGCTTCGTGCTGGACGCCGGGGAGCTCACCACCGCCTTTTTCCGCATCGGCTTCCGGGGCGGCAGGGGGGCCAGGGTGCTCATGACCTATGCCGAGAGCTATTTCCAAAAGGGGGAGAACGGCTTCCCCTGCAAGGCCCGGCGGGACGACGCCGGCGGCTTCATCCTGGGCGTCCGGGACGAGTACACCGTGGGCGGGGACGGGGAGTTTGAACCCTTCCGCTTCCGCACCTTCCGCTTCGTGGAGGTGTCCGTGGAGACCGGGGAGGAAGCCCTGACCATCCTGCCCCGGCCCTATGTGGAGACGGCCTATCCCCTCATAAACACGAAAAAGCCCGTCTTTGCGGACCCGAAAAAGGAGAGGCTTTACGACGTGGCCTTCCGCACCCTGCAGCTCTGCGCCCACGATACCTATGAGGACTGCCCCTATTACGAGCAGCTCATGTATGCCTGCGACAGCCGCCTGGAGATCCTCTTCACCTATGCCGCCACGGAGGACCTGGCCCTGCCCCGGCAGGCCATCCGGCTCTTCGCCGCCTCCATGCAGCCCAGCGGCCTCACCCAGTCCCGCTTCCCCAGCCGGGACCAGCAGACCATCCCCGCCTTTTCCCTCTATTTCCTCCTGATGCTGGAGGATTACGTGCTTCATACCGGGGACGAGGATTTTATAAGGCCCTATATCCCCATCGCGGAGCGGATCGTGGAAACCTTCCTGGGGAAGCGGACCGCCTCCGGCATGCTGGCCCCCCAGGGCTACTGGGATTATTTCGACTGGACGGAGCGCTGGTCCCAAGGCGGGGCCTGCACCCCCACGGCGGCCCGGGCGGGGGAGAGCGCCCTGCAAAACCTCTTTTTCGTCTATGCCCTACAAAGCCTCTGCCGCCTGCTGCGGCGCTTCCGCCGGGCTGACCTGGCCGAAAGCTGGCTGGCGGAGTGCGATCAGCTCCTCCGGCTCACGGAGGCGCGCTGCTGGGATGCTGCCAGGGGCCTCTACCGGGAAGGCGCGGCGGTGGAGGAATACAGCCAGCATACCCAGATCTTCGCCGTGCTCACGGGCCTGGCCGAGGGAGAAAAGGCCAAGGCCCTCATGGAAAAGGTGCTGACGGACGAAAGCCTGGTGCCCTGCAGCTTCATGCAGCGCTTCTATCTCTTCCGGGCCCTGGAAGCCGCGGGGATGTACGAGCGCACGGAGGGATTGTGGCAGACCTGGCAGGATTTCCTCGACCTGGGCTGCACCACCTTCCCCGAGACCCCTTACAGTCCCCGCAGCGACTGCCACGGCTGGTCCGCCCTGCCCCTGTGGGAGTTCGGGGGAAAAAGCGCTTCCCTGTAATTTGGGATTTACAACGCCGCGATCCGGGAGTACAATTAGTTAAAATCAACAAAGAACAAGGAGGCGTAATATGGGAACTTGGCATGAATACCTGAAAACACAGGGCACACCGCCGGAATGGCCCTACCCGATCAAGTTCGGTGAAGAAAAGGAAGTGGAAGCGGACGTGCTGATCCTGGGCGGCGGCATCGCCGGCTGCTGGGCGGCCATCAGCGCGGCCAGGACCGGAGCCAAGGTGGTGATCCTGGAAAAGGCGGACGTCCGCCGCTCCGGCGCGGGCGGCCCCGGCTGCGACCATTGGTGCAATGTTCCCGGCAACCCATGCTCCCGGGTGGACCCGGATACCTGGGCCATCGCGGAGATGGAGGCGGGGGGCGATTTCGCCAACGGCATCGGCATCCAGATCCAGTGCCGGGAGGACTGGGACACCCTCCAGGAGATGGAGCTCATGGGCGGCAAGATCCGGGACACGGAGGATGAATTCCTGGGCGTGGAGGGCCGGGACGACAAGACCAAGCTCATGTTCTCCCCCCGGTACAGCGCCCATGCGGGCCTGGGCCTGCCCCCCACCTACGGGGAAGAGAATTTCAATCCCCCGGAGAAGCGGAACAACATGGTCATCCGCATCTGGGGCAGCACCTTCAAGCCCGCTTTGAAAAAGGAATGTCTGCGCCTGGGCGTGAACGTCCTGGACCGGGTGATGGCCACCAGCCTGCTGAATGAAAACGGCGTGCAGGGCGGAAGGATCGTGGGCGCCACGGGCCTGAACGTGCGCACCGGCGAATTCGTCGTCGTGAAGGCGAAGGCCACCATCATCTCCGCCGGCGGCTCCGGCAACATGTGGTTCATGGATATGGAGCACGGCGGCTATTCCTCCATGTATTCCCGCGCAAACAGCTCCGACGGCACCGCCATGGCCTGGCGGGCCGGGGCGAAGCTCACCATGATGGAGGCCAGCTCCCCCTACCGCATCGCCACGGGCCTCAAGCACAAGTGGTACACCGGCGGCGGCGACGCCAGCTATGAGAACATCCCCATCGTGGACTCTAACGGCAAGGTCCTCCCCTATGCCACCCAGGGCTGGCAGGACGGCGGCGCCATGTGGTCCGATGCGGCCAAGATGCGCGCGGGCATCCAGAGCGGGGAATATGAGCTGCCCTTCTACGCCGACTTCGCGGGCATCGACCCCAAGGAGTCCAACGCCACCTGGAACCTGATGCTCAACGAGGAATCCACCACCAAGATCATGGTCAAGACCATGACCGAGGGCGGCTTCGACTACAAGCGGGACCAGATCATGAACTACAACATGATGGAGTTCCAGGGTTCCCAGCAGTACCGGGAGCCCGGCCGGGGCGGCCTCATGACCGACTGGGATCTGAAGACCAGCCTGGACGGGCTCTACGCCGCGGGCACCGCCACCTTCCAGCCGGGAGATCACAGCTATGCCGCCGCCACCGGCCGCTATGCGGGCCGGAAGGCCGCCGCCTATGCCAAGGGCATCGAGGCGGGCAAGGTCTGCCGGGAGCAGATCGACAGGGAGAAGGAGCGGGTCCTGGCCCCCACCAAGCGGGACAGCGGCATCGAGTGGAAGGAGCTGCACAACGGCCTCAGCCGCGTCATGCAGTACTACGTGGGCGAATTCAAGAGCGAGCGGACCCTGGATCTGGCGCTGGAGGAGATCGAGCGCATCGAGAAATACGCCGTGCCCCAGCTCTATGCCCTGGATCCCCACAAGCTCATGCGCTCCCTGGAGGACCTGAGCCTCATCGAGCATGCCAAGATCATGATCCGGGCCATGAAGGAGCGCAAGCTCTCCAATCCCAAGCTCAGCCTCACCCGGGTGGACTATCCGGACAACGACGAGGAGGACATGAAGTACTACCTGGCCCTGCATCAGGAGGGCGGCGAAGTGAAGTTCGAGCGGATCCCCCTCCGGTACTGGGGCAACATGAAGGAACAGTATGAGGCCCACAACCCGGATTACACCGGCGTTTACAGGCCGGAGAAGTGAGGAAGGAGGACTTTGACGATGGATAAGAAAGTGTATGCGATCCCCAATGTGCAGACCCCCAGCGTGCCCGTGCGCATCAATCCCGAGAAGTGCGTCGGCTGCAACACCTGCGTGGAGACCTGCCAGATCGACGTGTTCATCCCCAACCCGGTGAAGGGCAAGCCCCCCATCCTCCTGCATCCGGAGGAGTGCTGGTACTGCGGCTGCTGCGCCACCGACTGTCCCACCCCCGGGGCCATGGAGTTCAACTGGCCCCTGCCCCTCAAGCCCCGCTGGCGCAATAAGGAGACCGGCGAAGTACATCAGCTGAAGTAATCCGCATACATTCAACAGCGCCGCAGGAACCCCCTGCGGCGCTGTCTAAAAGGAAGGAAACAGCCATGAGCGTCGAAACCTATCCCCATCTTTTCCAGCCGATCCGCATCGGCAAAACCCTTTTTCGCAACCGCATCTTCGCCGCCCCCAATGGCTGCCAGTATCTGGACAGCCGGAACGGCCCCTCTCCCGACGGCGTGGCCTTCTTTGAGCGCAAGGCCCTGGGGGGCTTCGCGTCGGTGACCCTGGGGGAGTGCATCGTGGACCGGCGCACCGGCCAGGCCCATGCCTACCAGATCCTGCTGGACGATCCGCAGAATCTCCCCGCTATGAGCGCCATGGCCACCGCCATCTCCCGCCACGGGGCCGTGGCCGGCGTGCAGCTGCAGCACTGCGGCATGTATTCCCACCTGGTCTATGAAAAGGGCGGGCAGCTCCTGGGGCCGGTGGACACTGCGGTGCCCGACGTGCATCACACCAACAACGACGGCCATGAGGTGACCCCGTCTCCCGATGGGCTCAGGCATGTGCGGGGCATGACGGAGGCGGAGATCGAAGAGCTGATCCGCGCTTTCGGCAAGGCTGCCGCCTTCGTGAAGCAGTGCGGCTTCGGCATGGTGATGATCCATGCGGGCCACGGCTGGGGCCTGGCCCAGTTCATCTCCAAATATGTGAATACCCGGAAGGACCGCTGGGGCGGCCCGGACCTGGAAAACCGCATGCGCCTGCCCCTGGCGGTGATCGAAGCCGTGCGGAAGGCGGTAGGTCCCGGTTTCCCCATCGAGGTGCGCATCAGCGGCGCGGAGTGCATCGACGCCGGTTACGATATCGACGAAGGTATCGCCATCGCCAAAATGCTGGATGGGAAAGCGGACATCATCCATGTCTCCGCCGGGCACCATGAATCCGACTATGCCGCCACCGTCACCCATCCCGGCATGTTCCAGGACGACGGCTGCAATGTGCATTACGCCGCTGAGATCAAGAAGCATGTCTCCACCCCGGTAGCGACTGTCGGCGCCCTGACGGAGCCGGGCATGCTGGAAGAGATCATCGCCTCCGGCAAGGCGGACATCGTGGACCTGGGGCGGCAGAGCCTGGCGGACCCGGACCTGCCTCTGAAGGCAAGGCTGGGCAAGACGGAGGATATCGACGTCTGCATGCGCTGCTGCGCTTGCTTTTCCAATTCCACCCGCACCCGCCGCCGTGCCTGCGCCATCAACCCCATCATCGGCCATGAGCTGGAGGAGCAATTCGCAAAGCCTCCCGCAGGGAAGAAACGCTTGCTGGTGGCAGGCGGCGGCATCGCCGGCATGGAGGCAGCCCTCACCGCGGCGAAGCGGGGCCATGATGTGATCCTCTGCGAGGCCTCCGATACGCTGGGGGGCGTGCTGAAATGCGAAGCCCTGGTGCCCTTCAAGAAGCGCCTGGGCGAATATCTGGAACGCCAGGCCCGCCGGGTGAGGGAAGCGGGGGTGGAGGTGCGCCTGAATACGAAGGTGACGCCGGACTTCGCCCGCAGCCTCCGGCCGGACGTCATCGTGGCCGCCCTGGGCGCGCAGCCCGTGAAGCCCCCCATCCCCGGCATCGACGGGGCCAATGTCTTCGGCGCGGAATATATCTATACCCATCCGGAGGCCGCCGGGCAGCGGGTGCAGATCCTGGGCGGCGGCCTGGTGGGCATCGAGCTGGGCATCTTCCTGTCGATGCTGGGCCGGGAAGTGGGTTTGATCGAGATGCTGCCCGACCTCAACGACGGGGGCAACATGGTCCACATGAACAATCTGCGGGTCCAGATCCAGCAGCGGAAGATCGGCGTCGCCCTGGGTACCCGTGCTCTGGCCATCCGGCCCGACGGGGTGGAGGCCGAGGACGCCGAGGGAAAGCATTTCTTCCCGGCGGACACGGTGATCTATGCCGTGGGGCAGAGGCCCCTCAGCGACGAGGCCATCGCGCTCAGTGCCTGCGCCCCGGAGTTCTATCTTGTGGGAGACTGCGTCTCCGCCCGGAGCATCCTGGCCGCCACCACGGAAGCCTACAACGCCGCCCGGGACATCGGACGTATCTGAGGAAAGGAGAAGCCGCAAATGGCCGAATTTGATTACGAATCCCTGTTCTGCAAGGTCCCGCCGGAAAACACCTTCCATGGAGATATCTGCCCCGGTCCCCAGGCCTATTTCCGGGGCGAGACCTATATGCCCGGGGCGAATCTGCACATGGGCTGGCAGGTCATTACCGGCCCCATGCCCATGGAGGAGCCCCATTTCCACCATGGGGTGGAGGAATACCTGGTCTTTTTCGGGGCCCAGCTGCCCGACGTCTTCTCCTCCTGGGATGCGGAGATCGACGTCATGATCGGAGAGGACCCGGACGATATGAAGAAATTCACCGTCACGGAGCCCACCATCGTGCGCATACCCCCGAATATGTGGCACTGTCCCATCGACTTCCGGGTCATCCGCAAGCCCATCCTCTGGCAGGCCATCTACCTCAACGGCACCTGGAGCCGGGTCCGCCGCCGCAAAAAAGAGGACGGGGAGTATGAGTATCTCTTCGATGCGGACAATCTGCGCAAGTGCAGGCTCCATCCGGAGCGGAAACGCTGCGTCTTCTGCGGCGAGTGCTTCCGCCAGGCCAAGGCCGACTGAACAAAAAAAGCAAAAGCCCGCCGGATCCCGGCGGGCTTTTGAAATATGGCGTCACATGACCTTTTTGACCAATTGGGTAGCGCCCCACAGGGAGAATACCAGGCCCACGATCAGCACGATGGCGGCCCGTTTGTTGTCGTAGATGAGGCCCGCGATACCGCTGGCCAGGGGGCCTATGGTCACCAGGGCCATGATCCCGGCAAAGCGCAGAGCATAGGCCTTCGGATTGGGGATCTTGACCTTATCCGCGTGGGGGATCAGCATCACGTCCTTCGTCAGCGCCAGGATGCCCGCGTAGACCAGCAGCAGCCCGGCGAAACAGAGCATAAGAATGGGAAACGCTTTCTCCATATGGCTTCTCCTTTCGACGGCGGATATTCTGTTTGTTTGCTTCTCTGTTATTATACAGGATTCTGCCGCTCCCGTCAAGGCGGCATGTCCCCGGAGAGCAGCTGTCCGCAGACAACCTATTGACATAGTATCATGATAGGCATATAATTTCGTATGTAATCAGAATCGTTTACAGAGCGTCCGCTGCGGGGAAAGGAGAAACAGTGGAAAAGGACATCGTAAAACTCAAGGCCGAGCTGCTCTGCCTGGGCGCGCGGGTGGAAAAGGAGACGGCCGGGCTGCTGGAAGCGGAGTACCCCCACTTTTTCGATAAGGGCTTCATCCATGCGGTGAATATCCACACCGCCGAGGCCAACATCAATATCAGCGTGGCGGAGGAGTTTTCTTCCGCATCCCCATATCTCATCGTAAAACGCGATGGGGAATACCGCATCACCGGCAACGGCTGGGACGAGCCCATCACCTTCTATGAGAACCTGCCTCATACGGGGACGATGCTGGATGACCTGGCCAGGCTCCACAGCCCCACCTGCATCAATATCTGGCCCAGCACCATCTGCTGCTATGACAAGCCGGAGCTGAAATGCCGCTTCTGCTCCCTCAAGGCGGACGCGGAAAAGCCCATCGACACCGGCGAATTGAGCGAAGCCCTGAAGCTCCTGCTGGCCCGGGTGCCGAAGGAATACATCCTCAATTTCAGCGGCGGCACCTACCGGGACCCGGACTGGATGGCCCGCTACTGGATCGACCTGGCAAAGAAGATCCGCGCCTTCAGCGATGTGAGCATCACGGTGGAGTTTGCGCCCCCCTCCGACCTGGGCATCCTCCGGGAGATGAAGGAGGCGGGGATCAACGTGGTCATCATGAATCTGGAGATCGCGGACGAGGCCAGACGGAAACAGATCTGCCCCGGAAAGAGCCACATCACCTATGCGCATTATCACGAAGCCTTCCGGGAGGCGGTGAAGTTCTTCGGCTGGGGGATGGTGTCCAGCGTCCTTATCGGCGGCATCCAGCCCAAGGAGGACATAATGAAGGAATGTGCGCTGATGGCCTCCGAGGGAGTGTTTCCCACCATCATGCCCTTCCGGCCCATGGACGACTGTGTGTATTACGGGCTGGAGCGGTGCAAGCCGGAGGAATTGATGGAGATGAGCGACTATCTTGGGGGCCTTCTCCACAAATACGCGCTGGATTACCGGAAGCAGCCGGGCTGCACGGAATGTGGCGGGTGCAGCCTGGAAAACGACTGCTACCGGCGAAGGGAGAAGAAGGCGGCGCAGTGAGTGCCCCGGACGGGGAGCAGAAACGCAAAGAGCGCGTCATGGTTGCTGCCGCTATGGTTTTGTGATATATTCTGCATAGAATATCCATTAGCACCGAAAGGAGAGGTCATCCATGAATCCCTATGCCGGAACACAGACGGAGAAGAACCTGGAGGCGGCCTTTGCCGGAGAATCCCAGGCCAGAAACAAGTACACCTACTTCGCGTCCGCCGCGAAAAAGGAAGGTTATGAGCAGATCGCCGAGCTGTTCCTGAAGACCGCCGATAACGAGAAGGAACATGCCAAGATGTGGTTCAAGGAGCTGAACGGGATCGGCACCACCGCCGAAAACCTGGCTGCCGCCGCCGACGGCGAGAACTACGAATGGACCGATATGTACGAGGGCTTTGCCAAAACTGCCGAAGCGGAGGGCTTCCCCGAGCTGGCGGCGAAATTCCGCGCCGTCGGAGCCATCGAAAAGCACCATGAGGAGCGTTACAGGGCCCTGCTGAGCAATGTGGAGGCCCGGGAAGTCTTCGCAAAGAGCGAAGTCAAGGTCTGGGAATGTCGGAACTGCGGCCATATCGTCGTGGGCACCCAGGCGCCCGAGGTCTGCCCCGTGTGCGCCCATCCCCAGGCTTACTTTGAGATCAGCGCCGGGAACTACTGATACGGCCTGCCTCGGGTAATTGCATCCCGAAGAAAAACCGGAAGATGTGCGGAGATCCTCCGCCGTCTTCCGGTTTTATGTCATCCTTGTTCCGCCGGGAATCTGCCCAGCTCCGTGTAGATCATGCCGTTCCTGCCCCGGTCCGAGCGCATGAGGGAGAAGGCGTCCACGTTCATGGCAGCGCCGCCGACTGTGACCCCCGGCATGTCCCCGCGGGCCTTGCGGATCAGGGTGATGTGGGGGGAGAAGCGCTTCCGGTCAAAGGGGATCCCGCTTTCCGCCAGAGCGCGGCGGATCCTTCGCGCAAGGGCATCCAGAGGCGGGGATGCGCCCATCCCGGCCCACCAGAGGTCCCCGAAGCAGCCCAAGCCCTCCAGACACAGGGAAAAAGGCGTAAAGGACACTTTAGAAAGCGCCTCCAGCACCGGTTCCGCATCCGGCACTTCGCCGATGAAGGCCAGGGTCAGATGCATGTTTTCCTCCGTGGTAAACCCGCCCCGAACGCCGCCGTCGTACATCTCGTTCTGCGCGTCGATCAAAGCGGCCTTCATCCCTTCCGACAGGTTGATCGCAATAAACAGTCTCATCGTCTGATCACGCCCTTTCCATACAGAGAAGTGTTTGCCCGGAGCAGCGCAGCAACAGTATGAACGCCGAAGGGGGGAAAAGTCAAGAGAAAGCCGCGTCGCCGGGGCATTTTGCCCCCGGCGGCCCTTGAAGATCGGAATGGAGCCCTATATAATGAATCATCATGCGGGAAGGGGGCGGCGGGGCATGGCGATCCTCAGCGGCTTTCAGGAGATCGACGTTCACAATATGACGAAGCACCAGGCGATCACCGCCATCGACGCCGCGCTCCGTCGCTGCGGCGCTTCGGTCTACCGGCTGAAAGTGATCCACGGGTATCACGGCGGGACGGTGCTCCGCGACGCGGTCCGCTCCCATTACCGGGGCCACCCGAAGGTGAAGCGGATCGAGATCGGCCTGAATCCCGGCGAGACGGACCTGGTACTGCGGGAACTGTGACGGCGGGAGCGTGCGTCGTGGGGAGGCTTTGGAGGACAGAATGAAACAGTATGTCAAAAGGTTCCGGGAACTGACCACGGAGGAGCTTTATCGGATCCTCAAGCTGCGGGTGGCGGTGTTCGTGGTCGAGCAGAATTGCCCATATATGGAGATCGACGATCTGGACCAGGCGGCGATCCATGTCTGGCTGGAGGATGAAGACGGCATAGAAGCCTATCTTCGGGTCCTAGACCGGGGAGCCGAGAGCGAGTACTGCGCCATCGGACGTGTGATTGCAGTCAAGCGGCGCTGCGGGCTTGGAAGCCAGGTCCTTGCAGCGGGCATCCGGGCCGCGCAGGAGTTCTTCGACGCGGACGCGATCTATCTGGAAGCCCAGACCTATGCCCGGGGCCTGTATGAAAAACAGGGCTTCCGCCAAATCTCCGAAGAATTCCTTCTGGATGGCATCCCGCATATCAAAATGCTGCGGGCGTCAGAAGATCAGAGGGAGAAGGCTTGACGAGGGTGCAGAATTAACCGGGAGAATACGGGACACGGCTGCCATTTCATTTTTGCGAGGTGGACTATGATTTGCTTTCTGACCAGCAGGACGGATGATCCCACGACGGGCCGTCTGAATCCCGCCAACGGTTTTGTGGAGGAGCTGCGCCGCCGTTTTCCGCCGGAGTGCCGCGCCCTGTTCGTCTGCTCCGACCCGGACAACTGGGAGACGATGGATTTCTATGCCGGCGTCCTTAAAAAGAGCTTCGAGGACGCAGGATTCCGGCTTCGGAGCTTCCGCACCCTGGACGGAAGAAACGAGGAGCAAGCTGCGGAATTGGTAAATGCGTCTGATCTGCTGATCCTCGCGGGCGGCCATGTCCCCACGCAGAACCGGTTTTTCCGGAAGATCGGCCTGCGGGGCCTGCTGGAAGGCTTTGCCGGACTCGTCGTCGGCATCAGTGCGGGCAGCATGAACAGCGCGGAGACCGTCTATGCCCAGCCGGAGCTGGAGGGAGAAGCTGTCGATCCCGGCTTTCAACGGTTCCTGCCCGGCCTGGGGCTGACGAAAACGATGCTTCTCCCCCACTATTGGGATGTCAAGGACGATGTTCTGGACGGTCTGCGGGTATACGAGGATATCG
>JAEEGJ010016770.1_pt1 | contig 16723 bp, 11 predicted proteins | sample 8958761 | NCBI WGS metagenome assembly JAEEGJ01 (sample SAMN16246546, study PRJNA631951) | gut metagenome | biome: gut microbiome; feature: rumen; material: RS-attached | host: Bos | place: Iran: Karaj | collected 2018-10 | reverse complement strand
CTGCATACAGTCCTCCGCAGAACCGATATCATAAGTATAGCTGCGGAGATAAAGCATAAGACCGTCTCGGAATTCGCGGACGATCTCGACCATACCACTGTCATCACCTGCAAGGAAACGGCGGTAGCTACTTTCACCGTTATCCATCGTTCTGGCTCCTTTCGTGTCAGATCACGTGCTCTTACTTATTAGACGTTACGAGACTGTGAAAAGACTAAGTGATTTTTAAGTTAAAATAAAAAAATATATAACGCCCTTGTTTCCTCTTTAATTATAATAATCGCGCATTTCATTTGATTTTGCTTTTTTTTAAAATTTGATGTTAAACATGAGGCTATATTAAGCCTTAATATACTGAAAAGGATTTGATAAGAAATGAAAAACGCAATCAAAAAACTCGCAGCAATCCTCTGCAACTATCTGCACTGTCTGCAAGCCTGACGGACATATCAGTATCAAGTCAGTCGAGAAGATAGCTAAAGGACTTAATACCCCTGTTCAGAAATTATTTGAGCTTCACCTTGATACGGGAGGTTTATCAGACAAAACTATACTCCACTACCATAAGCTCATAAGCACAATTCTGGCACAGGTTATGCTGACTTCTCACAGTTCGTTGTTATTACAGCTATTGAAACCGCCTGTGAGACCTACCCGATTAAGGTGCACACACATTCTCTCCATATATCTGTCGCATTTACTTTGCTACTACTAAAGTGATAGTTATCAGACTTTGCTGCTTTCGGCTAGCTTATCTCTCGTATACCAGCCTTTTATGCGATTTCTGTTCATCAGACCAAAGGTTTGCTTACAGCTTCCTTCAAATTCCGCCTCACGACGGCCCCTTGCAGTTCGGCTATACACTTCACACTATTCAAACGTGTTCAGGACTTTCGCCCGTTTTATTGTGCATATGTCAGATAAACCAGAAAAGACAGCAACCTATATTTGATGCTGTCCTTTCTAATTATTTATAAAGCTCGGCCATGAACTTCGCTTTATACTTATAATAAGTATTGCAGCTTATTCCTGGTTCCAGGTTGCTTTGCAGCTTCAGAAGCATTAAGACTGCCGCAAAAAAATACTTACAATGTTTATTATCAGTTCTGCCATTCCTTTATTCTGTCACGATAAAATGTAATTTGTTGTTTGGGAGTAAAACTTGAACATTCCATATCCTTTATAATTTCCTCAAGATACCTATACAAAGTCATTCGTGATATATCATATTGTTTTGCAAACTGTGTGTGATTAAGAGAACCGCCAAACATTTTAAGTTCTTTTAAAATAGCAATTCTAAGCTTATAGTTTTTTATTGTCACAAACTTATGACCTGTTCTTGCTTCTCGGATCTTGTCACCTGCTCCCTTTGCTGCCATTCCCTGAGCTGTTCTCTTTCGTAGGTCGTCCACTTCTTTTTGGGACTATTCAAACGCAAGTTCTATTTGTTTTATCGCTAAGTCTTTTTGATAATCCTCTATGAAAAAAATGTTTATATGTATAAAGCAAGACGTTTTAAACCAAGAAATGTGCAGTCAGAGAATACCCAAAATCTTGGGTAGGAAGGAGTCAGGCAGCGTAATGAGCTAGTCCTACTGAAGTTTTTAGCGCCGCAGGTGTGAGACCACGTTCATTGAAAGCTATTGATCCTCTGGGTGTTGTCATAGCAGTAAGTTGTGCCACTGGGACTATGTATAAGTCCTTTTGTTACAAGCTCCCTACGGGACGCATAGCTTGTATACTGGCAGCCACTGTCACTGTGAAGGACAATTTCTTCGAGTGGTCCATACTTCTCACGCAACTGTTTTATCAAAAAGATGCCCGTCTAGCAAGCTCTATACTTCCTCATCTTATCATTTCTGATAATCATGGGTAGCATTAAGGCTACTAAACAGGCTCCATATTGTCTAATTATTTATCTTCTCTTTTAAACACTGAAAATCCAACGTCCATTTATATAGAACTTTCATGATACAGCCCTTTATTATCTTTCAAATATTGCAACGCATATTGTGAAACGAATTATATCACTGCGGACTGACATTTTTTCTATGTTTTCACCATTTTGGATTTGTAACTGTACTGCCGTTTTCCAGCGTTTGTACAGAATCTGCAAGGACATCAAAGTGCAGAAAAATATTATTAGCATTTGCATGCTGTAATGTAGCATTTGATACTTCAACAGAAGTCATAAGCTTTTTGCCTGTTTCACCTGATTTTACTAGATTCTTTGTCTGAAAATACATTACATCATTCTGATTGGGCACCGGCTGCCATGAATCAATCCAATCGTCAGCAAGATTCACGATCAGCCTGTCCTCTTTTCCACTGCCCTTGAACACAAGTGTATTGCCTCTTATCTCAGCGGTGCAGATATCGGTAACTCCTTCGACGCCTGACACAACACAGCCAGATTCGTCATACCATGAGGGTACAAGACGTACCCTCATATATTCTCCGTTCGGATCGCTGATCTCGCCCACTGTCACTTCTTTTACAGCAATAGGTTGATTACCGGTATTTTTCCATTTTAATTCTTTTTCCTGAGTTACGACTGGAATATCGTCATTTTCAGCAATCAAAGCATTCTGCTTTGCAGGCCGGAACTGATTAACCTTTTCTGCACTTCTCAGCATAAGCGCATAAACTGCTAATGGGGTCAGGAACAGCACGCTCATTACGCCAAGCGTAGCTCTGATATGCTTCTTATTTAGTTTTCTCATATCATCTCCTCCTTTTCCCATTTATGTTATACTATTCTTTGCCCAAGCCTGAGAAGTAAGGTAAGCATATTCAGTTTCGCTGTTTGCAAAGCATGCGGTCTTGACTTCATCCGGATTGTCAACCGAAAGAACAACGGAACCATCAGTTCTCGGGTCATCTGCGATGCCCTTAACCCTGTTGGAGCCTTTCCATAACTCATAGTCTGTATTCGACCATCCGTTAATCTCAGTTATCCTGTAAATGCCCGCCTGTTTTGCGCAAATATGCTGCTTGCCTGTTCGGATATCTGCGGGGAACGAGTATTCTGAACCAGCTCCGTTCTGCGAATAAGCTACACTGACCCTATGACTGCCCGAATCATATTTGAATCTTCCGTCAGTCGAATCAATAATCGAAAAATTCTCATCGACAAAATTATTGCAGTTCATCGTTACATAGAATGTTTCCTGTATCGATTGCATCGTAGTATCAGCTAAATCGAATCTTTCGACTTTGAATAGGAACGTCTGCTCGGGATCGCCCTTCTCATGCATATACTTATCCAAGAAAAGCGTTTTCTCGATATCAAAATAGTATTCTTGCTGAACAGGTGTGTCTGAACGCTTATTTGGAACGCTTATAACGTAAGTTACATGTGAACCGTCAAGTGAATTCGTTGTATCCAGTGAGCCGTACTCCTCGGCATTGTCGATGACTATGCCGTTTTCTGTTACAGAAAAGCGGATAAGCTTATCCATCTTCTCGTAGCCGGCAGGTGCCGATACCTCTTCAAGATAATAGGTTCCCTGTGCAAGGGAGCTGTTGATTTTCGGAATAATACCTGTTCCGACAGCTGAGACTAAAGCCTCATATCCCGGAAGCGGATTTGTTTCCCTTGCATATCCGCCCAGTGTCATGACCTCTCTGTAAAGCTTGAAGCGTGCTCCCGGAAGGGCGATATCCGTACCTTTTCTTACCTTTTTGATGTCAAAAGTATAGGTTTTGTTGTAAATATCGATTATTGCAGTCAGAACTCCGCTTTCCGGCGCAACATCATATTCAGCCCAGTTCCTTTTTTCATTAGTATGATCAGAATCGGGGTGCAGCCTGTCATTTTCGGGATAGGAATATTTTCCCTGCTGAACAATATACTGGCCGTTAGTGTCCTTTTCGGCGTCATTAAGATTCACCCAGTTTGCAAGAGTGTATGCACCTGTTTCTGATTCTGTTATTTCAAAGGTGATAGGCTCGCTCAAGCCGATATGCTGTATCGGAGCCACCGTCTGCTTCAGCATATATTTTCCTTCACCGAAATTATAGAGAACTGTGATATTACCCGTTGCATCTGATACATATGTATTCAAAAGCTTATAGTAATGTACCTTTTGGACAATTACTCCGTCCTCTATCTCAGGCATCTCGATCTTTTCACACTTGCTGTACAGCTCCGTATCGGTGATATCACCCGTAACGCTGTCCACAAGAATATCTGTAACGTCCTCAAACAGCTGGAACGAGCCGCCCTCAAGAGGTCTGTCAGGAGCGCTTGTGTTGTTCCATTCATGCAGGTTGATCTCGATACCGCCTCTACGGGTATTTCTTATCGTGTCTGTACGTGCATTTTCCTCTCCAACATTATCGTTTGTTTTATAAGGCACACCATCGGAATATGTCACAGTATACTCCTGTGACATCATATCGGGAATGACTTTGGTATCAAGTCGGGCACCCTTTGTAATAACGGTTTTGCCGTCCACAACATCGATCGTTATTTCATATGCCAGATATTTGCCCGATGCTTTTGCAGTGTCCTCTTTATTATTAAAATCAAAAGTTATATTCGTATCCGGATAATAAATGTCACCTTGTCTGACAGGCGAATCTGCAGACTCACTGTCAAATACTCCGACTTTAATGCTGCCATCCTGCGAATTCGCCCATCTCTTTGTTACAAGAAGCTTAAACGTATCGTTCCTGTCAGCCACATCTACATCAAACTTTTTATCATTTGGATCATCTGATATCTTTTCCAGTCGTCTCAGTGAATCATAGCTTATCACATATCCGTTCTCATCGACTAAAGGATTTGTAAGCTCAACCTCATATATACCATAATTTGAAAGGTGCTTTCCCTGCTGCAGGCTGTCAAAGTAATACTGCACTGTTGTATTTGGAGAAGAAAGGCATTTCAGAGTACCGTTGATCATTGTATCATCAAGATAAACAGCAGTATATATATCGCCGTGTGATGTTGTAAAGTCTGCATCGCTCCATATCTTGTTTGCACGGATGCCAAACCCGCGGCAGTTGTTGACAGTAACAGATGCGTCAACACCGTTGATTATCGTACCTGCACTGTTTGGTACGGCATTGTATTCAACACCGTCAATATAATACTTTTTGTCTATGTCATAGGAGCTGATCAGCTCTCCGTTCATGCTGAACGTAAGAGGTTCCTGACGTATAACATTGACCTTTTTCACATGATAATCCGCTATGGAATTCTCATTTTCACCAAATTTGAATACCGTGCTGGTCTCGGGAAAAACAATCTCCATTATCTGATTGAGAATAAGTTCATCGTCATTATTATATACTGCAAACGTGACCTTGTCGCCCTCAGATGCATTTCCCCAGCTGTAATTATTCACACTCAACGTATTAGCTGCATTATCAACATTAGCAGGCACATCATCTTCACCTGCTATTTTTTCAACAGAGACCTCATATGCCTTATACTGATCAGCATTTTCAAGAGCCGATTTTGATTCCTTGTAATCGAACTCAAATATTGTCTGATTGTTCTGATTGTTTGGAGCTTCAATGCACTCCCTTGTACAGCCATACAGGAGGTTATCACTTTTGTATATTGCAACGAACTTTTCTTCATCCGGATCATTTTCGTCCTGCCAGTCAAGGTTAACATAAAGCCTGAATATTCCATCGCTGTCCTTGATCTGATAACCACGCTCACAGTAATAGTCTATCAGCTTATAGCCAACAGGTATCTCATAATCCCTCTCAACTACCATGAACTTCGTTCCTACCAGCAGGCCTGGAACATTAACGGTATAACCTACAGGGATATTTGATATCGAACCGTAAGGCGATGTATGAGATATAAGATTTACTCGTTCATTGATATCCAGTAAAGAAGCCTGATGAGGAGTAAGTCCTTCGGGATACGCCTCGGAAGTATACCTTACAAACTGCTGTGTTGCAGCATCCCACCTGCACACCTTATACTGGAGATCAAGCACATAGTATTCCCTGAGCGAGGCAAGCTGCAGCTCGCCGCTTGTTCCGTTTGAGAGGTACAAACGGTAATTGAATGTAGTTTTGTCCTCTCTTGTCTCATCATCGGGATTGTTGAAATACAGTTCATTTGCATTGTTCTTTATCTTGCTGGAGTACAGATTCTTGGTAATGTTCAGAGCCTGGATACTGTTCGGCTTGATAATGTTTTTCAGCGTGATCGCCGGGAGCTTTCCTACTTCTGCTGCATCCATGATCAGGTCTTGGATATTACCCGAAGCAACGACATTTTTTTCGGTGATACCGACCTGCGTTGTATTTCCCTCATCATCTGTGATTTCCGAATCTGTCGAATAATCATATATGTCGCGGTTTACTGCGCACTCAATGATCTTATACTGCATAGCGTCATCCGGGAAGTCGATCTCAAGAGGCTTTCCGGGCGTAACAAAGAATACGTTCTCGTATATCTCGTCTATGTTCGGTGGTTTATACTCTGCCGCAAACTGAACAGAAAGCGTAGAATGCTGATATGAAACGCTTGGCGTATTCTTCTCGGACTTGTTCGTCAGATAATACCAATCCTTGTCATCTTCATCGTTCTTCATATATAATATCTGTATAGGAAACTGTATCGCATTGAGATCTGTCTGACTAAGGTCGCCGTCTTCTTCACTTTCAAACTGCTTTTCAAACTGAACATTACCCGGAGTAACGGACGAAAGGTTGAAACGCATGTGAAGATTCGACGCACCCTCGCCTCGCTCCATATAGAATATCTTCATTTTGTGCTCTGTATAATCCTTGAAGATATTCTCATATTCACCGTTTTTGTCTTTTCCGAAATATTCGTCAAGATATTCGTTAATTTCGTCCTCTGACGGATTTGCATTATTGTGTGACGCTTTATATCTTGTTATAAAGTTGTTCTCAAATACCGACTTTAAAGTACCGATCTGTGTACCGTTTATTTCGACCTTACCTGTTTTGAAGTTGACCTTTCCACCGACTGCGGAGTGGATACCTCCGAGATCAAGCACAAGCTCTCCGTCAACATAGAGCCAGAAGTCATCGTCTCCTGTGAACTCGAAGATAACATCATGTCCCCATGCGTCAAGACCACTAGGTGTCTGGATAAACTTTGCTTCAAGCTCAACACCAAGATGATAATCGGGATCATCAATAAAATGGATCTTTTCGTATTTTCGCGGTTCATCGTCGGACAACAGATTCAGAAGCGAATCGTACTCATTTTTTCCGTTTGTGCTTGCATATCTATCCGCAGTAATGTAATTATACGGATAAAACTGTCCATGTTTTAATGACGCCTTAGAGCTTTGGTCATACGTTCCCAATTCTCTGTAAACTGTAAAATCATAAACAGGAGCATTGGGATTTCCGTTTCCATCTACAGGCTCTGTTGTTGCATTTCCGTCAGCATCGAGATAGCCTGAGATATTCCTTTGTCCATTAGGCACAATGGTCGCAAAATTCTGACAGCTGTCAAATTCAAAATAACCGCTGGCATCATGTATACTTTGTATAAAGATATGATTAACATTTTCAAGTTTATTAGCGGAAAATAACTGCGACAATGATTTATTTATCTTTGTATCAGGATAGCCGTTGCTTTTAATATCGGACGATAAAATATTTTTTACAATACGCTGAGGATCTTCGGCTGACCATTGAAGAGTATCGCCTAAAACACCATTTTGTTCATTACGGCTTTTTTTATCAAAGTTAATCAATTTCATTTTTATGCCGTAATCATTATTATCAAGCGTTGCAACGGTATGCAGATCATCTGTGTTTTCAATCTGCGCCTTGTTGATGACAGCAAAATAGTAATCATCGGCAAACGCCATTGCGTTTGCTTCTGTATTCAGAGGTCCGTTATTGCACAGTGCAGCATAGCCGTAGTTTTCATAATCCCATGAAAGAATATTTGTGTAGTATTCGCCGTAATTCACAGCCCCCGAGCTTGTTACCTCATACAGTCGTCCGGGAAAAAGCAGACCAGGTTTCTTGACAGTCGTTACCTCATCATTATGCTGTGGCAACTGTGGATTCAGATATTTGCCCGAATAACGATTCTGCAGGTCATAGTAGCCTGTCTCCTTATCATTCTCAGTATATACGATAAGCTTCCAGAGCAAAGTGTTTATGGAATCGTCCATCCACATCAACTTGTCACCGTAGGCATAACAACGTTTCAAAGAGCCGTCATAGTCAATGGCATAGAAATCATAGCGTTCCTCCGCATCGTTCCATACACGGGTATAAATGATGATCTCCTGCCCGTCGCAAGCTCTTTCACCATCAGACACACTGATTCTATCTGCGGTATATGTGATCTGCTGATCCGATCCGATAGAGCTTTCCTTTACGAACCACAAGTCCGTGCCTGTGTTTTCCATAGAAAAAGCTCCGTTTTTTAAGCATACATATTTGCCGCTTGTCTTATCCTTGAGCTTTATACGTTTTCTTGTGTCTGCGGCAGCTGTAGGGTTCTGCGCTTCCACCTGAAAGGCCGTTGCGGCAGCAGAGTCATCACAAACGGAAAGCTTATTCCCGTCTGCTCTCAGATATTTATCTGTAGCTGAGTCGTAAAGTCTGTACTCGACTCCTGAGACCCATTCAAATTTCCACTTGCCAATATCTAGGCTGTCCGTAATATAAAGCGTCTTTGTTACACTTTCAACACGGGTATCAATACCGTACATTTTGGAAAAATTGATTGCTTCATCTGATGTCAGTCCTGTACCGACAGAGCTTCCGTCGGTATATGCCATCAAACCGTAAGGAGCAGCACTGTTGAGAGAAAACGGGTCTTCGCCTACATCCCCTTCAACATGATAGAAGAAGTATAATCTTGCATTATTATCACTGACATTATTATATGCCGCAAAACCATTACCATTACTGTTTCCTTGCTGATTCCAGCAATAGGTACCGCTGCCTTCTATTCTAAAATCTTCTGTGTCCGCATTACTGTGAGCCGCAACTGTAAATGCTGTTGCTTCATTTTTTGTCGTGACAAAAGAAAGACTATTTTCATTTTGTTTTACATATTGCTTGTTTGAATCATCATCATAACAAAAAATACAATACTTACCATTATTATCACTTTCAAAATAATACGGCTTAGCCCCTTTTGAAATTGCAGAATCCACATTATTATAAGGAGATGCCGCAGGTTTTGTCTTTGAAATACCTGTTCTTGTGCCAGTAACAACATACTGTTTATTTGATATGTAGAATCCATCGACGTGACAAATATATAATCCTGCACTGTTTTCGCCAAAATTAGCTAATTCAGAAACATTTTTTATTTTCTGCCATGTTCCTGAACTCGTCAAGGGAATCAAGCCTGCCAAATCAGCCCCGTTCTCAACGATCTCATAGACAGAAAATCCCGTGGCATAGAAGCTTATCTTTCCATCTCTGACAACAATATCATTTATCTGCTCTCTCGTGCCGTCGTCCATAATATGCCAAAGCTCGATATCAGCGCTTTTCGTGATAACTGGATCGTTTATTTCAACAAGAATGGGCGAAGCCTCATCAGGCTGAAATTCATTCCCACCGTCAGTAATAGTGATATCATAAGCAGCTATACCGTCATGTTCTCCCGAAACATCGACAGCCTCAGCTTCTGCGCCGTCGGGCATCATACCATCAAGTGTGATGACCTGCTCCGAGCTCTCGCCGTTGGGATAAAGCTCCATGCTCTGATATGTGAGCTCGTCGTCCAGTTCTGCTGCCTCTGATGAAGACACAACAGTATTTGCTTCCTTTTTTTCAGCATAAGCAGATGTTATATTTGATGCGGCCAAAACAGCTGCAGAAATAAGAATTGCAATTCTTCTCGTTATATCTATTAGCATCTTACTCTCAGCCCTTTCATCAATTATTAGTGATCATTTTCAGTTAAATTTTGCCTTCTGCACCGAAACAGCAGGAGATTCCGACGGATTTAACGTAACAGCCTGCGCTTCGATCGCAATATTATAATTCTGGTCAAATACTCCCAGATAGTCTTTTTTCAGAATCGGCAACTGCAGCTGATTGAACAGCTCAGTAGTGGTGTTCTGAGATTCAACTACCCGCATTTCAGAGTTTTCTCCATTATCTGTTCCGTTTACGTAATAAAAATAGAAAACCTGCTCCGTGGTGCCGTCATTCAGCGTCCTGAAGCCTTGATCTTCCATATAATAGTCCTTGTTATAGCATTCTCTCAACGTCCAATTCTCGATAACGTCATTCTTATTATCCCATACGAACAGCTTTGAAGTTGTATTTTCGTTTTTTATTTCGAGAGCATTCAAAATAGAATTCAGTCTTCTCTTATCATTGTTAAAATCTGCCGCATATTCGGGGTATCTTCCGCTTGAATCAAACCTTCCCAATGACACCGTCATTTTAAGACGAATGTAAAGACTATTCTGTCCCTCGTTCTTGGCATATGGATTCTTCGGTATGATCATTCCTGGTTCGGAAGCCTTAGCCTTGTTGATACCGACTAAATCCCATTCAGGCTCCAGAAGCCTTACTGCCGTGTTCTGCGCTTTATACTTGTTGGTTACCAAGTCTTCGCTGTGAAAATAGGAAAAGATACCCGATAAAAGCAAAACATACACAATAAACGCAAGAAAAGCCAAAGTTATAATCTGCCGCTTTCTACTGCGTAACGCCCTTTTTACATTTCCGTTTTTTTGCGTCACAGATATCCCTCCTTTCATTTTTCCTTATCCTTTTTATTATAAAAAATACCCGATATTACAAACAAAATCAATATTCCGCCAAGCAAAAGCATTCCTCTGAATGTATGCAGAAAGCCGAATATCCTCCCGATATGTGGTATTGCAAATATGGTCTTTCCTATGTAGTTGCCTCTTGTAACAGGATCGGGATCATTATTTTGGTTCATGTCACCTTTGGTTATAATACCTTCATCAGTGATACTTTCCGCCCTGTGCGTCACAAAGATATCTTCGCTTACACGAAATGATATCACGTCACCCGCCTCAATATCCTCATATCTGCTGTATGTACTCACAAAGCAGATGCTTCCCACAGGCAAAAGCTCTCCCATAGAACCAGATCTGACTTGATACAAACGTATCCCAAATAAATAAACTGTCACCAATATAATGCCTACGGTGATAACAGTTGTTGATATGATCTCGTAAAGAGTATTAAAAATCTTCTGTTTCTTAGTCATGACAGTAACAAAAACGCACCCAATTCCCCCATAAGAATCAAGTGCGGATCTAAGCAGACATACCGTGTATCCCTGCTCTTATATTCTCGTTTATTGTATATATGCAGATGAGATCTGTTAATATTATTAAAAACAGCAGAACATCATGGGGGGATGAGCTCTGTTATTCTATAACACCGATGAGGATTCCCCTTGCATCGGCAAATTCATAAGTGCATGTCGATAACAGTAGAAGATGAAGATCATCTTTCTCTTTAAGATCATCGGCGCTGAAGCCTATTGTATACTGCGCATCCGAGAATATATAGTCTATATACTCATTCTTCTCGGTATCGCTTACAAAAGCGGCATGATAAGCAGGTGCCGTATCAATAACAGTCATATAAGCGAAAAAACGGATATTATGCACACCATCCCTAATCGTCAGCGCACCTGTCGGGTGCGACTGAAGGAACGATATATCCTTGAATAAAGCGATATCTGCAAATACTCGCTGATGTGTAATATGATGACCGTAAACAATCGAATTGAAGCCGCTGAAATCACCTTCGCATCGACAGTCCAGAAACGGACAGCCAAGCTCGTTATTATATTTCCCGTCAAAGCCGTTATGCAAATAGAAATCGTTATCCTCTGCCTGAGCTATGGGAAAATCAATATGCGTGGAGTCTATGGTGATCCAGCCGACAACTCCACTGTTGATTTCCTCGGCCATCTGTAACGGATCTTCTTCTTTCTTTGCTTCATTATGAGTATTGTTCGCCTTAATTGGCTTTATCCGCTCAAAAAGCTTTATCTGTTCATCATGTGAATCATCTATCAGCTTTTCGGGAAGAACATTATCATAATAATGTCTGTACCCACAATAGCCACCGATACCGATAAACAGGAGCAATACAGCAAATACGTATTTAGGCTTCATCAGGCAATCCCTTCACATTTCTCTGCCGCTTGTCCCTTTTCTTCACGAATATAAGCAACATCATACCGCCTGTCAGAACCGATACAACTGCTAGAGCCATCATCCAGAAATTGTCGCTTGCCAGAAAAAGACCTGTTCTCGGAGGAACATAGTCATCATCGACAGAAGCGTAAAATATCCACTTGAACTCTATCTCACCCTCGACATAGCCTGACTCCTGCGAGCCCACAAGAACATGTTCACCGTTGATATCAATAAGCCTGTGACCATTGTCCTTGCCTACCAGTACGTCCAGATCATTCCATATAACTGAACATTTCAACGTATGACTGTCGCCCGGAGCATACAGTCCACAATCATAAACTTCCTGTGTCAAGTCGATATTTCCGTCGCCTGTAACAGTACCCTTATAAAACTCCTGCCCGTCAAGCCAGAAAGTACATTCACAACCTTTTTCAAGGTCAATCTCACCTTTCTTGAAAAGCGGCTCAACATAAAAATAGATATGATATGCCTTATCATCACGCAGATTCATGAGCTGTACTTCCTTGGTATAGACCTCGCCGTAGTTCATTTTCTCAACATGGAAGAAGTATTCGCCTGTTTCCGAGCTAACGACATTGCCGTCAGAGTCCATGGCTGTCAGCTTCTCCGGAAGTCCCTTTACCGTGCCATTTGGCAAAGCAACCTCCGCAAAAGCTGTCGTAATACCGACATGATTAAGGATAAGGAGGCTGCTTACCAGAGTAGCAAATATTTTTTTTGCTCTCATTTAGCTAGCCTCCTTCCTTTTAATTATTTTAGATTACTCATGGAGCAGCATATGTCCATGCAATACTTGCGATCTCATTTGTATTTGTAGTATCCATGGTTCCTGCTCCTGTTGCAGGAACAGCATCACCATTTGAACTGTAACCTGTTGCTGCAGCACTCCATGGTTTTACGGAATCTATACCCTCAGCTCCGTCTTCACCGGTAGTAACCTGAACGCTCTCCATAAATACATTAAGGTCAAAATCAAATGTAAGATAATCATCTTGTGTTACGGAAGAATCAAGTTCTACGCTGTCAACAAGTCTCTCGGTAGTACAGCCTTCCTCAAGATCATTATTGTAGTAGAAAGTAACAGGAGTCGTGGAAGCAACTCCACCTGTAAATACAGGTGTCCAGCTTTCTGCATCAGTTGAAGCTGTTGCCCATTCAAGTCCTAAATCCTTGGTAGCAGTACTATCTGTAGGAATTGAAGCAGCTCCAAGGATATTAGCTAGATAAACATTGATCTTTATGTCACCGTATGCAGCCTGTAATTTACCCTGTGTTCCTGCCGCAGGTGCTACATAAGTCCATGTCAGATTATTGTTCTTAACAGTAGTTCTCTCTGCAGTATAAAGCTGAAGAGTTGCTGTCGGTGCATATGTCCATGTATTGGAAGCAGAATTGTATGTTGAATTAAATGCGCTCTTCGGAAGAGTATAATCAGAACGATCAGTATCTCCTGTGTCTACGCCATTATGTAACTTAAGATATACGCCTGAACCTTCAGAAGCAACTGCATCTCCTGCTGCAGCTGTTGCTACGTAATAGTATCCACTAAATTCCATATCATCAGAATTCAATTCAGTACCCAAAGCAACATTTCTGCGGAACACATACAAACCAGTTGTTGCAGGCTTGAACTCATCACTGTCAACAGAAGGGAGATACTTAATATCCGAAACTAAAATAGTATCGTTAGCATTATCTACTGTAATATTATTTTCATTTGTCCCTATTGTTACTGTATATGTTTTACCACCAACAATATTTTGAACAGAGTTTGCGGCATTATGAACTGTATCGCTCTGATTTGGCTTATAGATAAACTTTGTGCCATTAGTATATACAAGTTCTCCGCCTGCCTGCACAGCCATGACTTCTGAATATGCATCTGGATTAGCATCATCAGGATCAGTAGGATCGGGATTCTCTCTTTTTGTCTTGGAAAGCTCACGAAGATAATATGTATTTTCTCCACTTGTAAGGCTGTAATTCAAATTAAAATCAGTCAAGGTTGTATCAGTAACAGCTGTCAGCCCAGATTTTATAACATTTGCCCCAAGATCAGTAAATTTTCCATTGGACGCATCCCATGTCTCTATGGCAGTTGATGTTTCATTTAAAACTCTCATTTCGCCCTGTAAATAAGAACGAACAAAAGCATCAACATTACCAGTGTTTACAAAGCCGACATTCTTGTCAATCTTCTGACCTGGGATCCAATTCTCGGGCGGTGTAAAGTCTTCGGCAATAGTTACATCGTAATCAGCTTTTGCGCTCAGACGGTTAGTAACCTCATCCTTGCTTGAGAACCACGCAAAGGTACTGCCTGCCATAACAGAAGCTGCAATGCAAAGCGAGCCTATAAGGACTCTCTTTTCTCTTGAAGATTTTGCCTTCTTGGAAACATCATTTTTCATAACTCAATCCTCCTACCTCCTAATATTTAAACCTTATTGTTAGATTCTACCGTGATGTTATTGTCAATATTATCATTATCCTTTTGAGATTTCAGATCAAAGTAATACTTCATCATTTTGAAAAATACAAGTATCAAAATGATCAATGGTATGATAAAATACCACCTTAGTTGCACAAACCTTACAACTACCCCCAGTTTTGGCACATGGAACTGCACCTTCCCTATAACTCGGCTCTCATCGATAAGGAACGAGTCTTCGGTGTTGTTAGCGTCACCTTTTGTTCTGAAACAAGTAACGCCTGACCCCTGATAGTTGGTAAGCTTTTCTGTGACACGGTGAGTCAGGTACGCTTCTCCTCCGCTTGACGGATTAAAAGTAATGACATCACCCTTATTGATATCCTTTGCATTTGATATTCTTACAAAGACCACATCTCCGCTTGAAAACTCGGGGACCATTGAGTCAGTAAGCACAACATAATACCTAAAGCCAAATAATGACTTATTCGGACTCTTACTTGCTGCAAAAACAACTGCAATTATTACAATGAAAACAGACAAGCAGTATATAAAAGCTTTGCGTACGACCGAAAAAATGCGGCTTCCATTGCTAATATCAACACTTGCTTTATCTTTTGCGATAGTACTCACTTATGACATCCCCCTCTATTTTTTTCAAATAATTATACTAACTAATATGAATTAACATAGTATTTATTTTGTAACGCCTAGATTATATCATAAAATAAACCATTTGTAAAGAGAATACATTTTCTTTGATAATTATTTTTCACAAAATTGTTAAACCTAAACAAATATACCTTGCAAAATTTGTCATCCAAAAACAAAATGTTTTCTTTTTATTAAATTATCGTTCACATTATATATATACAGAGGGTATTATACGCCAGTAGTTGTACTCCCTGTCACCATGACTTACAAGTGTAAAGCTGATGCTTCGAAAATAATATATTCTGCCAAACAGGAGATCAAGTTATTGAATACCTAAAAAAACAGTTTGTTTACTGCCCCCCAACTGAAAGTTGCGATGATAATACAGTTGTTGTTCTTCCGCTCGAATACGGCAGAGATATTCCTGCCGCTATGTATGTGCAGCTTATTTGTAAGGTCCCTGAGGGAAATATTACATCAATTGAGGATATCAATAAATTTCTTGGTAAGATATATAATAGAAATGTCAGCGGATATCCCGACAGACCTCTTCCACTTTATACTTCAAATGACAGTTCTATTCCATACTGGCGAGTAGTTTCAAGTCGAGGCGTTCTTGAAAACGGACGCGGAGGTACAAAAGAAATGCAGAAAGAGCAGCTGACAAAAGAGGGACTACCTGTCGTACAGCGCGGAAATCAGCCCAACTCTTATAAAGTTGAAAACTACAAGGACTATTTTTCAATTTTAATATGTTGAAAATCGTAAACCAATAAGTATAGAAAAGAGCGTTCACCATTGAACGCCCTTTTGAGTTATTATTCCAATTCTCCTGTTTTATACTTTTGTTGTTCTTTCCCACGATAGCCTTTTTCGCCAAGAAACAACTCAATATTCCGTCTCATGTTTTTTAACTCATCAAGCTGCGGTCGCTCGTCTTTTATCTCAGCCCAGAGCTTGTCAGCTCCTGTCCTCAGTTTCTTCTGTTCTGCCCTGAGTTCTTTTATCAGCGGAAGTTTTTTCCCTCCGAAAGACTTTTTAATCGACCTCTCGGCGGCAGCATAAAGGATAAACTCAGCTTCATGTTCGTGCCTGTACTTTTCCTTGCCGAAATGCTTGGGAACACCTTCAACAACAGGTTTGGTCTTCCTGTAAACTTCGATATCCTTTATCTGTTCTTCAAGAACCTTTATGCGTTTTTCATTTGCTTTTGATATTTCTTTTTTCTCATATAGCTTATCTGACAATTCGGATATTTTTGCATCAAGGGTGGAAATATCGGAAATATTGTTTTCTGAAAGATAGTTCACAGTCTCAGCCACAAGTTTGAGGTTGAACACCTTTGCCCAATTCGCATATCCTTTTGATACATAATAATAGGGTCACCCCGGAAAGGCTGGTGAATTATGTACGCATATGAGATTAACAATTTCGTGCCGAAGCTGAAACAGACATTCCGAACGGACGATCCGTTGAAATAGCAGAA